>OCPI01000155.1_pt1 | contig 40616 bp, 30 predicted proteins | sample 1476291 | NCBI WGS metagenome assembly OCPI01 (sample SAMEA2580054, study PRJEB22360) | human gut metagenome | reverse complement strand
TACCTCATCCTCGTACCGAGGAGTCGGCGTGGGAGTAGGGGTCGGTGTGGGAGCCGCGCTCGTCGCATCCGCAGAAGGAGTCTCACTCGGCTCGGGGGTTGCAGTCGGGCTGGGGGCCGCAGCCTTAATCTCCTCCTCCGAAGCGTCACCGTAGTAGTCATGAATCGTAACCGGGGTCAAACCACGCTCATCCAACAGACCCTTGAGCTTATCCAGAATCGGAACGATCGTCTCATAGTTCAGGTGGCCCAGAATAATCTGTTGCGGAAGCATGTAGCGTAGCGAACGCATGTAAATCACACGGGCGCTAGTCTTTGCCTCGTCGCCGGTCGTGCCGTTCCACATGACCGGGCGGGTAAAACCAATCTCACCGGCAGCCTTCAGCACGGCCTCGTTGTAACGGCCATACGGCGGGCGGAAGTACGGCTTCGACGAGACACCGAAGATACTCATAATCTCGTCCTCGTTGCGCTGCAACTCAGCCTTCACACCATCGGCATCCAGGGTAGTCAGGTCGGCGTGGTTGTACGTGTGGTTCGCAATCTGAATCTGACCGCTCTGAACCAGCGGGCGGAGCGCGTCAACATTATCCTTAAAACCCACGTACGAGGCGTTAATAAAGAAAGTCAGACGCGTATTCGTGCGCTTAGAGAACTCAGCGTAGCCGCGAATCGCCTCGGGGCTAGCGCCATCATCAACCGTCCACGCAATATACTTTCCCTCACCCACAAGAGCGTTACCTACGCCCGGCCACTCACGCGGCTTATCAATCGGGTTGCCGGTGACGGACTGGGTCGGTGAATTCGTGGCGGCAGGCCGAGGAGTAGCGGTGGGGCTCTCGCTACCGGCCTGGTAGGGAGTAAAGTTGCCGCTCGTGCTGTCGTAGTCGTTGCCCGACTTCTTCGAGCAGGCTGCGATGAGCGGAAGCATAGCGGTGCCGAGTACAAAAAGTCGGCGGTTAGGCTGTGAGTGGATCATATCTTCCAGGATAACGCCCGCACGGGTTCCGGAAGAACTTGAACGGCCCCGCCACCCCAAATAATGCGCATATCACAGTGACAGCCCGTCCTCACCCGCGTATTTAAAGGTATCGGTACGCTAGGCTCAGCGTGCGGGAGGACAGGCTCAGTTACACTAGTGGGGTAAGAGTCTGAGGGGATAACGAATTGCGCAACCTAGTCAATGACGCCGCTGACGAGGCGGTTAACATCGGTTACCGCGTAGCCGACCGCCTGCACCGATGGCGTGAAAAGCGCGCTATCGCCGCCGGCCGCGAACCGATTCTCGTCCCCAGCGAAGGGTACGGGCGAGTTGCCTCCGAAGGGAACCCGGGCTGGGTGCGTATCATTGCCCGAGCCCTCTACAACACAGTCGATCTTGAACGGCTCCTCCAGGTTGTTGAAGGTACCCAAGACACCGCCAACCCCATGCGAGGCTGGCGCGCCTTCACCGCAATCGCCATGTCGGATGCACCGGTCACCATCGTTATCGGCGGCACCAAGTACGAGGTGTACACCGACCGCGGCGGCGTGCTCGACGTGAAGCTCACCATCGACCTGGAACCCGGCATGCACGAGGTCATCATGTACGTGCCCGGGTCGCGCGCCGTAGCCACCAGCGTTTATATCGTGCCGGAGTCGCAGAAACTGGGCGTCATCATGGATGTCGACGACACCGTGATGGTGACCATGCTGCCGCGTCCCCTAGTGGCCGCCTGGAACTCCTTCGTGCTCGACGAACACGCGCGCATCCCGACCCCCGGTATGGCCGTCATGACCGACCGTATTCGCCGTAGCGAGCCGAGCGCACCGTTTATGTACCTGTCCACCGGCGCGTGGAACATCACCCCGACCCTGCGCCGATTCCTGAGCCGTAACGGCTACCCGCGCGGCACATTCCTCCTCACCGACTGGGGGCCGACCCCCGACCGCTGGTTCCGGTCCGGCACCAAGCATAAAGTGGATTCCCTGCAGCGCCTGGTTGAAGAGTTCCCGCAGATGAAGTGGATTCTGGTTGGTGACGACGGGCAACGCGACCCGTACATCTACAACGGCTTCGCGGTACGCTACCCGGACAACGTGGCGGCCATCGTGATTCGCAACCTGACGGTGGGGGAGTCCGTGCTCTCCTCGGGTCGCGTGTGGAGCGATCACCGCGCTGAGCAGATGATGCGCTCGCCCCTGTGGATTGAGGCTACAGATGGCGTGACGCTCAGCAAGAAGCTACGTCATCTGGGGCTAATTGACTTCTAGACGTTCTCACCGAGGCGCTTCTGTGCCACTGTGTACCCCATATATGGATAGATGCCGTTGAAGGCCGACCACCCCCAGTGCGGGTGGTCGGCCTTTGTAGTCTTGGTGGTGTGTAGGGTGTGGTGTGTGAGGTTGCGGTGAGAGTGCCCCAAATTCGTCCTGTAGATTCCGGTTTATCCGTTAGATTGTGGGGTGTTTAAGGCTTAACCAACTTAAACCAACGACACACCGGCGACTCATGGAGAGTTAAAAATCTTTTGTACAGCTTTAATCACACACCTTCACCGCGGTCAGCCCTCGGGTTTAGCCCCTATTAAGAAAACCTGTTCGTCTTTAAAGCCCTGTCGTTCCGCGTCATGATGGGCGAGTATGTAACCTTCCCTTAAATCAAGCCCGAATTTGCCGGGTTTTATGCCTCCAAACGCATACATGAGGTTAACTGAACCTCGACTCAGCGGGCCGATGAACCCTTAAAATTCTGCCCCAACTTAAACCCCACCTGTGGATAACCCGGCACACCCCGCGAAAATACGGCGAACTAGCCCCGCGGCAGGGTGTGGATAAGCTGTAGATGCCCCCTCTTAAGTGGGTTCAACTGTGGGTTTATCGAACGAAACACGACCCCCGCACCACATCATCTTGTGGTGCAGAAATCTATTGGCACTAGATGTAGTATTAATACTCGGTTCCACCGCTGAGGCCCCTCAGGGGCCCGCCCCGAAGAACCGCGAGGCAGTTATCTAGCCCCTGCACGACGGGCTGTACCGCCCCGGCAGAGTAGAGGTACGACGGTGGAGCCTCCAGGAAAACACGCCAGAAGCATTCACAAGATACACCCGCCTGAGCGGGAGAAAGTAAGAGGCACTCTCATGGTAGTGACCGTGTACACCAAGCCCCAGTGCGTTCAGTGCAACATGACCTACCGCGCCCTCGACGCGAAGGGTATCAGCTACATCAAGGTTGATATCACCGAAGACGCTCAGGCCCTTGAAATGGTTAAGTCCCTCGGCTACCTGCAGGCACCCGTCGTCATTGCAGGCGAGGAGCACTGGTCCGGTTTCCGCCCCGATAAGATCAACGCCCTGGAAGCGTAAATCCAGCCGAAACCCACATCAACGGAATCGGCGTCACACAGCCATATCGGCACATACGAAGTAAGGAGCTCACGTTGAGTACCGTCCTCACGCCCAACCCCGCAGATGAACACACAGAAATCCGCAAGATTCTCATGGATGCGCGTAATTCCTCTGAGGGTCGAGCGACCGAGGCCCTGACGGACGCATCCGCGCCGCTCGTCGTGTATTTCTCCTCCATCTCCGGCAACACCCACAAGTTCGTGGAGAAGCTTCGTGCTCGCCGTCTCCGCCTGCCCCTGCGCACCGGCGAAGACACCCTGGTGCTCGATGAGCCCTTCGTGCTGATCGTCCCCACCTACGGCAAGCCCGAAGGCGCAGGCAATGTTCCCCCGCAGGTGGTAAAGTTCCTGAACGTGGATCAGAACCGCGCGAACATGCTCGGTGTGATTGGATCCGGCAACACTAACTTTGGCCCGCTCTTCGGTATTGCGGCAGATATCGTCGCGAAGAAGTGCAATGTGCCCGTGCTCTTCAAGTTTGAGCTCATGGGTACCGATTCAGATGTAGAAAAAGTCAACGAAGGATTGGAAGCATTTTGGACGCAAAACTGCCCTCAGCACTAGAAACTCTCGGTGCGAGCCACACCGGCAACACCGTACCCGAGAAGTTCCGGGGGATGAGCTACCACGAGCTGAACGCTCTGCTGAACCTCTACGATGAGAACGGCAAGATTCAGTTCGACGCCGACCGCCAGGCAGCACGTCAGTACTTCCTGCAGCACGTCAACAACAACACCGTGTTCTTCCACGACCTGGAAGAGAAGATTGAGTACCTGATCGAGAACCAGTACTACGAGCCGGAACTCTTCGAGAAGTACAACTTCCAGTTCATCAAGAACCTGTTCAAGCGTGCCTACGCCGTGAAGTTCCGCTTCCCTACCTTCCTGGGTGCCTTCAAGTTCTACACCTCCTACGCGCTCAAGACCTTCGACGGTCAGCGCTACCTGGAGCGTTTCGAGGACCGCGTCTGCATGGTGGCACTGCTGCTGGCAGAGGGTAACGAGAAGCTGGCCGAGGAAATTGTGGACGAGATTATCTCGGGCCGCTTCCAGCCGGCAACCCCGACTTTCCTCAACGCAGGTAAGCGTCAGCGCGGCGAGCTCGTCTCATGCTTCCTGCTGCGCATGGAAGACAACATGGAGTCCATCGGCCGCTCCATCAACTCGGCCCTGCAGCTCTCCAAGCGCGGCGGCGGCGTGGCATTCGCCCTGACCAACCTGCGCGAATCCGGTGCGCCCATCAAGAAGATTGAGAACCAGTCTTCGGGCGTTATCCCCGTCATGAAGCTGCTGGAGGACGCCTTCTCCTATGCTAACCAGCTGGGCGCACGTCAGGGTGCCGGTGCCGTGTACCTGCACGCGCACCACCCCGACATCTACGCCTTCCTGGACACCAAGCGCGAGAACGCCGACGAGAAAATCCGCATCAAGACCCTCTCCCTGGGCGTCGTCATCCCCGACATCACCTTCGAGCTGGCGAAGAAGAACGAGGACATGTACCTCTTCTCCCCGTACGATGTGGAACGCATCTACGGCGTGCCCTTCTCTGACATTAACGTCACCGAGAAGTACTACGAGATGGTCGACGATGCACGCATCACCAAGACCAAGATTAACGCTCGTGAGTTCTTCCAGACCATCGCGGAGATTCAGTTCGAGTCTGGCTACCCGTACGTGATGTTCGAGGACACCGTCAACCGTGCGAACCCCATCGCCGGTAAGGTCATCATGTCGAACCTCTGCTCCGAGATTCTGCAGGTTTCTGAGGCCTCCACCTACCATGCCGACCTCGGCTACGAGACCGTCGGTAAGGACATCTCCTGCAACCTCGGTTCGCTGAACATCGCCCTCACCATGGACGGCGACGACTTCGGTAAGACCGTGGAGACCGCAATCCGTGCGCTGACCTCCGTCTCGGACCAGTCCGACATCCGCTCCGTGCCGTCCATCGAGCGTGGCAACAAGATGAGCCACGCCGTGGGCCTGGGCCAGATGAACCTGCACGGCTACCTGGCACGCGAGCACGTCTTCTACGGCTCCGAAGAGGCGCTGGACTTCACCAACATGTACTTCTACACCGTGGCCTACCACGCAATCCGCACCTCCATGTTGCTCGCTAAGGAGCGCGGTGAGCGTTTCGAGGGCTTCGAGAACTCGAAGTACGCATCCGGTGAGTTCTTCGCCAAGTACATCGAGAAGGAATGGGCGCCGCAGACCGAGCGCACCCGCGAGCTGTTCGCCAAGCACCACATCCCCACCCGCGAGGAGTGGATCCAGCTGGCAGCGGACGTCGCACAGCACGGCATGTACAACCAGAACCTGCAGGCTGTTCCGCCGACCGGCTCGATTTCCTACATCAACGGTTCGACCTCTTCGATTCACCCGATTGCCTCGAAGATTGAGATCCGCAAGGAAGGCAAGCTTGGCCGCGTCTACTACCCGGCACCGTACATGACCAACGACAACCTGGAGTACTACCAGGACTCGTACGAAATTGGTTACGAGAAGATCATCGACACCTACGCCGTGGCAACCCAGCACGTGGACCAGGGCCTGTCGCTGACCCTCTTCTTCCGTGATACCGCCACCACCCGCGATATTAACCGCGCCCAGATTTACGCATGGCGTAAGGGCATCAAGACCATCTACTACATCCGTCTGCGTCAGATGGCTCTTGAGGGTACCGAGGTTGAAGGCTGCGTATCCTGCATGCTCTAACCCGAATGCTGTGACGCATTCAGCTTGAGCTGACACACTATAACTACAGACTGGAAGGGGCGGTTACGGTGAATACGCAACCTGCCTGCGCGGTAGCACGGGTATGTGTGCGCCGTGACCGCCCCTAAGAATCGGAGAAATACTAATGAGCGAAAAGGTGAAGCTCGTCGACCACGTGGTCGAAGCTATCAACTGGAACCGTATTGAGGATGAGAAGGACCTCGAGGTTTGGGACCGTCTGACCGGTAACTTCTGGCTGCCGGAGAAGGTGCCGCTGAGCAACGACGTGCCCTCCTGGAAGACCCTGACCGCCGAAGAGAAGCAGCTGACCATGCGCGTCTTCACCGGCCTGACCCTGCTGGACACCATCCAGGGCACCGTCGGCGCCGTCTCCCTGCTGCCCGATGCGGTGACTGCACACGAGGAAGCCGTGTACACCAATATCGCGTTCATGGAGTCCGTGCACGCAAAGTCGTACTCCTCGATCTTCTCGACCCTCGCCTCTACCAAGGAGATTGACGAGGCGTTCCGCTGGGCTTCTGAGAACGAACACCTGCAGAAGAAGGCCAAGATTATTTTGGCCTACTACACCGGTGACGACCCGTTGAAGAAGAAGGTCGCCTCGACCCTGCTGGAGTCCTTCCTGTTCTACTCGGGCTTCTACCTGCCCATGTACTGGTCCTCGCACGCGAAGCTGACCAACACCGCTGACCTGATTCGTCTGATTATTCGTGACGAGGCTGTGCATGGCTACTACATCGGCTACAAGTTCCAGCGCGGCCTGGCCAAGGAGACCCCGGAGCGCCAGGCAGAGCTGAAGGAGTACACCTTCAACCTGCTGTACGAACTGTACGAGAACGAAATCGCGTACACCCACTCCCTGTATGACGGCGTGGGCTGGAGCGAGGACGTGAAGAAGTTCCTGCACTACAACGCCAACAAGGCTCTGATGAACCTGGGCTACGAGGCCATGTTCCCGGCTACCGTAACCAACGTTTCGCCGGCTATCCTCTCGGCGCTGTCTCCGAATGCTGACGAGAACCACGACTTCTTCTCGGGTTCCGGCTCCTCCTACGTGATTGGTAAGGCAGTGAACACCGAGGATGAGGACTGGGACTTCTAATCGGTCTTCCGATTCCTTGAATCCTTGAGACGCGCTCCTGCGTACACTGACCCCCGCGTCTCCTTCCGGATAACCCCGGTAGGAGGCGCGGGGGTTTACCGTTTAAATCGCCGGGCTGGTGAGCCTGCGGGATCCGACGGGAAAGTGGGGGTCGTGCGGAAGCCGGGGAAATCAACGGGAAGGTGCAGGGAGAGCGTCGGAGAAGTAGGGGAGCGGTCTTTCTGGTTCCGGTTGCCGGAATTTTTGCCTTCACCCCGTAGCATAAAAAGTTATTGATATATCGGGGTGCGGGGGCGTACTCTGATACGACTAACCATCGACACAGATTTGAAGGGAAACATCATGCGTTCAGTGGTCATGGAAGCCCCCGGCAAGGTCGTCGTCAACGAGGTCGACAAGCCGACCCTACTCGAACCTACCGACGCCATCATTAAGCTCGCCGCATCCTGTATCTGCGGCTCCGACCTGTGGTCCTACCGCGGCGCACAGCCCGTCGACCACCGGGCAATGGGCCACGAATACATCGGCGAGGTCGTCGAGGTTGGCTCCGAGGTCACCACCGTAGCTCCCGGCGACTTCGTCGTCGGCTCTTTCTGCATCTCCTGCGGCGAGTGCGAAACCTGCACCGCAGGCTACCCCTCCCGTTGCCTGAAGGCCATCGCCGCAGGCGACGCCTTCATCGGCGCACGCTCTAACGGCACCCAGGCAGAATACGCCCGAGTACCCTTCGCAGACGGCACCCTCGTCAAGACCCCCGCTGCACCCACCGCAGAGCAGATCCCGCACCTGATGGCCGCCTCCGACGTGCTCGGCACCGGCTGGTACGCAGCAGACGCAGCGCAGGCAGGCCCCGGCAAGACCATCGTCGTCGTCGGTGACGGTGCAGTCGGCCTGAGCGCAGTCATCGGTGCCAAGCAGCTCGGCGCGGAGAAGATTATCATCATGTCCCGCAACCCCGAGCGCCAGGCGCTCGCCAAGGCCTTCGGCGCAACCCACATCGTGGAGGAGCGCGGCGAAGAGGGCATCGCCAAAGTCATGGAGCTCACCGACGGCGTGGGCGCGCACGGTGTGGCCGAGGCTGTTGGCACCCAGCAGTCCTTCGACCAGGCCCTCGGATGCGTACGCCACGGCGGCTACATCGGCTTCGTGGGCGTGCCGCACGACAGCTCCATCGGCACCGATAAGCTCTTCGGCAAGCAGGTTCACCTGGAGGGTGGCCCCGCTCCCGTGCGCAAGTACCTGCCGACCCTCATCGAACTGATTTACAAGGGCGAAATTGAGCCCGGCCGCGTCTTCGACCTGGTTCTGCCCATTGACGAGGCAGCTAAGGGCTACGAGGCGATGGACCAGCGCACCGCCACCAAGGTGCTGCTGACCATGAACTAGGCACACACCTAGATTGCCGCGCCGCACATTGCAGTTGTGGCGCGTTCATGAGTGTCCCCGCCTCCGGTCCCTTCCCAAAAGGGGAGGGTACCGGAGGCGGGGATAGCTTTCGTTAAAAACCACTTTCTTGGTGCACGGGACGGCGAAGGAAAGGACAAATCGTGAGCTAACGCATAGAATGAAAGGGCATGATTCGTACAACTCGAAGGATGACAATGACGAAGAAGCCTTTCCCCTCCGACCTCGAAATCGCGCTTGCTGCCGATCTGTGGCCGATTAGCAAGGTCGCAGCTGAGAACGGCATCAGCGAAGATCGCCTCGAACCCTACGGCAAGTACGTCGCCAAGGTTCTGCTCGACGAAAGCACCAACGCAGAGACCGCCCGCAAGCGCGGCTCCAAGTACATTGTGGTGACCGCCGTGACCCCGACCCCGCTCGGTGAGGGTAAGACCGCAACGTCTGTCTCCCTCGCACAGGGTTTTGCGCAGACCGGTCGTAAGGCCGCTCTGGCTCTGCGTCAGCCCGCAATGGGCCCGACCTTCGGCATCAAGGGTGGTGCAGCCGGTGGTGGCTACTCCCAGATTGTTCCCATGGAGAAGCTGAACCTGCACCTGACCGGCGATTTCCACGCTGTGACTGCGGCCCACAACCTGCTGGCCGCCATGATTGATAACCACCTGCACCACGGCAACGAGCTGCGCATCGACCCGCGTGCAATCGAGTGGCGCCGCGTCATCGATATGAACGACCGCTCCCTGCGCAATATCGTGGTGGGCTTGGGCGAACGCATGGACGGCGTGGTGCGTGAGACCGGTTTCGATATCACCAGCGCTTCCGAAATCATGGTGATTCTCTCGCTGGCTACCTCCTTCAAGGACCTGCGCGAGCGCCTGGCCAAGATCGTGATTGGCCTGAACTACGATGGTGAGCCCGTCACCGCGGCCGACCTGAAGGCTGACGGCGCAATGTCTGTCATCCTGGCAGACGCCATCAACCCGAACCTGCTGCAGACCCTGGAGCACACCCCAGCCCTGATTCACGCCGGCCCCTTCGGCAACATCGCAACCGGTAACTCCTCCGTGGTCGCCGACTACGTGGGTCTGGAATACTCCGACTACGTAATCACCGAGGCTGGCTTCGGCGCCGACATGGGTGCCGAGCGTTTCTTCAACGTCAAGTGCCGCGTCTCCGGTCTGAAGCCGGATGCTGCCGTGCTGGTCGTGACCGTGCGCTCCCTGAAGTCCCACTCCGGCCTGTACAAGATTGTTCCGGGCAAGCCCCTGCCCGAGGGCATGTTGCAGGAGAGCCCCTCCGACGTGGAGAAGGGCGCGGAGAATCTGAAGAAGCACATCGAGATTGTGCGTAACTTCGGTGTTCAGCCGGTCGTGGCAATCAACGCCTTCCCGACCGACTTCGATTCCGAGCACGAGACCATCCGCCGTATCGCTGAGGAGGCTGGCGCTCGCGTGGCCATCCACCACGGTGTGGCCGAGGGTGGTAAGGGCACCATCGACCTGGCGAACGTTGTGGCCGAGGCCTGCGATGACGTTTCGGACCTGAAGTACACCTACGATCTTGAGGACTCCATCGAGACCAAGATTGAGAAGGTCGCCACCAAGGTGTACGGTGCGGATGGCATTTCGATTGCTCCGGCCGCCGCTAAGCAGCTCAAGCGCTTTGCGGAGCTGGGCTACTCGCACCTGCCCGTGGTTATCGCGAAGACCCACCTGTCCATCTCTTCGGATGCGTCGCTGAAGGGTGCACCGACCGGTTGGACCCTGCCCGTGCGTGAGGTTCGCCTGGCTGCCGGTGCGGGCTACGTCTACGCTATCTGTGGCACCATGCGCACCATGCCGGGCCTGAGCAAGAGCCCCGCAGCTGAGCGCATCGGCTTCGACGAGAACGGCGTGATGGTCGGCCTGTCCTAGGGCTACTGTTTTAGCTGATTTATAGCTAGTGGAGGCGGCGCCTTTTCCCGAATGGGGGAGGGGTGCCGCCTTCTTTTGCACGCCGACAGTGGGCCTGTCGAGTGGTGGCATAACCCTGTCGGTTAGGTGTTTCGGCCTCTATCGCTCCCACTCGCTTCCCGCCGACTGTTTCGTTTGTCGGCGCTTTTGGGATGCTCTGCTAGGGCCTTATATGGCTGTTTCTTACGGTGAGCTTGAGGGTTGGTGGGAGGGATGGAGAGCGGGGTGTGAGGGGGTATCGGGAGGGGGTGGTGAGTAGGTGCCTAAACCCTCAATTGGTCTGTATATGTTATTTTTCCCCTTTGATATCTGATTGAGCCTTATCTTTCATTAAACACCCTCTAGAGGTTGATTTTTAAGCGAGTTGCATGTCTGCATTGCGTGAAAATATGGTCTTGACTAGTATATTTTCTTTTTGGTGAAATTTCCTAAGCTTGTACTTTTGGGGATGCAGAAGAATAGAGGTGAGCATATTTGGTAACAAAGATGCTATCTATTGGGGCTAATTTGGGCTTCTAATGGACCAATTGGATTTGTACTGAGGGGAGGGGGCGAGGGTTTACTTGATGGGTTTAGGGGTGCAGTCTGATCGAGAAGGGGTGAAAACTAGTTGCATTGTACAGAAATTTCTTTCAGCTTCAAGCTGATGTTCCGCGATATTTCAAGGAAAAATGGGGTACTTGGATTTTGCGTGCACCCCGTAGTCGGGGCCTGTAAAATATGCACTCCAGTGCTAAATTAGGTGGAAATTGAAATTTTTTTAGGTGAGATGGGTCACTTATTCGGGTGGGAAAAATAAAATTGGTACGTATGGATATCCTAAAAAACGGGTGGAATTATTACAGAACGGTTACAGTGAGGCTCCGGTCACTTAAATCGGCACTCCGTACCAAAATTACCCGCCGGACAGGGCTAAAAAACTCCGCTATGATGGATGCATCAAGTAATCGTGAGATTTCCAAAGTCCTCGGGTTGCTTGTGTTTGAGTGAGTGATAGATACCCCTGGGTGTCATGAGAAGCGACTGTGTATCGATGCGCAGTCGCTTCTCTGTTTAACTTTTGAATTTCACGCGGTGCCTCGGCCGTAACCTCATCAGACCTGAGCCTCTCCCGGGCAAAGGTTGCGCGTTCAAAGCCGAACGCAGTCGAGAAGCCATCGAGATGCATCCCGCGGGGGGAGTACCCGGCACCTCCTCAACCGGAACACCCCCTACACTGGAGGTATGACTACATACCCCGAATCCACCCTGATCTTCGAGAACCCCGAACTGACCGTGCGCGCCTTCAGCGTCTCTGAGATGGACAATAGTGTCTACCTCATTACCATGCGCGCCACCGGCGAGCAGGTGCTCATTGACCCGGCCGCTGATGCCGAGGAGCTCTACGCCTTCACCCTCGACGCGCTACTTCAGGACTGCCCGCAGCTGGAACTCACCGATGCCGAGGACCGCCGCGTGCGCGTCATGGAGAAGGAAGAAGACTTCGAGGCCCTCAAGCCCCGCGCAATCGGCCTGACCGGCATCTTGGTCACCCACGGTCACTGGGACCACATTCGCGCCATTGCCGAGCTCGAGAAGCTCACCGGCGCGATTACCTCCGCCGGGGACGCTGATGCCGACGCCATTAAGGAACAGGAGAACTTCGAGGTGGAGGAGCGCCTGCGCGGCGGCGAGGTCTTCGACTTCTACCTATCCGACACCGTAGTGCGCGCCCTGCACGTGCCCGGCCACACTCCCGGATCCATCGTCTACGTGCTCGAAACCGCATGGGAGGACGGCGCCCCCGTCACGTTGCTCTTCACCGGCGATGCGCTCTTCCCCGGCGGAGTGGGCAAGACCGACTCCCCGCAGCAATTCGGTGAGCTTTTCTCCAATGTGCTCGAAAAGCTCTTCGGCGGCTTCGAGGACGACGCGATTGTGTTACCCGGCCACGGTCGTTCCACGACCCTCGGCGACGAGCGCCCGCATCTGGAGGAGTGGGGCACCCGCGGCTGGTAGCTCAGCCCCGGTGCTCTCACCGCCACGACAATTCTGAGGCGTCTCTTCACGTGTGTGATGCCCCTCTTCCCGTGCTTTTTGCTGATGCTACGCGCCCGCCGCGTGGCTCTTCGTTGCATCCTGACGCCCCGTACGCCGGCAACTTAATCTCGCCGGTGTACGGGGCGTCAAGGTGTAGAATTTAAGTTCGAAGATAAGACGAAAGGATTTTCGATGACACCCCGCCCGGCACACGGTAGCACCGCACTCAAAGCGAACGACCTGACCAGTATCCGGGTTCAGGGTGCCCGCGAAAACAACCTCAAGAACGTAGACCTCACCATTCCGCGCGATGCGATGGTCGTCTTCACCGGCCTCTCCGGCTCCGGTAAGTCCTCTCTTGCCTTCGACACCATCTTCGCGGAAGGCCAGCGCCGCTACGTTGAGTCGCTGTCCTCCTACGCGCGCATGTTTCTCGGACAGGTCGATAAGCCCGACGTAGACTTCATCGAGGGCCTCTCCCCGGCGGTGTCTATCGACCAGAAGTCCACCTCCAAGAACCCGCGCTCAACCGTCGGTACTATCACTGAAATCTACGACTACATGCGTCTGCTCTGGGCACGCATCGGCCACCCGCACTGCCCGGTTTGCGGCGAGGAAATCACCCAGCAGACCCCGCAGCAGATTGTGGACATCCTGCAGGAGTACCCCGAGCGCACCCGCCTGCAGATTCTCGCGCCCGTCGTCAGCGCGCGCAAGGGCGAGTTCGTGGACCTCTTCAAGGACCTGCTGACGCAGGGCTACTCGCGTGCCCGCGTGGACGGCGAAACCGTGCAGCTCTCCGACCCGCCCAAGCTCTCCAAGCAGTACAAGCACACCATTGAGGTGGTCGTCGACCGCATCGTCATTAAGGACGGTATTCACCAGCGCCTGACCGACTCCATCGAAACCGCGCTCAAGCTGGCTGACGGCCGCGTACTCATCGACTTCGTGGACCGAGAGCAGGACGACCCCGAACGCACCCGCTCCTTCAGCGAAAACCTCGCCTGCCCCAACAACCACCCGCTGCAGATTGACACCATCGAGCCGCGCGCCTTCTCCTTCAACTCACCGTTCGGCGCATGTAGCGCCTGCGACGGCATCGGCTCGCGCCTGGAGGTCGACACCGAACTGCTCGTACCCAACCCCGACCTGACCCTCGGCGAGGGCGCCATCGCCCCCTGGTCGCAGGGCAAGGCCACCACCGAATACTGGCTGCGCCTGCTCGCAGGTCTGGGGGAGGAGCTCGGCTTCGACCTGAACACCCCCTTCAAGGACCTGCCCGCCGCAACCCGCGCCGCCATCCTGGACGGTAAGGACTACAAGGTTGAGGTGTCCTACCGCAACCGATTCGGCCGTGAACGCCGCTACACCTCCGGGTTCGAGGGCGTGAAAGCCTACATTAAGCGCAAGCACGAAGAAACCGAATCGGACTTCGCCCGCGACCGCTACGAACAGTACATGCGCCAGGTCGCCTGCCCCTCCTGCGGTGGCGCGCGCCTGAACCCGACCATCCTCGGCGTAAAGGTCGGCGGCAAGTCCATCGCAGACATTACCGACCTGTCCCTGGCTGACGCGCTCGCCTTCGTGCGTAGCCTGCATCTCAGCGCCCGTGAAGCCAAGATCGGCGAGCAGGTCCTCAAGGAAATTGACGCACGCCTACAGTTCCTGCTGGACGTGGGCCTGGACTACCTGACCCTCTCGCGCTCCGCCGGCACGCTCTCCGGCGGTGAGGCGCAGCGCATCCGCCTGGCAACCCAGATCGGTTCGGGCCTGGTTGGCGTGCTCTACGTGCTGGACGAGCCCTCTATCGGCCTGCACCAGCGCGACAACCGCCGCCTCATCGAAACCCTGACCAAGCTGCGCGACATGGGCAACACGCTTATTGTGGTTGAGCACGACGAAGACACCATGCGCGAGGCCGACTGGATTGTGGACGTCGGGCCCGGCGCGGGCGAGCACGGCGGCGAAATCGTGCACTCCGGCAGCTTCGAGGACCTGCTGAAGAACACCCGGTCCATCACCGGCGACTACATGGCTGGCCGCCGTCGCATCGAGGTGCCCGCCTCCCGCCGACCCGTGGACAAGAAGCGTCAGCTGACCGTGCGCGGCGCCCGCGAAAACAACCTCAAGAACGTGACCGTATCCTTCCCGCTGGGTGTGTTCACCGCGGTGACCGGCGTGTCCGGCTCGGGTAAATCCACCCTAGTCAACGACATTCTGTACACCTCCCTGGCGAATAAGCTCAACGGCGCCAAGCAGGTACCCGGACGTCACAAGAGCATCGACGGCCTGGAACACCTGGACAAGGTCATTCACGTGGATCAGTCGCCTATCGGCCGTACCCCGCGCTCGAACCCCGCTACCTACACCGGCGTGTTCGACCACATCCGTAAGCTGTTCGCAGAGACCAGCGAGGCGAAAATGCGCGGCTACACCCCGGGTCGATTCTCGTTTAACGTTAAGGGTGGCCGCTGCGAGGACTGCTCCGGCGACGGCACCCTGAAGATTGAAATGAACTTCCTGCCGGACGTGTACGTTCCCTGCGAAACCTGCCACGGCAAGCGCTACAACCGCGAAACCCTAGAGGTGCACTACAAGGGCAAGACCATCGCCGACGTGCTCGAAATGCCTGTGGAAGAGGCCGCAGAGTTCTTCGCCGCATTCACCCCGATTGCGCGCCACCTGAACACCCTCGTGGACGTGGGCTTGGGCTACATTCGCCTGGGCCAGCCCGCAACCACCCTCTCCGGCGGTGAGGCGCAGCGAGTGAAGCTCGCCACCGAACTGCAGAAGCGCTCCAACGGCCGCTCCATCTACGTGCTGGACGAGCCGACCACCGGCCTGCACTTTGAGGACATCCGCAAGCTACTCGCCGTGCTGCAATCGCTGGTAGACAAGGGCAATAGCGTCATCACCATCGAGCACAACCTGGACGTCATCAAGTGCGCCGACTGGATCGTCGACATGGGCCCCGAAGGCGGTAGCGGCGGCGGCACCGTGATTGCTGAAGGAACCCCGGAGCAGGTGGCTCAGGTGAAGGCCTCGCACACCGGCGCGTTCCTGGCGGAGATTCTGAACTAGTCGAGAATTTGAACTAAAGGAAAGCTACGTGACCGACACTCAAGCAAACAAACCTGCTCAGGGAGTTACAACAGCCCGCGGCGCTGTGGGCTTTGGCGCGCGCCGAGGAGTCGTGAATCGGGGCGCCGTGACCACCGCGGACCGTGCGCGGCACATCCTGCACACCCAGCTCGAGGCTGACTTCTGCCAGCCCGTCGGTAGCATTAATCGCGCCCTTCAAGAGATGCGCGACTACCCCGAGGCCGAGAGTCAGCCCCTGCTCGCTACCGTGCAGCCTCCCTCCGAGAAGATGGGCTCATCCCGCCGCCGCAACGACGACATCTGGGAGCTGCGCGTCGCCAACTACGCGGGCGTGTGCATTCTCTGCGCCAAGCATCCGCGTGTGCTGGAGAAGGCCATCGACTACATGCTCGGCGACCAGGCGAACTGGCTGGGCGACTACGCCCCGCTCCGCCAGCTCAACGAACTGCTCACCCCCTACACCCAGCAGGTCAGCGGCACCAGCGTCTACTACACGCCCGGCCGCGCCATGCTGAACTCCGTGGTGCCCGAGGGCGTGAAGTCGCAGGAAGTCAAGTGCTCCCTGCCCGGCGTGGGCATGATGCGCCGCGTTGACCCCGCCGAGCTGAAGGCTGCGCTGCTCGCCGAAATCACGGGCGAGCGCGTGGTCCGCACCGAGGCCAACGCCTCCGCCGATGCACTGGAAGCCGATCCCGAGGACATCGCGGTGGGGGAGACCCGCCTGCGCGTGAACCTGCTGAGCGAAGAGCAGATTGAGTCGTTCCGCGGGGATGCGCGCTTTACGAATGCCCTGGGCTTCAGCGCCACCCGCCCGGACGTGCTGGTTCTGGCCGCCTACGCGGTGGACGGCGAGCCGACCGACGGCCCGGTGGCTGTGGTAGGCGTGAGCGATGATTCGCCCATCATGCGCCAGATTGGCGTGGATGTGGTGCCCGCCTTCCGCGGTGCGGGTATTGCGAGCGCCCTGGTGCGAGATGCCGCCCGCCTGACCCTGGCGGAGGGGTACCTGCCGTTCTACGGCATCAGCCCTTCGCACATTATTTCGCAGCGTGTGGCGATGAACGCTGGGCTGGTGCCGACCTGGTGGGAGTACGTGTCGACCAGCTTGAACGATCTGCCCATGGACTAGACGCTATATGCACAAGGCCCCCGAGATTCTGCATCTCGGGGGCCTTTTATGTACTGAGTTTCGCGTGCTAGCTGTGCGAGGGTCCAGGGTCTTGAACCTGGCCCTCTACAGCTTGGCGCCGTTGCTGGCGATCACCTCGCGGTACCAGTGGAAGGACTTCTTGCGGTAGCGCGCCAGGGCGCCGGAGCCGTCGTCGTTGCGGTCCACGTAGATGAACCCGTAGCGCTTGGACATCTGCGCGGTTGAGGCGCTCACCATGTCGATGCATCCCCAGGTGGTGTAGCCGAGCACGTTCACGCCGTCCTCGATGGCCTCACGTACGGCGTGCAGGTGCTGGCGCAGGTAGTCGATGCGGTAGTCATCTTCCACGGTGAGCTCGCCGTTCACCTCAACCAGCTCGTCGCGGGCACCGAGGCCGTTCTCCACGATGAATAGCGGCTTCTGCCAGCGGTCCCAATACTGGTTGAGGACCACGCGCAGACCGGTCGGGTCGATCTGCCAGCCCCATTCGCTGGAGGGCAGGGTCGGGTTTGCCACGCCGCCGAGGATGTTGCCTTCGCCGCGCTCGCCGCGTGCCGGGTCGCCGGTGGCACAGGTGGACATGTAGTAGCTGAACGACACGAAGTCCACGGTGTTCTTCAGATCCTCGCGGTCCTGCTCGGTGATGGTCAGCTCCACGCCCTTTTCGCGCAGGGAGCGCAGGAAGTAGCCGGGGTAGGCGCCGCGCACGTGCACGTCACCGAACGCGAAATTCGCCTGCTCGGTCTGCATGGCGGCGAGTACGTCGGCGGGGTCGGGGGTGAGCGGGTAGGTGGGCATGGCGAGAATCATGCAACCGACCTGGGCGCCGGGCGCCAGTTCGCGTGCCGCAGCGGTAGCGCGTGCGGAGGCGACCAGCTCGTGGTGCATCGCCTGGTACAGGTCGGCGTCGCTGAGTTGATCCGCCGGGGTGTTAATACCGCCGGACATGAACGGCAGGTGCAGCATAGAGTTGATTTCGTTGAAGGTCAGCCAGTACTTCACGCGCTTGCCGTAGCGGGCGAATACGGTGCGGGCGTAGCGTTCGTAGAAGCCGATGAGTTCGCGGCTGGTCCAGCCGTTGTACTGTTCGACCAGGTGCAGCGGGGTTTCGTAGTGGCTGAGGGTGATGAGCGGTTCCATGCCGTGCTTTTCGAGCTCGTCGAGCACGCGGTCGTAGAAGGCGAGGCCCGCCTCGTTGGGGGTTTGCTCGTCGCCGCGGGGGAAGATGCGCGACCAGGCGATGGAGAAGCGGAACACCTTAAAACCCATCTCGGCTAGCAGGGCGATGTCTTCGCGGTAGCGGTGGTAGAAGTCGATGCCTTCCAGCTTGAGGTTGTCCTCGGTGAGTTCTGCGGTGCGTGGGTACAGGCCGCCAGCGGGTAGCACATCCTGCAGGCTGGGGCCCTTGCCGTCTTCGTTCCAGGCGCCTTCGAACTGGTTGGCGGCGGTGGCGCCTCCGAAGAGGAAACCTGCGGGGAACGCGCCGAGCGGCTGCGGCTCGGTCAGTGCCGGGTTAGCGCTGGTTTGGGTGATGGGGTGCTGGTCCTGATGCACGGCGTCCTCCAAGGTGCTTTGGGCTTTTCTTCTACCCTAGCGGAGGGGGTGGGGGATTGCTAGGTTTTGCCTTGAAACCGCGCCGGGGACCCGCCGCGGTAACCACGCCGGACGCTGCGCAAGATGCCGCCGTGCCGAGCGTCCTCGGGTACGCGAAAGCCCGGTACCCCCGCGGAAGAAATTCGCGCGAGGAGCACCGGGCTTTACGCTATGGCAAGTGCCGCATCCGGCCTGTGAGCCGAACGGGGGGATAGAATGCTACCGGACGAAGCCGAGCACCGAAAGCCACAGGGTACCGACGACGCCCCAAACCACGAGGTTCACGATAGCGGCCATGAAGCCCACCTTGAACCATTCGCCCACGCTGAAGTAGCCGGAACCGTAGTACACGCCAGCCGGGCCGGAGGCGTAGTGGGTGATGCCGCCAATCAGGTTGCCGGCGAAGCCCAGGAACAGGGCCGCAAACAGGGCCGGCACGCCCGCCGCGACGGCCGCGCCGAGGAACACGGCGTACAGAGCCACGATCTGGGCGGTGTTCGAGGCGAACATGTAGTGGATGAAGAAGTAGGCCAGAACCAGCACGGTGAAGGCCAGGGGCCAGGCCATGCCGCTGACGCTGTGTGCGGCCTGCTGGCCAATCCAGTCCACGACTTTGAGCTTCTTGAGGTGGTCGGCCATGCCCACGAGCACGGCGAAGAAGATGAGGGTGGACCAGGCGCTGGAGTTCTTCGCCATGTCCTTCCAGGTCAGGACCTTGGTCACCAGCAGAATACCGATGCCGAAGAATGCGGCGCTGGTGGCGTCAATACCCAGGGCGGTACCGGTTACCCACAGGATCAGTAGCAGCACGAAGGTGCAGAGCATAATCCATTCTTTCGCGCTCATGGGGCCCATTTCGTGCAGTTCTTCGCGCGCGTGCTGGGGTGCGTCGGGGGTCTTCTTAATGGTCGGCGGGTAAATCTTCGACATGATCCACGGCAGAACAATCAGCGCTACCACACCGGGGACGAGGGCGGCCAGGGCCCAGGTGCCCCAGTCCAGGTTCACGCCGCGGTCGTGTGCGAACTTCTGGGCCAGCGGGTTGCCGGCCATTGCGGTCAGGAACATGGCGGAGGTGATGGTGTTGACCTGTGCCTCGGTCATGAGTAGAAAGGAGCCGAGCTTGCGGCGGGATTCGGGGGTCTCGTTCGTGGAGCCGTTGACCTCGGAGAGTGAACGGATAATCGGGTAAATCACGCCGCCGGCACGGGCCGTGTTCGAGGGGGTGGCGGGGGCGAGCACCAGGTCGGTGATGGCCATGCCGTAGGACAGGCCGAGGGAGGACTTACCGAGCGCACGCACGAAGAGCAACGCGATGCGTTTGCCCAGGCCCGTAATGAGGAAGCCGTCGGCGATGAAGAACGCGGCCACGATAATCCAGATGGAGGAGTTGCCGAAGCCGGTCAGCGCCTCGTTCTTGGCGGCCATCGTGCCGGTAATCATGGCGACGGCCAGACCCACGAGAGCCACGGACGGGGTGGGTAGCGGCTGGAAAATCAGGCCGAGGATGGTGCCGACGAAGATGGCGAGCATGTGCATGCCGCGCGGGTCGACGCCTTCGGGGGCGGGTACGAACCAGAGAATGAGGGTGACGGCTACGATGATGGCAACCTGCACGATGAGTTTCGTGCGCTTGGACTTCGCCGCCTTCACCTCCTCGGTGGATGCGGCGGTGGGGGCCGCGGTGTTGACGGGGGTGGACTGTGTCATGGTCCGATCTCCTTTGCGAAACGTACGGTTCGGCGCGCTTGGGGAGGGGCACTCGCCGGGCGCGGGGGTGCGTTTCTTCTGCGTTGTCATGCTGTGTCAATGCGCTCGGTGCGACAGTGTGGGGTGCCACACCATAGCTTCTTTAATCTTAGCGTTTGGGGGTTTCGCATTGAAGGGGGTAATTGGCGTTTTTGAACAGGTGAGAATCGTTCTGCGGGGGCGTTTTCGCTGTCGCCGGTAAGATAGAAAACGTGCAGATTATTCGAGAAACCACGCCCGATTCGGGCGATATCCTCATTCACCATGAGCAGACGGTGCAGATGCTCCGCGAGGTTGCTAGCGGCCAGCGTGAGGCGACTTTGCGCATGTACCAGCCGAACCCCACAGTCGCGTTTGGTCGCCGCGATGAGCTGAACCCTGGATTCGCTGACGCAGTGGCGGCGTGCGAGGAGCACGGCTTTAGGACCCTGGTGCGTAAGGTGGGTGGTCACGCCGCCGCGTACCACCGCGGATGCCTGGTGGTGGATCATTTCCAGCCGGCCTCTGATGCTCGTAGCGGTAACACGTTGCGTTATCGGCTTTTTGGTTCCATGTTCGCCCAGGCCCTGCGCGAGGTCGGCGTGGATGCGCGCGTGGGCGAGATCCCGGGGGAGTACTGCCCGGGCGAGTACTCAGTGTATGCGCAGCTTCCTGAATCCGCAGGCGGCGGGCGTATCAAGCTGGTCGGCACCGCTCAGCGCGTGGTGAGCGGCGGCTGGTGGTTCAGCACGGGCATCGTGGTTTCCGGCTCGGCCTCGCTGCGGGCGGTCACCGCGGATGTGTACCGCGCCCTCGGCATGGAGCTCGACCCGGCGACGGTGGGCGCGGCGCAGGATGCGAACCCGAGCCTGCTCATGGAGGACCTTGAGGACGCCATCGTGGAGGCCTACGCGAGCCACGGCTTCAAGTAGCGGCTCGCTCTGGGAGCATCGAATATCCGCACACGGTAGACGCATTACAGTCAAGCAACGAAGCGAAGGAGCGCATATGCGTTGGGGTCAGATCAAAGACGAGAAGGGTAGCCGCGCCGTCTGTTTCTTTGAGGAGACGGTCTACGAGCTGCCGGCCAAGTTGAGCCCCTTGCTCAATTTCTACAGCCGGTTCCGCCTGAATTTCGGTGACCCGAAGAATGCCCTGTCGATTCTGAAGGAGAACGGCGCGACGGTCATGGGCCACGGTGAGCAGCTCTGGGAATCCCTGCCCTTTGTGCGGCCGCTGGATAAGCCCGGCAAGGTAGTGTGCGCGGGTCTGAACTACCGCGATCACGCCGAGGAGATGAATCTTGAGGTGCCCGAGTACCCGGCGCTCTTTGCGAAGTTCTCGAACGCGCTGATTGGCCCCGGCGAGCAGATCCACATGCCCGCCGACGACGGTACGGGTAGCACGAAGGTTGACTGGGAGGTTGAGCTGGGCCTGGTGGTCGGGGTGCGCTTGCGCAACGCCACCGAGGAGCAGGCGCGGCAGGCGCTGATGGGCTATACGGTCATCAACGATGTGTCGGTGCGCGATTGGCAGGGCCGTTCTTCGGAGTGGTTCCAGGGTAAGAACTGGGATGCGATGACTCCGTTTGGCCCGGTCATTGTGAGCCCCGATGAGGTGGATCCGCTCGCCGGTCTGGAGCTGACCTGCGCGGTGGACGGTGAGGTGCGTCAGCGTGGTTCGACGGCGGATATGCTGTTCAGCCCGGCGCAGTTGCTGTCGTATATTTCGCGGTTCATGACCCTGGAGCCGGGCGACCTGGTGGCCACGGGTACGCCCGCTGGCGTGGGGCTTTCGTTGCATCCGCGCCGGTGGCTGAAGCCGGGGCAGGAGGTGCGTACCCGCATTGAGGGTATTGGTGAGCTGGTGAATGTCTGTTCGGAGGCTGGTGCCCTGTAGGGGAGTGGATTATAGGAGAGGGTCGGGTTGAGGCTCTTTGGGCGGGTCTTTTACGACCCTTCTTTACGACCCTCCAGAACTGAATAATTATGCATCCCGTCCATGTCGTTAAGGCATGGGCGGGATGCTCTTTTTGTGTTCTATTTGCCTTGTGGGGCTCGTGTCATAGGGGTTGCATTCCGGGGTAAGAAAAATTGCAGGAATGAATGATTACTCTGCGTGCAAGAGGGGGTTTAGGGTGTGAAAACCTTCAACCTTCATCTCGATGCCACCCCTGTGTGGGTGGGTTTGATGTGCTCGCCCCGGGGTGGCTGCGGTGGTGTGGTAGGTCGGGAATTCCAGGATGTGGCCATGTGTGAGAAATTCGACATTTGTCTTATTGAGGCTCATTGTGAGCTTATTTGATGCGTTATTTCGGGGAAGTATGTGATTTTTTTGTTTTTTGTCGAAAGTTTCCTCTGACTAGGAGGAAGGCTTAGACACTCCGGTGCAAATTCTTTTGAATCGAACACCTTTAAATTCACTGCGGTGTAGTAATAATTCACCTTGAAGTTAAACCTTTAGTAATTATTTAAGTGGCTGTTATCACATTATCGCCTTGCGTTCACTCATGGGAGTCGGTAGGGTATGGGGATTGTCTGAGAGTTTCCTGGGAATTCCTGCCAGTTTCTCGGGGCGTCATCACGCACTCGCAGACGGATATTTCACTCACGTCCGTGTTTGTTCATACAAACGCACTCACTCAAACAAGCCGACACGAACGGAAGAAAAACGCATGAGCATGACTGCACCCAAAAACCAGGTACAGACCCCCCAACGGGATCGCGCGACGAACCCGACCCAGCGCACGGCACTTCGCCGCCGTGCCACCATCGCTGCCTCCGCGGCACTGGCCACCGCCATCACCGGCGCCAGCCTGCCGGCCAGCTTCGCGGCGACCGCCTCCACGCACACCCTGCCCAACGGAACCACCTGCGTAGAAGCCGGTATGAAGACCGTGCCTACCCTCGCAACCCTCACCAACGTGGCGCCCGGACCCACCTGTCACTGGAACGAAGACCCGGCCGCCAAAACCATCGACAGACTGGCACCGGTCAACTCCTCCCTGACTCAGGAAAACCTGATTAACACTGAGAACACCTCGCCCCTGAGCGGTAAGCTTGCGCACGACTCCTTCGCTGCGCAGAAGCTCACCGGCACCGAAGCCGTCGCCCCCAACAGTAGCGAGATTAGCCGCACCTTCCTCGAGTACAGTGCGGACGCGGGTAACCACCCCATCACCACCGCCATTAACGCGGGTACCGTCCGCAAGGACCGTTCCCAGACCGTGGGCGGTAACGAGAACATCCCGACCCTTGCCGTGAACTCCGCGAACCCGCACCAGGAGTACGTTGAGGTTGTCTCCCGCGACCAGCGCGTCAACGCTAACCCCGAGAACAAGCGCATCCTGACCGGTGGCGTGCCGATTCCGACCTGGCTGGCTGAAGACCACGGCCTCTCAGGTGACCAGTCCGTCGCCCTGTATGACGAGGCGACCGGCATTTGGCGTTCCTACTTTAAATTCGTCAAGGACGCTGACGCCCAGACCTACACCAGCACCGCCCGCGTGCAGGTCGGCGGCGGCAACGCCTCCACCCCTTCCAGCGCGAAGATTCAGTACGAGACCGTGGGCCGCGGCAACGCCGGCCAGACCGTCACCGTCAAGGCGCCCGTGAGCATCGACGTGAAATCTGGTAAGGCTCGCACCTCGTACCCGATTGCGCGCGGCGCTAAGTTCCGCCTGGCCAAGAACGTGCCTGGAGCATCCATCAACGAGACCACCGGCGAGATTACCTACAAGATTCCCGCGGGCACCCGCGGCACCGTAGATATTCCCGTGGCCGTGGACTACCCGGCGACCTACCACGCCTCTTCGGGCGGTTACATGCTCGCTAAACCCAACTTTGAGGGCGTGGGCGAGGACAACTACTGGCTGACCCTCAAGAACGGTACTTCCTCTGTAGTGGGCCTGGCCAACGAGCTTACCCAGATTGGTGTGGACGAGCTGAAGGCCGGCAAGATCAACCACATGGTCTCCATCACCACCGCCGACTACGCCGCCATGAGCGCGTCCTTCCCCGCGAAGGGTAGCGACGGTAAGCTGGACCTGTCCAAGTACCCGAACGCTCCGCATGCCGGCCAGCGTGGCTTCCTGCCCGCCAGCTTTGACGTGGAGGAGTACCTGGCCAACACCGGCCATGCGGACGACCAGCTCACCCGCATGATCCTGACTGCGATGAAGGAATACGGCTTCATCCTGACGGACCACAACCTCTTCACCAACGCCTTCAACCTGGAGGCACCCAGCTCCTACGCGCCCTACGCCCGCCAGGGTAAGAACGTGTATAAGGAAGACCCGCAGCTCGCCGCCATGTTCGCAAGCTTTGTTCCCAGCGGCTTTACGGGCTCCCAGTTCCCGTGGCAGCAGGTGCAGTGGATGCCGGTGAACTACACCGAGTCCGCGGAGAACGCCGCCCGCCGCGAGGGTGTGCAGCTTCCTGAAGCGAAGACCGCCACCAATAACACGGCTGATAACGCCGCGCACAAGGACAAGCAGGGTTCCGCAGAGAAAAAGATTGCGCGTCCCGTGACCGCACGTAACTTGCGTTTTCGTCGTGCAACCGTGCGCATCCCGGATGCACCGCGCATCAGCGATGCTGACAGCCAGGCGACCGCGGTGAACCAGGCTTCGGGTGCCGTGAAGTTCAGCTTCCCCGCTGACTCCTACGGCAAGACCGGCGAGGGATCCGGCGTGATTTACCAGCCGGCGGAGCACCACGCCACCATCTACTCGGGTGAGACCGCTGTGGCGCAGAGCGTGCACCAGAGCCACAAGATTTCCCCGAACTACCGTTACGCCCGTGACTATAACTTCCAGGAAATTGAGCAGACCCCGAACTTCCGTCCCAGCCGCTGGGTGAATAAGGAGAAGGTCAATACGGCTGGCGGTCAGTTCTCCAGCGCGGAGACCGGCATCCGTTTTGCCTCTAACGGCAAGACCGGTACCTTCTCGATTGACCTGAACACCCACGAGGTTACCGGTACCACCTGGGACCTGCGCCGTGATAATGGGTCGAAGATTATCGTGAACCGTACCGGTAAGGCGCCTGCCCGCATGTCTGACGTGAAGGCGAAGAAGGGCGCAGCTGCGCAGCTGTACTCGATTCCGCTGAAGGTGCACGTGGTGGATAGGAACAGCCCGATTGCCCGTGAGGATTCTGTCGCCCTGTACGCAGGCACCACCCAGAACGTGGCGGTGTTGAACAATGATGAGGCCTCCTTCGGTGCGTTTAGCCGCGGTGAGACCGTGAAGAAGCTGGAGTTGCTGAACCAGCGCGGCCAGGTTGTCAGCTCCTACAGTGACGAGTACGGCACCTACCGCGTGGTGAACCTGCCCGATGGTACTCAGGGTATTGCGGTGACTGCTAAGTCGAAGCAGGGCTTCGCGCCGCTGGTTCGCTACCGCGCGGTGACCGATCAGGGCGTGAAGTCCTCCGAAGGTTACCTGCAGGTGGCCGTGGCGACTCCCGCTAAGTAGGGGAGTTCGCCGCATCGGTCCGCGCCGCCCGGCCCCTTCTCCTCACCGGGAGAGTGGGCGCGCAGGGCCGCCGTAGCGACCGCGGAACGCACGAAGTGTGACCGGAACGGGGCACGTGAAGAAATGCCGACACCGACAAGGTGTTGCTTTCTTGACGTGCCCCGCACCTGTACTTAAGGTGAAAATACTATGACTCAGAGCCACCACGCAGACCACCACGAAAACTCAGCTGAAGCTAACACCGACCACGCAGACCACCCCGCCCACGTTCACGAGGTGCCCACCAACGCGCCCCTCCTCGAAGGCAACGGCCCCAAGGACTGGGAGGAACAGTTCGGCCCGTCTGTGGCGATTTTCTCTGCGCTCGCGAACCCGCTGCGCCTGGCGATTGCCCACCATCTGGTGCATCGCCCGCACAGCGTGAGCGAACTGCACACCTGCCTGGGTATTTCGCAGCCGCTCGCCTCGCATCACCTGCGGATTCTGCGTGAGGCGCACGTGATTGACCGTGAGCAGCAGGGCCGCACCACCATTTACCGTCTGAAGGACGACCATATTAGCCACATTGTGGTTGACGTGTATGAGCATACGCGTGAGCATCATGCGGACTAGTTTGCCCTCAAGCTGAGCGTTGGCTGGGAGCCGTTGTAAGATGGTGTGTGTCCGTGCACCAGTACAGTGCGGAATAGTATGCGCACCGGCGGCGCCCCGAGTGGCACGCTTGCGCCTGAGTTAAGGAGACTTATGTCTGCCGCTGATTCTTCAGCAATTGTTATTAGCGTTTCTGGTGAGGAGCGCGAGGTCACCGCGAAGACTGCCGCTGAGCTGTTCGCTGACGACCCGAAGATTGTTGTGGCACGCGTGAATGGCGTGCTGGTTGATCTCTCCCACGAGCTGTCTGCTGGCGACTCCGTTGAGCCGGTTTTCATTCACGAACCGGACGGCCTGAACGTTCTGCGCCACTCCGCTGCGCACGTGATGGCGCAGGCGGTGCAGGAGTACCGCAAGGACGCCAAGCTGGGCATCGGCCCGTACATTACTGACGGCTTCTACTTTGACTTTGATGTGGCTGAGCCGTTCACCCCGGAAGATCTGAAGAAGATCGAGAAGTCGATGATTAAGATCATCAAGTCCGGTCAGCTGTTCCGCCGCCGCGTGGTCACCCACGACGAGGCTGTCGCCGAGATGGCGAACGAGCCGTACAAGCTGGAGCTGCTCTCCCTGACCCAGGGCCCCGGTTCTGGTGCGGATGCTGCCGAGGGCGCATCCGTGGAGGTCGGCGAGGGTGAAATCACCATTTACGACAACGTGCACCCGAAGACCGGCGAGACCGTCTGGAAGGACCTCTGCCGCGGCCCGCACCTGCCGAACACCAAGCTGATTGCTAACGGTTACGCCCTGATGCGTGCCGGTGGCGCGTACTGGCGCGGTTCTGAGAAGAACCCCATGCTGCAGCGTATTTACGGTACCGCTTGGCCGACTAAGGACGAGCTGGTGGCGTACAAGGAGCGCATCGCTGAGGCGGAGCGCCGTGACCACCGCCGTCTGGGCCGTGAACTGGACCTGTTCTCTTTCCCGAAGAACATTGGCCCCGGCCTGCCGGTGATTCACCCCAAGGGTGGCGTGATTAAGCGCGAGATGGAAGACTACGTGCGTACCCGCCACATTCAGGAGGGTTTCCAGTACGTCAGCACCCCGCACATTTCGAAGGAAGACCTGTTCTACACTTCTGGTCACCTTCCGTACTATGCGGATGGTATGTTCCCGCCCATGGAGCTGGATAACGGTCATTACCGTCTGAAGGCTATGAACTGCCCGATGCACAACGAGATTTACCGTTCTCGTGGCCGTTCGTACCGTGAGCTGCCGCTGCGTTTCTTCGAGTTCGGCACCGTGTACCGTGACGAGAAGTCCGGTGTGTTGCAGGGCCTGACCCGTGTGCGCATGATTACTCAGGACGACTCGCACTCGTATGTGACGAAGGAGCAGGCACCGGACGAGGTGCGTCACCTGTTGAAGTTCATGCTGAGCCTGCTTGAGGACTTCGGCATGACTGACTTCTACCTTGAGCTGTCGACTCGCGACACTGAGGGTGATAAGAAGGATAAGTTCATCGGTACTGATGAGCAGTGGGAGGCGGCTACCGCGGTTCTGGAGCAGGTTGCGAAGGAGACCGGCCTGGAGCTCGTCCCGGATCCGGGTGGTGCTGCGTTCTACGGCCCGAAGATTTCGGTTCAGGCGAAGGACGCGATTGGCCGTACCTGGCAGATGTCGACCGTGCAGTACGACTTTAACCAGCCGAGCCGTTTCGGTCTGGAGTACCAGGCTGCTGACGGTACCGTGCAGGAGCCGGTCATGATTCACTCGGCGAAGTTCGGCTCGATTGAGCGCTTCTTGGGTGTGCTGACCGAGCACTATGCGGGTGCGTTCCCGGCATGGCTCTCGCCGGTCCAGGTTATTGGTGTGCCGGTGGCTGAGGCGTTCAACGACTACATGACCGAGATCGCGGATAAGCTGCGTGCGCACGGTGTGCGTGTTGAAGTGGATTACGGTTCGGACCGCTTCACTAAGAAGATTCGTACCGCGTCTACTGAGAAGGTTCCGTTCATTCTGATTGCTGGCGGTGAGGATGCGGAGCACGGCGCTGTTTCGTTCCGTTTCCGCGGCAACAAGCAGGAGAACGGTGTGCCCGTGGATGAGGCTGTGGCACGTATTGTGGAGCATATCCGCAACCGCGTGAACGAAGACCCCAAGCCCAGCACGGAGGCTGCTGAGTAGTAGCGGTTAGGATGCGGGTTCGCCGGCGATGCTGACTGCGGTTGACCGCGGTTAGCTGAGCCGGCGGACTTGCACCGAGTCTATATATAGAAACCACCCCCTTTGTGGCGGAAGCTGCGGAGGGGGTGGTTTCTTTGTGCGCTTTGAGGAGATGCGGGTATCTTCGTGCTAGTGTAAGCGATGGCGCTAACGTTCCTTGCCGTTCGGAGGTGCCGGTAATTGTTCGATTTAGATAAGGATGTCTGAATGCATTGGACAACTTAAAATGGTGGTTTTTAATAGTCGATTTAGCATATCTTCCCATCAAATGAGTCTTTTATAAAAGTTAATTTAAATATTTTATTCAGTACAATTCCTTTTCTATTTCATTTAGGAAGGTGATTAAAAATTGATGGCGACTTTCTGCCATTTGTTTGGCAGTCTCCGTGTTCATTTCTTCTTTTAAGAGTAGCAACTTGTCATGGAAATGTTGGATGGTATCAGTAAGGGGCCTCCCTTTGTGGCCACCATAGGAAAAAGTTCGCGCAATTCCCACAGCTCCTATCGCATCCAAGCGGTCTGCATCCTGGACAATCTTGCCTTCTATGGTTTCTGGATGTTTACCGCGATTTTTGCTGAAAGAAACAGCATTGATAACCTGACAAATCTGGTCGATTCGGTTTTGAGGAATACAAATCTCTTCTAGAAACGTGCGAGCATTCGCATTATTCTCTGTTTGAAATAATTTATCATCATCAGCATCGTGAAGAAGAGCTGACAAGCCCACTATCTCCATATCACATGGACCTTCTGCTTGTGCGATTCTCATAGCATTGGTATAGACGCGAAGGGTATGCTCTACATCATGGCCATCCGCTCGATCAGCAAATAAAGTTTTAACATACTGCTTTGTAGCATGGATTCGTTCTTCTACCATCGTTCTTCTCCTTTGCATATCTTACTTTAATCAATCTCATGATAGGCTTTGCCTGCCTTATCTAGATCGTAATATTGATAGAACTCTTCTTTTGTCTGTGTGGTATGGACTTGACCATCCTTTTCTGTCTGGTTAAAACTTTGAAAGTCGATTAACTACACTTAATTTTCGCATAGTCATCCGAATTCCAAATTTCTTTTCAAGATAATTAGTATTTAAACGTTTTTTTCGAGCTTCACGTGGTAAATATAGGTAACAGCACTCGTGACCACCATAGAACTCTTCATCTCCAAAATTCTCTCTACTAAGTTCTGTTAGAGTACTTTCGGGAATCTCTTCGTTAGTAAAAACTAGATGAATACGAGAACTATCATAAGTATTATCAAATGGGTTTTCTTGAATAGCAATCTCTAATTGATTAATTTCTTTTATAATTATTGATAAATCAGCTCCAATTTTATCCAAAATCGTATCATGAACTAACTTTCTGATTTCTTCGTCAGATAACTCTGATTCTAACAGTATATTCCCACTCTGAATATATGTTTGAACATTTAAAAAACCAACTTCTGTTAGGATTTCTACTAAATAAGACATTTTGGGAATTCTATTGGTACCAGTTGGTGTTACTCCACGAAGGAAAATAATCTTTTTCATATTAACTTTCCAATGCATCTTTTTCTAGAGAATTCATCATTTCGCCATAATATTGAGGATCTCCCGTTGAAAAATAATTAAACCATGCCTCGACTGTAGTTTTTGAATACAGTCCCAACTCCTCGACAATAAACTTAGCCCATAATAAAGAACCGGCTGAACTCGCAGTAATAAGATTTCCGTCTTGAACTGCAATCTCATCTTTATAATAACCATGTCCTTGATAATGTTGGCTCATCTGGCTTAAAAAGAATGAAGCATTACTTGTATGATATCGATTATCTAAAATTCCTTTTTCGGCTAATCCCAAAGTAGCTCCACAGATAGCTCCAACTAAGATATTTTCTTGTAATAGTTTAGAGGCAAGTTCTAAAACGTCATCTTGCTCATTGTTCAACCAACTATCTCCTCCGATAAGCAATAGAGCATCTGTATTTGCAGTATCTATATCATATAGATTAATATCTGGAACAATTGTCATTCCTCCAGCAGTTTTTATAGACTTTTTTCCTTTAGAAACCGTTAATAATTTTACTTTAGGTTCTCCTAACATAGCCTGTAAACTTAGTGCATGCATCAAATAGCCGTGTTCCCAATCGGCCATAGTATCTTGAACATACATATAAATATTTTTCATAATGCTTACCACCCTTTGATAAATAATCAAACTATTAATTTTTTATTGTATCATATTTTGTGTTTCACTGTAATACCAATATTTTTACTTCATTAGTAAAATAGAGATTTTTAAATATTGAACAACTTGCGGAGGGGGTGGTTTTATGTGTGCTTTGAGGGGGAGGTTGGGTGAAGAAAGTTGTGTTGTGAAGGGAGTTTTTAACCCCAGAGTGCTAGCGTGGTAGTAAGGCGAACGTCCATAGTCATTCAGAAAATGGTAGCTGGATGGTCCTGAAAATGATGTATCGCTGTTGATTATTGAGGGAGCACGAGCGTATGAAGTCGAATAAGTATGTTCCTGTTGGGATGCTGTTCTTGATCCTGGCAATTATCTTGAACGTAGTGTCAAATGTCAGCGACCTGGTGCTTGGAATCCTCTACGGTATCTCAATAGCGGTATTGATTATTGGACTATTTAATAGTCGAAAATAAGTGTTGCAACAGACGAAAGCGGACCCGGTGGGCTATTCAGATGGGTAGCCCGCCGGGTTTTTCGGGAAGCAAAGTTTGTGCACGAAGAAGTAGCGGGCTTTGCTGTTGAAGCGCCTTTGAAAGGATTGAAGAATGGCAAACGTTGAAGTGATGAAGGAACGGGCTCGTATTGCGGGACGCTTCAACCTGTCTGCCCGCCGAAACCCGGAACACAAGGCACTTGTTGCGCTCGCTGCGCAGAAGGCGGGAGGGGAGTGTCATGTTATCCCTGTTGCTCCGGGTGAAGATGAGGCTGACGTGCTCCGCCGCGCCTGCAAGGTTGCGGGCGGTAGACCCGTCATCATCGTGACCGAGGTTGACGGGAGGCTTTGCGCTCGCCTCTTCAATGGAGGTAATAACTAACTGTAAAGGTAAGAAAGGATTTAGCGGACACTACTACTAGTCCTGCTGGGTCCTTTCTGTTTTGACGAAGACTGTTACAGCTGAAATTCGTATTGAGAAATATTCTGTCATGGCGTCTCTTTTGGAAGTGTAGACGACTCTTCGTGTGCTAATGTGGATTATGGTATTACGCACCTGAAGTCGTGTGGCGCCATCACATATCCATATTGGACAAAGAGGTTTGATTAGTAGGTAATAAGCACTGCGTGTGCAAATCATACAGTCGTGTAACCTGCAATTTAAAACATGAAAGGTTTTTAAGAGTGTCAAATTTTGTTGCTAACGAAGTAGTTGGAAAGCTTAAAGATTACCCTCTTATTAAACTTTTACTTAAAAGTCTCCCAAATATTTTAGTTTCGTTGTATGCATGGTCGGTTTTTACTAGTTTCAGTGGACTCCCTTGGGTGAAGTATACTGCTGATAGTCTTGGCATAAAAGTTATTTCTGAATCCCTCAATCTCCTTGGTATAGATATGTTAGTTGGACCTGTTAATAATTTTATGTCCTGGGTTAAAGGCGGGCATGAAATTTGGATTTCCGTGATAATAGTATTTATCCTGATATCTTCGACAAATTTCTATTTGCGAGAGTCTACTCGATACATTAAGGATTATAATCCCGAGAATAAGCACTCGGTTAAGCAGTTGGTTATTGTGCATATGTCGAATCCAGCCAATCCAGTATATGCGCTTGTTTTTTCATTTTCGGCAGCCATAGACTGGCTTAGAATTATTGGTTTCAACTGGATATTTTTCGTGTGTCTAATTGTTCCACTTATTATGATTGTCCGCACTATTCTGCCTTTTGTTAAAAGTGGGAAAAGTGGGGCTGGAAATATGGATAATAAAGTACCTATCCTACTTGTTTTGGGAGAAGTTTTTTTCCCTATTTTTATAGCATCATTATTGTACACTCCGGTTCTTCTGCTCCTTCTTTTTACTGGAAATATAGATGCGGAAAGAAGTAAATAAATTTTGGTACTCTTGAATGTTTGAAATTTTAAGGACCCGGCGACTATCACATTAGATAGCCCGCCGGGTCCCTTCTTTATACCGCCGCTATGCGCTCAGCCTTTTAGCGGGTGGTGCGTTCCAGCAGCTGCAGCACGTTCTGGTAGGTGTGGCCGGTCGCCTCCGTCATGCCCTGCTCACAGGTGCGGTTTGCCGAAATATATGCGGCGAACTGCTTCTGCTCGCTCAGCTCCGTAGCCTCCGCCTCCGTAGCGCTCGCAGTCAGCTCAGGGTGCAGCATACCGCGGTCACCCGCATAACCACAGCAACCCCAGTGCTTCGGCACGTACACGTCGTCACTCATCGCGTTCGCAATCTTCTCAAACGCAGGCTGAGTACCCAGGTGAGTCATGGAGCAGGTCGGGTGCAGAGCAATCGACGGCAGGGGAGCGGACACGCTCAGCTTGTCCAGCATGTTATCGGCGGCGAACTGAACCGCGTCGTACATGCGCAGACGCGAGTAGTCCGGCTCACCCGGCTTCAGGCCGTTCACAATCTTGTGCTCAAGCGCCTTAATAACCTTCTCGCGCATCACCTCAAGGCCCTCAGTACAGGACGAAGCGTCACACACGACCGACAGGCGGCCACCGTCAGTAGCCTCCCACAGGGACTTCAGCACACGGTCGCTCATGATCGAGTAGCCGTCGGTGAAGCCCTTCGACTTCCACGGGGTGGAGCAGCACATCTCACCAATATTGTCCGGGATGCGGTACTTCACGCCGGTACGCTCGCACAGGCGGATGAACGCCTGAGTTGCGTTGACCGGGTCGTGCTTGCCGTCGCCGTCCACACCGCCGAACATGGAGTTCACGCAAGCGGGGAAGAACACAATCTCAGCGTTAGCGTCCTTATGCGGCTTACGTGCCACACCGCCAACCGGCAGGTCCTTCTTGTAGGAGGGAACCATATCGTCGCCCATGATCTTACGGGCGATGCTGGTGGTACCGTGAACCACCGGGAACGGCAGCTTCTTAGCCACAGTCAGGGACTTACCGGCCATCTTGTCCATGAAGCCCCACTGCTGTGCGGCAACCTTCCAACCGGTAGCGGCCAGCTTGTTCTGGTTCTCAGAACGCAGGCGGCGAATCAGGTCACCGGTGTTAATGTTCACGGGGCAGCGGGTCTGGCACATGCCGTCCACAGCACAGGTCTCAATGCCGTAGTACTCGTACTCCTTACGCAGGCGCTCAGCCAGCTCGTGGTCGCCATTCGCCTCAGCGGCAGCAATCTCACGGCGCAGCACGATGCGCTTACGCGGGGTCAAAGTCAGGTTACGGGAGGGGCAGACCGGCTCACAGTAACCGCACTCCACACAGCGGTCGACTTCTTCCTCGACGGTCTCGGCAACCTTCAGGTCGGTCACGTAGTCGGTGTCCGGCTCAACCAGCAGAACGCCCGGGTTCATGATGCCCTTCGGGTCAATGAGGCGCTTAATCTGGCGCATCACGTCGAAGAGTTCCTCACCGAACTGGCGGCTCACAAACGGAGCCATGATACGTCCGGTACCGTGCTCAGCCTTCAGCGAGCCCTCGTTGCCCAGAATCAGCTGAACCATTTCCTCAGTGAAGTCGCGGTAGCGGTCCAGTCGCTTCGGGTCGCGGAACTGCTCATTCAGCATGAAGTGGATGTTACCGTCCTTCGCGTGACCGAAGATCACGGAATCCTGGTAGCCGTGCGACTCGAACAGCTTGGTCAGGTCGCTACAGGTGTTACCCAGAACCTCAACGGGAACAACCACATCTTCCAGCAGTGCGTTAGTGCCGGAGCGGCGGTTACCCGCAACGGTGGTGTACAGACCACGGCGGGCAGCCCACAGTGCGTTACGCTCGGACAGCTTGCTGGTCATCGACACCGGCGAAGCCACCGGTAGGCTCTTAAACATGGGTGCCGCAGCGGCAGCCAGGTCGTTCAGCTCCTGCTCGGAGTTGCCCTGGAACTCAACCAGCAGAGCGGCGTGATCCTTCACGTCGATGGCGGCGAGCGCCTCCGCAGCCTGGCCGGTACGCTGGCCCACACGAATACTGGTGGCGTCCATCAGCTCGACGGTTGCCAGCTTGTTAGCAACCAGCTCGGGTACGGAACGTGCAGCATCAATCAGGTTGTTGAACACCAGCAGGCCGGTGGAAATGTTCTTCAGAATCGGGCGGGTGCGGTAGGTTGCCGAAGCAACAAAGCCGAGGGTACCTTCCGAACCAATCAGCAGGTGCTGCAGAATGTCCACGGGGGTCTCAAAGTCGACCAGGGAGTTCAGGCCGTAACCCATGGTGTTCTTCATGGAGTACTGCTGGCGAATCTTCGCCATAGACTCCGGGTTCTCGGTCACGCGCTTACGCAGGCGCAGCAGGCCTTCGTGAAGTTCAGGTTCGAGGGAGCGTAGCTTCTGGTCGGCATCCGGTTCTGCGGTGTCAATGATGGTGCCGCTGGGTAGTACGAACACCATGGAGTCCAGGGTGTTGTACGTGTTGTAGGCGGTACCCGAAGACATACCGGAAGAGTTGTTAGCGACCACGCCACCGATGGTGCAGGCCGACCAGGAGGCAGGGTCCGGGCCGAGCTTGTAGCCGTAGGGTGCCAGGTAGTTGTTGACCATCATGATGGTCGCGCCGGGCTGCACACGAACCTTCTTACCGTCCTCAAGAACTTCAATCTTCTTGAAGTAGCGGCGGGTGTCGACCATCAGGCCGTCACCGCTGGCCTGACCGGACAGGGAGGTACCGCCGGAACGGAAGGTCAGGGGCAGGCCGAGTTCGCCTGCTGCGCGGAAGATGTTTGCAACATCTTCGGCGGAATCGGGGCGGACCAGACCGGCGGGCACGAGCAGGTAGTGGGATGCGTCGTGTGCAATAGCCAGGCGTTCGAGTTCGGAGACGCTGGATTCGACGGCTTCTGCGCGTGCATCGGAAAGTAGACGATTGAGGGTGTCCGCGTAGGGGGACTTGAGTGCTTCAGATGTATTTGACACAACGGTCATAATCTTGAGCTTCCTTACAGATGAAGGGATGTAATGCTGTCTTCTCCAGTATCGTCTTTTGAACGCCGTCTTTTCTGGTTAGCTCCGGCTAAGTTTGACGACTATTCGTCGCTATGTGATCGCTAATTGTGTGCAGTGGTGACGGGGGATTTTCCTGCGTATTTATTGATATCTCGGGGCTTCATCAGTCTATCCGGGGAGGGTGTCTCTATCCTTGGCCCGCCGATCTGAGATTTTCTTAGATACCCCCATCACATGCTGTAACATTTTGGTTGAAAGCGGCCCCCGCCTCACGCTGTTGCGATTGTGTCGCGGTCGAAGGGTCGATAGCTCGTCAAACGCAGCTTTCGATATTTCCAGATTCCTCAGTTTTCCTTCGCTACGCGCGGGAGCCCAGCGTCGTGAGGGTCCAGCGGGCCGATGCATCCGAAGCCACCACACCGCACAGCAACGGCGACTTATCCGCCGCACGCACCCCCAAATCATCCAAGAAAACACGACCGCCGGAAGGCACGGTCAGCTCCTGACGCGTGGCCCCCGCACAGTACACCCGAATCGGCGCGCCCGAACGGTTCTCCACAGCGGCTGAACTCGAACGGTTCGTCGTGTCGTCAACAAAACCTCGCGTGCCCTGCTGAACAATATCGCCCGACGACAGCGTCTGGCTCACGAGCGCCAGACCCTCCGGAGCAGTCAGCCCACCAGAGGAATCAACGCCCATCGAACGCACCGACACCACCCACTGCGCATTGTCGGCCAGATTCGAGGTGGAAGCCGTCACCCGCGTCGCGCTCAATGACACGTCAGACGAAGCGCCCGCGCTCGCGGAGGCGGAAGGGGAAGGGGTCTCCGCGGTGTTGCGAACCCACACGCCACCCATTTCACCCGACTCACCCGCCGGGAACTCCACCGAGGTCCCAGCCTCATCACGCAGAGAAACACGCATGGGGGCCGTCGGCTCGCCGCGCCGCTCAAACTCAATATAGGAATACGAGCCGGTACCCGCGGGTCCCTCGAACACGGCCTCCTCAACAGGGCCTCGACCTGAGAATAGACGGTAGCCCTCACGCTCCTCATTCACCGGGGCCACCCCGCGGCTGACCGCAAGCGAACCATCAACACTGGCCGAAGCCGAAGCGGAAGAATCCGCATTCTGCGTAGCACACCCGCTCAGAGGCACCACCAGAGCCGCAGCCAGGGAAAGCACCAGCGCAACGCCGCGGGTCCGCACACGCACAGCACCCCTATGCAGGCCGGATGCGGGAAGACCCGACGGTGCCGCGGGAACAGTAGAGGAGAGGAAGCGTGAAGGGGTCATGGAGCACTCCGGTGTGGACTCATGGATGGAAGATATCGGTGGTGCGCGCCCGCATTTGCAGCTGATGCACGCACCACACATTGTGCCAGCTCCAGTGCATACGGTGCAACGAAGCAGAGATGCGGCAGAACCCACAGAATCACACCATGCCCCGACCGAGGCACCAGGAGGCCCACAAAGCGCAGAGTATTATGTCTCCTATGGATAGGACGGCACAGCATCAATTACAGACCCCCGCGGACGGCGACGGTGACGCATACAATCCCGCGCAGGATGAAGACTACGAAGAAGTAGTCGAAGAATACGCCACCAGCGACGAGCCGGACGGCACGCACCGCGAGAGCCACCGCATCACCCGCACAAGCCACCGCCCGCGCACGCAGGGTATTCCCGTCGTGCCCCGGTCCACGCTCGGTATCGGCTCCGCTGAATCTTCTGCTGAAACCCATACCGAAACCTATACCGAAACCGCCCGCGAGGTGCGCGAACCCGGAACGCAGACGACCACCATCCGCACGGTCACCCGCACCGTCACGGACCCGCCGCGTCGCGCCCCGCGCACCCGCTTCTTCCGTAGACTCAGCAAGTACCGCGGCGAGAAGAACCTGGCGGCGTGGGAGGAGCGCACCTCCAAGCCCATGTTTGTGGCGTCACTACTGTATCTCCTGGCTTTTGCTGCGCCCATTGTGAGTACGCGAATCCGGGAACCGTACGACGCTCACCTTAATTTCCTACAGCTGATTCTGTGGGCCCTCTTCGCTGCCGACTACTGCATTCGCCTGTATCTGGCGCCACGTCGACTCTACTTCATCACGCACAACCTTATGAATCTGGCGATTGTGCTGCTGCCCGCCTGGCGTATTGTCAGCTTCCTCGCCATGATTCACCTGACCACCAACCGCCAGTACAAGAGACTCTCCGAGCTGGGAATGAAGCTCTTCGGGTACACCGCAATCTTCATTATCATGTTTGCCCTGGCGATTTATTCGGTGGAATCCTCCGCCCCGGGTGCTATGATTCGTGACCTGCCCACCGCCTACTGGTGGACGTTCACGACCCTCGCCACGGTCGGCTACGGTGACGTTTACCCGGTCACCGGCATCGGTAGGGCGATTGCCGTGGTCGTCATGCTGTATGGGGTGGGCTTGGTCGCGGTCGCTACCGGTGCGCTCGCGAGCTGGATTATCGAGAAAATTGGGGGAGTGGAGGAGCAGGAACACCCCGCCACCAAGGCTGATGTGGATGACCTCCGCCTGGAGATTGCGGAGCTTCGGGCGTTGCTGGCCCGCCAGTACGCTCGCCGCGAGGGCCTGGCCGGCCCGACTCAGGAGGCAACGGGTAGGGACGGTACCCGCCTGATGCCCGAGGCAACGGATACGCCCGGCACCGGCCGGGCCGGTAGCTGGCTTGAAGAACAGGCTGAGGGCAATCGGCAGGAGGTCGCTGGTTGGGCTAGCCCGAGTGCCGAGGCTGGCCGCGGTACCGGCAGTGAGGTGGCGGTACGTGAGGAAACGCCCGAGCAGGAGCCTGTGGCTCTGCTGGAGGAAACCCGCCAGACCTTCACGATTATTCGTGAGAAGTTCTCATTCCGTTCCCGCAAGTAGTCTTGGGAAGTTTTGCTTCGATAGGCCCGGGGGCGCGTGTATATGTACCCGTCAAAACATATCAAGGCACCTCGAACGCACTTAACCCAACAGCAACCAACATTCAATCTACGCTGGAGCAAACCCTCTTGGCGATGATAAGTAACCCTGGGTTCACCCCGAGAGCTTATTTCACAAATACATTCTCGAATAACCCAATTGTGAGGAAATTATCACTTAAAATGCCTAGTAGGTATACACAATAAAACGCCACTGCGGATACACTATCTACGTGCTGGCGTACGAAGACACCCTGTAGCTCGCATGCTACGGGGTGTTGCTTTATATTCGTTTCGTTCCAGCACGCACTCACAACTCTCACTCAAACACTCAACAGGAGCAACCTGTGGCTTCTAAGACCACTCTGGGCGTGCTGGTTCTGACCGGTGCGCTCACTCTGGGCATGTGCGCCTCCGCTACGGCTGGCGCTTCTAGCTCGTCGAACGGCACCTCTCTGACCGCTCGAACGGTCACTGTCGATGACGCATCGTTTGCCTCCGCGCGTGCCACCCCGGCCAGCGCGGAAACCTCGGAAATTCAGATTATTTCTGAGGTTCCCTCCTCCAGCTCTGAAACCTACGTTCCGCGCGATGACGCATCGCAGACGGAGAGCACGTGGCTACAGCTCGGTGACACCGAGAACTACGTGGACGCCGTGGTGCGCGGTAATAAAATCACCGTAACCTACCACCTCAACTACGAAGAGACGGCCACGGTCGTCTGGGTTGGTACTTTCGAGTCCGGTCAGGGCGACTACAGCTGGACCTCGGTGGGTGACCGCCGAACGATGGACCGCAACCCGATGGCAGCTTCGGAGTCCGAAAAGGAATTTACGGTGCGCGACGGCATGCTGACCTTCTCGTTCACCTTCCGCGGTGAAACCCACACTGTGCAGCTGATGAAGTTCGAGGGTTAGAACCCGCAACGCTAAGACCTGCAACATTGAGCAGGGGCGCCGGTTTCGTTCGTGTGACGGGCCGGTGCCTCTTGTGGCTTCTGTCGCGGGGCCTCTGCCGACCCGTGGACGCCCCTGGTAGGAACGTGAAAACGCTATAGAATGGGACTATGAGCGAGAACACGACCCCCGAGACCACCGCACCCTCGGTGCAGGATTCCTTCGAGCTACCCGGCGCACCCGACCAGTTCCAGCGCCTGTGGACCCCGCACCGCACCGCCTACGTGAGCGGCGGGCAGAAGGACTACACCGAGAAGACCTGCCCGTTCTGCACCGCGCCTAGCCGCACTGACGAGGAGTCTCTGATTGTGCACCGCGGCGAGCACGCCTTCGTGATTCTCAACCTCTACCCCTACAACCCCGGGCACCTGCTCGTGTGCCCGTACCGTCATATTCCGTTCTATGACGATGCGACCGAGGCGGAAACCCTGGAGATTGCGCAGCTGACCCAGCTTGCCATGAAGGTTCTGCGCGAGGTTTCGCACAACGACGGCTTCAATATTGGCATGAACCAGGGCAAGGTGGGCGGCGCGGGAATTGCCGACCACCTGCACCAGCACATTCTGCCGCGGTGGAGCGGCGATACTAATTTCCTGCCGATTATTGCCCAGACCAAGACCATGTCGCGCACCCTGGATGACATGCGCTCTGCCATTGCGGAAGGATTTGCCCGCCTGAGCTAGGCCGGTATGCTGACCCACCTTTCTACGCTCTCAGGCTCGTGGCGCTTTTGAGAGCGTTCTTTCGCGCCGCCCCGCGGGCCGCTCGACCCGCTAGAGTTGATAGTCATGGATTACCCCAACCTGCTTGAGAACGCCTACGCCGGGAACGACTCTGAAAGCCGCGAGGCCCATTCCGCCGAACCCGACGCCTATTTCGGCGGTGAAACCGCCCCGCGCGCCCTCGTGTGGCGGCAGCTGCGCTGGGTGGACCGCCGCCCCGTTCTCGAGCTGGAGGCCGTCGAGGCCGGAACGGACCAACCCGGGCTGAACGGGTCTGGTTCTGCGGGTACTGAACTGTCCGTGCGCCCTGCGGGCCGTCGCCTCCTGGTGCCGCTAACCCCCGGGGCCTACCTGAGCCTGCGCGTGGCCCTTGACGCATCCGGCGCGCCGTACCGCTTCTGCTCCGGCTACACGACCGGCTCAACCGACCCCCGCGCCCCCGGAACC
>OCPI01000152.1_pt1 | contig 41034 bp, 31 predicted proteins | sample 1476291 | NCBI WGS metagenome assembly OCPI01 (sample SAMEA2580054, study PRJEB22360) | human gut metagenome | reverse complement strand
TGCGCCTGTCCGGTCTGCTGCGCCCCGCCTCCGCGGTGAACGCGCCCGACCCGGAGGCGGTCCGCACCCGCAAGGAGCAGCTGGCACTCGCCGCCGAGCGTGCCGCCGAGCGTGATGCGCAGGCCCTGGCGCGCCAGCAGGAGACCGCCGGCCAGGTTGCTGCCGCGCAGGCTGAGGAGGAGGACGACCTGGCCGGTCTGGAAGAGGTTGCCGGGCTCGACCCGAACGATGTGGATCCCGCCGAACTGCTGGGTGAGGGCGCAGAGCTCCCGGAGCCCGCAGAAGCCCCTGCACCTGCGGAAACCCTCGCCGCCGCGCGGGTCGCATCGCAGGCCGCAGCGCCCACTGTTACCAAGCTGACTGTTGCCAAGCCCGCTATTCCCGCACCTGCTGAGCCCTCCGTGTCTTCTGTGCCTTCCGTGCGGCAGGCTTCCGCGGCGCCGCGTCCCGAGGATGCCGCCGCCGCCGAACAGCTGCTGGAAAGCCGAGGCGCCGTCATGGACCCGGCTCAGCTGGACACCCTGCTCCACGAGCGCCTGGTGTGGGTGACCGCCACCGGCAAGTCTGTTTCACGTTCCTCGGTGTTGCAGTATCGCGAGCGCGCCTTCACTCAGCAGGGTGCACCGGCCAAGCAGGGAGTTCAGCAGATTGACGCCTCGAGTGTTCTGGTCATGGCGGCGATTGCCACCGCGCGCGGCCGCGTGAGCCGTTCGAGCATTTGGCATTACGATGCCGAGCGCGGCCTGTGGCGTCTGCGTTTCCGTCAGGAGACCCCCGCTTCGTAGCGCCCGTGCGCTCCCGGTAGCTCCCGGTGGGTTCGCCGCCCGCGGCCCGAGAAGAACCACTGGGAAAAATCTCTGGGAAGAACCGGGGAAGAAAACGTGTGAAACCCGCCGCCCCTCAACCAGTGAGGTGCGGCGGGTTTATTGTTGGTACGTCACGCGCACGGGGCCCATCCATTGGTGGCGGGGCGTACCGGGTGCGGGCTGTTTAACCCACGTCTAGCCCACGAACATCGAGGCGTTGGCCTGCTCGGTGTCGGCGTAGTTTACACCGGCGCGGGAGAGGGCCTCGTTGATCTGGGTAATGGATTCTTCGACCTGGCGCTGGGTTGCGTGCCAGTGATCCAGTACGCCCTGGAAGTTGGCCGAGGCCGAGCCCGTCCAGGAGCTCTGCAGGTCGTGTAGGGAGGCGGTCATGCCGTTGACGTCCGCGGTGATGGATGCGACGTAGGACTTGGCCTGGGCGCTCTTAGCTGCGATGACTTCGGAGTCGACGTTGAACTGTGCCATGGGTTTCTCCTTTGAGAGTGGTGGGCGGCGGGTTGCCGCGGGGATGGTTTGCCTCGGGTTCTGAACTATCCCGAGTGCATGACACCACTATATGCTCTCAAAATGCATCAAACTACCTAAAATCACCTTATTGGGGGAATCTGTGGATAAATCCCTCTCATTACTCCGGTCGCATCGAAAATTTCGAACGGCTCCTCTAGAACTCGGCAGAATATTGCGTCGCGCCCTTCCCGCGGCGGTACATCGTGTACCCTCCCCACGGTGGCAACCGGAGTCAACCGATTGAATTTCCAAATACGCCGAAGCCCCCGAACCGTGAGGCTCGGGGGCTTTCGTTGGGGCTTCGGAACATTGGCCCCTACCGGGTGCGTAGCTCGCTAATTCGGTAGCTGCTCATCCGAGATGGGCGGCGGGTAGTAGGGCAACGAGATGACAAAGGTTGCGCCTCCGCCGGGGGTCTCCTCAATGTGGATTCGCCCGTCGTGCTGTTCGATAATGGCGGCCACGATGGACAGGCCCAGGCCGGTACCGCCGGTCTCGCGGGAACGCGAGGTGTCGGTGCGGTAGAAGCGCTCGAATACGCGCTCGCGGTCCTCGCCGTGAATACCGGGGCCGTGGTCGCGCACTTCAAGGGTGGCCAGCGGGAATCCCGCTACTTCCTCGCGCACGCCCACCGCAATCTCTAGGGGCGTGCCGTCGGGGGTGTAGCGCATTGCGTTGGTTAGCAGGTTCGCCACAACCTGACGCATACGCGATTCATCACCGAGTACCGGCGCGGAGGTGGGGGCAACATCGTCGCTGAGGCCCACGAGCGAAACCTCACGGTCGGGGGCCGTAGCGTATGCGTCGTTGCTGGCATCCACCGCCAGGTTGAACAGGTCGAAGGGCGCCAGCTTGGACTCACGACGCTCGTCGATGCGAGCCAGGGTCAGCAGGTCCTCGACGAGCTGGCCCATGCGTTTGGACTCCGACTCGATGCGGCTCATGGCGGTGCCGACCGCTTCCTCGGTAGGGAGCGCGCCCTGACGGTAGAGCTCCGAGTAACCGCGGATACTCACCAGCGGGGTACGCAACTCGTGCGAGGCGTCGCCTACGAAGCGCCGCATCTTCGCCTCGCTCTTCTCACGGGCCTTAAAGAGCGCCTCAATCTGAGCGAGCATGGTGTTCAGCGAGATGGCGAGGTTACCAATCTCGTTGTTCGGGTTGTAGTCCTCGATGCGCTGGGAAAGGTCGCCGGCGGCAATCTTGGCGGCGGTCTGTTCAACGCGCGCGAGCGGCTCGAAGGTACGCGTCACAATCACCCACGTCATGGCGATGGCCGCGGCTAGGGTGGCGAGTCCAAACGCGAAGGTGAGCACGCCGACTAGGGCGACCACCTGGTTGGTCTGTTTGAGTGGCATCGCGATGATGAGGGAGCTCGCCTCGGTTAATCCTGAGGAGTCGTTCACCTCAATCGGCACGGCGAGTAGACGCCAATCGGCGGAGCCGCTGGAGGACCCAACGGTCACGCCGTCCTCGTTCTGCTTGCGCACCTTCTCGGCGGTCCAACCGTTCAGGGTGGGTTCGCCGGCCTGCTCATCGTGCTCGGAACTGAGCGAGTACAGCACCTTGCCGTCTTTATCGAGCAGGTAGACACGGTAGGTGCTGAGCGACCCCTCCTGCTTGCCGGAAGGTCGCACGGTAGCCAGCTGCACCAGGGCCGGTGCGCTGGTTTTCATCTCTTCATCCAGTTGGTGCACCATTTGGGCGCGCAGGGCTGAGATGGCCACGAGGCTGGTGACGGCAATCGCCAGGGCGATGAGCATGGAGGTCACCAGCACCAGCTGCGTGCGTAGGGAAAGCGAGAGGGGGATGCGATCGAGGGGTTTGAGCGCCACGTTAGCCTCGAGAACCGCGAATCATGTAGCCCACACCGCGCTTGGTGTGGATGAGCGGCTCGTGGTTTTCGCGGTTGTTGTCAATCTTGCGGCGCAGGTACGAGATGTAGGACTCGACGATGGAGGAGTCGCCGTTGAAGTCGTACTCCCACACGTGGTCGAGAATCTGCGCCTTGGACAGCACACGGTTGGCGTTGAGCATCAGGTAGTGTAGCAGGTTGAACTCGGTGGGGGAGAGGTCAATCTCTTCCTCGCCGAGGAATACTTCGTGGGTATCCACATTCAGGCTCAGGTCGTCGACGCGCAGTACCGCGTCGTCTTCGTCCTGGACGGAGCGGCTGCGGCGCAGGATGGCGCGGATGCGGGCGATTACCTCGTCGAGGGAGAAGGGCTTGGTGACGTAGTCATCACCGCCAGCACCCAGGCCGGTGACCTTGTCTTCGGTGGCGTCCTTCGCGGTGAGGAAGAGAACGGGAACGGTGCTTCCGAGCTCACGCAGACGGCGGGTGACTTCGAAGCCGTCCATGCCGGGCATCATGACGTCGAGGACAATCAGATCGGGGGACTCGGTGTTGGCCTTCTCGAGGGCGTCGCGGCCGTTGCCGGCGGTGACGACCTCGAAACCGGCGAAGCGCAGGGAGGTGGCGAGTAGCTCAAGAATGTTGAATTCGTCATCGACGACGAGGAGCTTGGCTTCAGCAGACATACTCTTTATCTTTCGTGAAGGGCAGGAAGGTGATTTGTCGGTGAGTAGAGAAATGCAGCGTGTGCGACAGTGTGTGGTTAGGCCTGAGAGCGCCGCAGAACTGCTAGTCCGAGTGCAATCATCAGTGCGATGAATGCGACGGGCAGTAGCACGAGCGGAATCTGGCTCATGACGGCGGGTGGGGTGACCCCGGCCCACTTCATAATGAGCATGACGATTCCGCTGAGCAGGCAGAGGAGGGCGAGGATACCGCCGCCTACGCCTAGCCAACGAATGGCACGGGTGTAGGGCAGAGGTGCGGACGCCCGGTCTGAACTGCTGCGCTGGGTCTCTACGGAGGTGTTACTCATAAAATTAACCGTATCAGCTTGTACCCAGCTCTCTGTTAGCAAAGCCCCAGAATAGGGGGTTTGAGCCTCAAATTCACAGCGTTTGTGAAGCTTAGGAGGCCCCCGGAGCGTTCGTGTACGCGGGATGCTTTAATCGAGATGCTTTAATAGGGGTATGTCTGAACAGGTAAATGAACTGCTCCCCGAAATCGTGCCCGCCCCCGATGCCTCCGCAGATGGCGCCGTGCCCTCTGCCGCCTCGGAGGAGGTCGCTACGTCGGTGGATAGTGCTGTACCTGAGGAAGTAGAGACCGCCCAGAAGATTGCGGATGAAGCCGCTGAGGAGAAGACCGAAAAGGTTGTCGAGGCCACCGTGGAGGCAGCCCTCACCGAAGCCGCTGAAGAAGCCGAATCTTCTCGGATTCCCGCTGATACTTCTACCGACCCTTTCTCCGCGCCGGCTGAGGAGCCGGGTGAACCTTCCCTGGGTGTTCCGCACAAGGCCCGCCGCACCTCCAAGGTGGATGAGATTCTGGCGGCGGCCAAGGATGTGGCCCTGCAGGGTGTTCGCGAGATTACCCCCGACCATAACATTGGCCTGGTGCACCACGTGCGCCCCGAGGAAGAGCGCCTGAGCACCCATCTCTTCGAGTGCACGATGCCCGGATACCGTGGCTGGTTCTGGTTTGCGACCCTTTCCCGCGCCCCGCGTTCGAAGGTTGCCACGATTTGCGAGGTGGGCCTGCTGCCCGGCGATGATGCGCTCATCGCCCCGGATTGGGTGCCGTGGGCTGACCGCGTGCGTCCCGAGGACCTTGAACAGGAATCCTCCGCCGATTCTTCGGAATCTTCTTCGGAAGCGAATGCCGAGGAGAAGGTAGAAGAGAAGACCGAGGAGCCAGAAGCCTCCGCTGAAGCCTCTGAGGAGAACACCGCAGAGAACAGTGTGGAAGCTGCTGAGGCTGCTGAGGTCTCCGAGGAATCCGAGGTTTCTGAGGCCCTCGCCGCCGAGTAGAGCCACCACCATAGAGAATTAAGGAGCCCCGCGGGGTGCTCGGCTGTTCGCGCTGGGCAACTTGCGGGGCTGTCTCATGGCAAAAACCGTCCAAAGGGTACATAATGGTCTATTGAGTAAACTAACGACTTAGGCAGGGCTACCTACGCACTGTCGTGCTGATGGCTGGAGAGATAATGACTGACCTTATCGACACCACAGAGATGTACTTGCGCACTATTCTCGAACTGGAGGAAGAGGGCATCGTCCCCATGCGTGCGCGCATCGCCGAGCGTCTGGAGCACTCCGGCCCGACCGTTTCCCAGACTGTGGCTCGCATGGAGAAGCACGGACTGCTCACCGTTGAGCCCGACCGCCACCTGGAGTTGACCGATGAGGGTCGCCAGAAGGCCGTCGAGGTGATGCGTAAGCACCGTCTGGCCGAGCGTCTGCTCTCCGATATTATCGGCCTGGACCTCGAGTACGTGCACGAAGAGGCATGCCGCTGGGAGCACGTTATGAGCGATAAGGTCGAGAAGCGCATCCTGGAAATGCTCAAGGAACCGAAGTTCTCCCCGTATGGTAACGCCATTCCCGGCCTGGAAGAGTTGGGTATCGCAAGCGAGAAGAACGACGAGCGCACTGTGCCGATGTCTCTGGCTGCTCGCGATTCGGGTCCCGAGGATCGTTTTACGATTTCCCGTTTCCCTGAATCCATCCAGACTGACGTTGAGCTACTGAAGCTTCTGGCGGATGCGGGTATCGTCTACGGTGCCTCGGTGTCGGTTGTGGCGGGCCAGAATGATGATGTGATCGTTCACGCCGACGGCGAGGACGATACTCTGTCCCTGGATATGGACGTGGCAAATGCAATCGTTGTGAAGCGTGCCAGCGCTCTGTAGACGTATATAACGCTAGATAGTTGCGGAGGCGGTGCCTTCCCCGGGTGGGGGAGGTGCCGCCTCCGCTGTTTATCGCCTCTGCGGTACGCTACGTTACGCGTCTGCGCTACAGGCCTGGGTCATGGGTCTGTGTCGCACACAGAATCGCGTGCGGGTGCTTATACTCCTCCGCCTAAGGTGTTGGCAACTGCAGAGAAGTGCATTTTTTCGTTTTTTTGAATGTGCGGGGGCCTCTGGGGGCGCAGGATGCCGTCTTCTGGGATGTTTGCTTAAGAGATAAGGCTCATTTTTAAGAGTTTTGAATCCTGTTCTTAAGGAAGGGAAGTTCCCGTAAAAAGAATGTGCATCCTTATGAAACACCTAGTCGGAGGCATTAAAAGGGTGATGGAGCCCCTGCTGGTCAAGGTTTAGATGCTTGCACTGTCAAGTATTCACCCAGGGGTGAAACGCCAAAATTTAAGCCAGAGAGAGATGACAACTGGGAGTTTTCTGTGTATTCTCGTCTTGTGTCCAAATCCTCAACGTAAGAGGGCACCGTCGAAGCGGTTCCGCTGAGTTCTGCCAACGCTTCGATGAACGTCTACCCAGAATGGCAGAAGCGGGGGACCCAATCCCCAAGCTGGGATACGGCTTCTCACTCGAGAAGCCTTGGGGCTAAGTCACTTCGGTGGCCGAGCGAATCCATGCTCGAGCCCGACAGCTCACCTCGTCAGGCAATGGAGGAAACCAATGGCTAAGAAGATTGTACGTACCGCAGGTGCAGCCATCGCAGCAGGTGCTGTTCTGCTCGGTTCGACCGTTCCGGCAAACGCATTCGCACAGATCCCCGCCGCAGCTGATCTGTCCTACGACTACACCAACTACGAGTTCGACTACACCAGCTACACCACCCCCGCAACCACCTACGTTGCACCCCAGGCTCAGGCACAGCAGGCCTACACTGCACCCCAGGCTGAGACCCAGCAGGCTCCCGTTGCTCCCGTAGCAACCCAGGAGCAGGCAGCGCCCGTCGCTTCCTCCGGTAACGCTTCTCGCGACGCAATCGTCGCAACCGCAATGAGCGGTCTCGGCGGCTCCTACGTTTGGGGTGGCAAGAGCTATGGTGCATGGGACTGCTCCGGCTTCACCTCGTGGGTTTTCGCTCAGCACGGCATCAAGCTGACCGCTTACACCTACGCAATGAAGGACGAGCTGCGCCCCACCTCTAACCCCCAGCCCGGCGACATCGTCTTCCAGAACGGCTACAGCCACGTTGGTATCTACCTGGGCGACGGCAAGATGATCTCCGCTCTGAACCCCACCAACGGTACCCTGGTGCACCCCACCTCCTGGATGTCCGTTGACGGCTACTACACCGCTCTCTAAGCCTTAGCGCATAAGAGCTGGCTCCCTAGCCCAATAACCTCGCAAAGGCGCCTACCCCGCACGGGGTGGGCGCCTTTTGTGTACCCGATAGATACACAAAATACCGCCGAGAGTGCGCATGTATTCTCGGCGGTATTTTTTAGGAGGCGAGAGCCCGCAGGAGCTTCTGCGGGTCGCGCTCCCACTCGGTCAGCTCCGCACGCAGATTGGTCCGTGCGGGCTCCTCCCAAAGTTGGCGAGCCTGATGAGAGAGGAAGACGCGCTCGCGCTCCAGGATGGAACGCAGGAAGCTCGTGCGGCCGGTGCGGAACGCCTCATCGTCAAAACGGGAATACTCGCTACGCACCCCGCGCAGGTAGCGGCGGTAGCGCGCCGGTTTGGCCGCCAGGATAGCCATGTCGGCATCGAGGAAAACCTCAATATCAGCCGGTTCGTAGCCTGTCGGCAGGTTGGTAAGTTCGTGCAACTCGTGGGTTGCCGTGGCACGCACCAGAAGGCACACCATCTGCAGCTCGTCACCGCTCAGCAGGCCCGCGGTGACCAGTGGCTCCAGGGAGACGGTTGCCAGCTGCTCGCTGCGGCGCTCATCCTCGCCCGGTACGCTCTCGTAGACCGCATCGTGGAACCACGCCGCCAAGGTCGAAACGAGGGGCGTGCGGCCCGAATACAGCCGATCCAGATCGGCGAGCATCTGCGAAAGGTGCCCGCTGTGGTGGTAGGCGCGGTGCGGCTGTTCCCACGCCTGCAGCAGGCGCTCGCCCAGCTCCGCCACCTGTTCCGTGAGCTGAGTCTGGAGGGTGGCAGGAGCCTTCTCGAGGCGGGGCGCAAACGTCGCCTCCCAAGCACGCAGCAGACGCGGGCGAATCTTCTCGGGACGCTCCTTCAGAGGAATGCGCAGACCGCTTGCAATGAGCTTGCGAGTCAGTTCTGCACCGCTGAGCTCAACCGCGCCCGCCTGAACCAGCTCCTCGTAGCGGTGCGCCGGCACATCGTAGTGGTCGCGATCAAAGGCGCGCTCGCTGATTCCCGCCGAGGCGGCAAACTTGTGCAGCTCCGCCAGGGATGCATCCGAGATGAGGTGTGAGAAGACGGTGCCGTGTGCGGGCCAGGTGGGTGGGTCAATGTAGATGCTCATTCGTACATTGTAGGAGCGGTTCTGCCGCAAGGAACGGGCGTCTTCGGACGGTGAACGCGGGTCGCATGCAGACCGGCAATTGTATGGATGGCTGAGATTTCTGAACACTGTGTCGGCCCGTGGCGTGCGGTGCTTTATACTGGATAGGTACGCCCTCGTAGCTCAGGGGATAGAGCACTTCTCTCCTAAAGAAGGTGTCGGACGTTCGAATCGTCTCGGGGGCACATAGAACCGACAGCGTGCCGGTACGAGAAACCGCCCGTTGCTTGCGTTAGCAGGCGCGGGCGGTTTCTCGTACCCGAATGAGCTTAGGGGCGGCCGGGTGACCGAACGGGTGGGAGCGGCGGAACAAATGCGGTAGCATGGAATATCGAACGTGTATTCTAGGCAGCGAGGTAGACGATGAGTGATAAGCCCGAACAGCAGAAGCAACCCTTCGCCGAGCAGGACGGCCTCTTCGCCGCCGAACCCGTCACCCCCGCAGAACCCGCACCGGCTGATGAGCCGCCCTTCGACCCCTACTACGACGTACCCCCTGCCGAGGACGACTACTACGCCCCTCCCATGGACGCCGCAGTGATGGATGCTCCGGCGATGGAGGCGTCCGCACAAGACGTACCCGCCGCCCTGCCCACCGGCATGCCCGCCTACAGCGCACCTGCTACCAGTGCGCCCGAACCCGGCATGCCCGCCTACGGTACCCCTGCTACCAGCGCGCCCGCAGCCTTCACCGCCGCAGACCCGCTCGGCGACTTCATGCCGCCCGCCTACCGCGTCGGCGGCTACGGCGAGGGCTTTGACCCCGCCGATCCCTACGGCGAACGCACCTATAGCCTGAGCACCGTGGACCCCGCATCCCTCACTGCCGGGCTCAACGACCGCCAGGAAGAAGCGGTACTGCACTCCGGCTCGCCCCTGCTCATCGTCGCGGGTGCGGGATCCGGTAAGACCCGCGTGCTGACCCACCGCATCGCCTACCTGCTCGCCACGCACCGTGCGACCCCCGGCCAGATTCTCGCCATCACCTTCACGAATAAGGCAGCTGCCGAGATGCGCGAACGTATCGAGGCGCTGGTCGGCCCGCGCGCTAAGCACATGTGGATCTCGACCTTCCACAGCTTCTGCGTGCGCGTGTTGCGCCGTGAGGCCGCCGCGCTGGGCCTGAAGTCCACCTTCACGATTTATGACTCCACCGACTCGCAGCGCCTGCTGAGCCTGATTATTAAAGAGCTCAACCTGGACCCCAAGAAGTTCACCGCCAAGGCTGTAGGCAACCGCATTTCCGGGCTGAAGAACGAGCTGGTTAGTGCCGAGGCGTTCGCCTCCCGCGTGGCAAGCGATAACCCGTACGAGAAGACCGTCGCGCAGATTTACACCGTCTACACGCAGCGTCTGCGCGCCGCCAACTCCCTCGACTTTGACGACCTGATTGGCCGCACCGTCTTCCTGCTGAAGAAGTTCCCCGAAATCGCAAACTACTACCGCCGCAAGTTCCGCCACATCCTCGTGGACGAGTACCAGGACACCAACCACGCCCAGTACCAGCTGGTGCGTGAACTGGTTGGCGCCCACGCGAAGGCACCGGCGGACCGCGGCCCCTACCCGGACACTGTGCCCCCTGCTGAGCTGACCGTGGTGGGTGACTCCGACCAGTCCATTTATGCCTTCCGTGGCGCGGATATCCGCAATATTACGGACTTCGAGAAGGACTACCCGAACGCCCACACAATCCTGCTGGAGCAGAACTACCGCTCCACGCAGAACATCCTTTCGGCGGCGAACGCGGTCATTGAACGCAACCCTGACCGTCGCCCTAAGAAGCTGTGGACCGCCTCCGGTGCGGGCGCGAAGATTATCGGTTACGTTGCCGAATCTGAGCACGCCGAGGCACGCTACATCACCCGCGAAATTGACCGCTTGGCGGACGAGTACGGCGTGCAGCCCGGTGACGTTGCAATTTTCTACCGCACCAACGCGCAGTCCCGAACCCTCGAGGACATGCTCATGCGTGCCGGCTTGCCGTACCGCGTGGTCGGTGGCACTCGCTTCTACGAGCGCAAGGAAATCAAGGATGCGCTCGCCTACCTGCGCGCCCTGAGCAACCCCGATGACGATGTGAACGTGCGCCGCATTCTGAACGAGCCCAAGCGTGGTATCGGTGCCAAGTCCGAGTCTGTGGTGGCTGATTACGCAACGGCCCACCGCATCTCGTTCTTTGCCGCCGCCCGCCAGGCTGCCGACATTCCGGGTCTGGGCGCCGCTGCGGTGAAGAAGTACGGCGAGTTCGTGCGCCTCATGGACGATTTGGCGCAGATTGCCCGCACCGAACCGGCCGCAACCTGCCTGGAAGCGGTCCTGGAGCAGACCGGCTACCTGGCGGCTCTACGCGCTTCAAAGGATATTCAGGACGAGTCACGCGTGGAGAACCTCTCCGAGTTGCTGGACGCCATGGTCGAGTTCGAGACTGAGAACCCCGGCGCTGACCTCGAGCAGTTCTTGGAGCACGTGGCCCTGGTTGCCGACGCCGACTCGATTCCGAACCGACCCGCCAGCGCGGAGGGTGAGAACGCCTCCGCAGCGCAGATTGCCGCCGAAGCCGCCGAGGCGAAGGCGCAGGGCATGGTCACCCTCATGACCCTGCACACCGCCAAGGGTCTGGAGTTCCCCGTGGTGTTCCTGACCGGTATGGAGCACGGCCTGTTCCCGCACCAGCGCGCCCTGACCGACGAGAAGGAGATGAGCGAGGAGCGCCGCCTGGCGTACGTGGGTCTGACCCGCGCCATGGAGCGCCTGTACTTGACCCGCTCGGAGACCCGCACGATGTGGGGTAAGATCCAGTTCAATCCGCCCTCGCCCTTCCTGGAGGAGATTCCGGAGGAGCTGATCGAGTGGAAGCGCACCGCGGGCTTCTTGGGCTTCGGCGCTTCCGGTATGGGTGCGTATGGCGCTCGCGGCGGCAGCTCTTATGGCGGCGGTTCGTACGGTCGTTCCTACGGCGGCTACTCGGGTGGTTCACGCTCCGGATACAGCTCCGGTAGCTCGCGTGGCTCCTACTCTGACCCTTACGAGTCTCGCTCCTCGCGCCGTTCTGAGCCGTCCACCGCGGATATCAACGGTTCGGCGAGCTACGGGCTGGCGGCGGCTACCGCCTCCTCAAAGGTGTCGAACCGTTCCCGCGTGCATCAGAGCAAGGAAATTCCGACCCTGGCGGTTGGCGATACGGTGCGCCACACCAAGTTTGGCGAGGGCCGTGTGCTGGCCGTTGAGGGCAGCGGTGATAAGACCGTGGCGAAGGTTCGCTTCGGTTCGGAGGAGAAGCGTCTGCTGTTGCGTTACGCGCCGCTGGAGAAGGTTTCCTAGGGTTGCGGATGTATACGTATAGGGGCGGGTGTCCGAGGGTGCCCGTCCCTCCAAAGCGCGCGTTCCGCGTGTGTTGTTCTGCGTGTTTCCCGGCATGCGATACGTGGTAATTTCCATCCCGCAGTATTTGTGACCTAAGTCGCTAAAATCCCGTATTTTGGGCTCCGTGAGTGCGAGCTCACGCCGAATCCGATAGAGTAGAAACAAGAGAAATTCCCCGCGTCAATGGTGCGCGTGCGCTGGGTGCGAGAGACCCCTATCGCACCGTAGCGGGTACACTGGGGAACCTCCTCTAATGACCAGGCCGTGTGCACTAGTACTCGGCACCACTTCGAAGAAGAAGGACACCTGTGGACCTTTTCGAATACCAGGCGCGCGAGCTCTTCGCTAAGCACGGCGTTCCCGTGCTCAAGGGCATTGTTGCGACCACCCCTGAAGAAGCAAAGGCAGCAGCTGAGGAAATCGGCGGCCTGACCGTCATCAAGGCTCAGGTTAAGACCGGCGGCCGCGGTAAGGCTGGCGGCGTGAAGCTCGCCAAGTCCCCCGAAGAGGCTTACGAGCACGCTAAGGCAATTCTTGGCATGGACATTAAGGGCCACACCGTCCACCGCGTGTTGGTTGCTGACGGTGCAGACATCGCCGAGGAGTACTACTTCTCCCTGCTGCTGGACCGCGCAAACCGCTCCTACCTGGCAATGTGCTCGGTTGAAGGCGGTATGGAGATTGAGCAGCTGGCAGCTGAGCGTCCCGAGGCACTGGCTAAGGTTGAGGTTGACCCGCTGGTCGGTCTGGACCAGGCAAAGGCTAAGGAAATCGCAAAGGCGGCAGGTTTCTCTGCAGAACTGCAGGAGAAGGTTGTTCCTGTCCTCGTCAAGCTGGGCGAGGTCTTCAGCAAGGAAGACGCAACCCTGGTTGAGGTTAACCCCCTCGTGCTGACCCCCGAGGGCACCATCCTGGCCCTGGACGGCAAGGTCTCCCTGGACGACAACGCAGAATTCCGCCAGCCCGAGCACGAGGCTCTCGTGGACAAGTCCGCAGAGAACCCGCTGGAAGCTAAGGCAAAGCAGTTCGACCTGAACTACGTGAAGCTGGACGGCGAGGTTGGCATCGTTGGTAACGGTGCTGGTCTGGTGATGTCCACCCTGGACGTCGTTGCTTACGCTGGTGAGAACCACGGTAACGTCAAGCCCGCTAACTTCCTTGATATTGGTGGCGGCGCATCCGCAGAGGTTATGGCTGCTGGCCTGGAGATTATTCTGGGCGATGAGCAGGTCAAGAGCGTTTTCGTGAACGTCTTCGGCGGCATCACCGCATGTGACGCAGTGGCAGACGGCATTGTGAAGGCTCTGGAGATCCTGGGTGACGCAGCAACCAAGCCCCTGGTTGTGCGCCTGGACGGCAACAACGTTGCTGAGGGCCGCCGCATCCTCTCCGAGGCGAACCACCCGCTGGTTGTTCTGGCTGAGACCATGGACTCCGGCGCTGACAAGGCAGCAGAGCTCGCTCACAAGGCGTAATCGCCAGCAAAGGATTTCAAGGAAGTAATATGTCTATCTTTGTGAACAAGGACTCCAAGGTCATCGTTCAGGGCATCACCGGTGGCGAGGGTACCAAGCACACCGCACGCATGCTCGCAGCTGGCACCAACATTGTGGGTGGCGTGAACGCCCGCAAGGCCGGCACCACCGTCACCCACAAGGCAAAGGACGGCTCCGATGTTGAGCTGACCGTGTTCGGTACCGTGGCTGAGGCCATGGAGAAGACCGGCGCGAACGTCTCCATCGTGTTCGTTCCCCCGGCCTTCACCAAGGCGGCAGTTCTCGAGGCTATCGAGGCTAAGATCGGCCTCGTCGTCGTTATTACCGAGGGCGTTCCGGTTCAGGACTCCGCTGAGTTCTGGGCAGCTGCTAAGGCATCCGTGGACGAGAACGGCAAGCAGATTACCCGTATCATCGGCCCCAACTGCCCCGGCATCATCTCTCCCGAGGAGTGCCTGGTCGGCATTATCCCGGCGAACATTACCGGCAAGGGCAAGATCGGTCTGGTTTCCAAGTCCGGTACCCTGACCTACCAGCTGATGTACGAGCTGTCTGACATTGGTTTCACTACCGCTATCGGTATCGGCGGCGACCCCATTATCGGCACCACCCACATCGACGCTTTGGAAGCCTTCGAGGCTGACCCCGAGACCGAGGCAATCGTCATGATTGGTGAGATTGGTGGTGACGCTGAGGAGCGTGCCGCTGAGTACATCAAGGCAAACGTGACCAAGCCCGTCGTTGGTTACATTGCGGGCTTCACCGCTCCTGAGGGTAAGACCATGGGCCACGCAGGCGCTATTGTCTCTGGCTCCTCCGGTACCGCTCAGGCGAAGAAGGAAGCTCTGGAAGCAGTAGGCGTGAAGGTCGGTAAGACCCCCTCCGAGGCTGCAAACCTGATGCGCGAAATCTTCGCAGCGAAGTAAACAGCATAAAATACGGCAGATGCCGGTAGTCGTCGAGACTACCGGCATCTGTGTTTTAATCGAAAACAGACGTGGATTCCTGCTCGCATGAGCCGCCTATCTGGTATCTGTGTTTGGGATATATATCGTGCATTAGAAAGAAATTTTATGCACAATATATAAAAATATGCATTAATGAGTGTTTAATTCTTGTATACTTGAGGGCATCGAAGCCAATCAGAGGTGTATTTGATGAGTTCTCAATAAAACATCATCGTATAAAAGGAGAATATTCACTCATGACCCAGCCCATTTCTCGCCGTGCCGTAGCTAAAGCCGGCATCTGGTCCGCACCCGTCGTCGCAGCCTCCGCAGCGGTGCCCGCCTACGCCGCATCCAAGGAAGTTACCATCCAGCACGGCTTGTTCGTTAGCGCTCAGTATGGTGGTGGCTTTATTGGTTATACTTCGTCCACCAGCACCGGCCCCGTTCACCCGACCAGCCCTGATGCCTACTTCGCATCTAACTATGAATCTGACCTGAACTGGGACGACAACGCATCCAAGCCCACCAACCCTGATCTGTACGTTAACGGTGAAGGCAAATTTACCCCGGTCAATAACTCCCAGACTGCTTCTCCTGGTTCCTACGTGGCTGCCAGCGGTTTCTGGTGGTCGGTGCCGACCACTAAGGAATCAAGCGGTAGTGCATACATCACTAACTCCACTGCAACCTTGTCTAAGGGGGCAACCTTCGTGACCGAGGTTGAGTTCACTGTGCCTGCTGGGGCGGTAAACTCTGCTAAGACCGGCAAGATTAACGGTAAGGTATGGGGTCCAAACAACCGTTCCGCATTGACTGGTACCAACGTTGAGCTAATTGCATCGGCAGGCCAGTCAAAGTACCTGTCCATTGCACAGACCGCAGGTAACTGGTCTGCAGAGGTGCCCACTGTCACCAAGAACTCCGATGGTACCTACACCTTCAAGGGCCGTATCACCTTTACCACCGCTAAGGCGTACACCCTGAAGCAATCTGGTAGCAAGTACTACGGACAGGTTGTTATTATGCCCGCACAGGTTAGCTTCTCTCCGGCGCTGGGATGGATCTCCTACAAGCAGACCTCCAGCATCCAGAACGCTACTATTAGCTACACCGGTAACGGATACAGCGACACCCTTGTGCTGTCTGGTGAAGCAACCACCTCCCAGATTAATCCCTAATCTGATTTTTCTTGGGGCCTCAGCTTAATGCCCTGTGAGGTTGAACCCTCACAGCTGCCTGTATCGTGCTGAGCGGTGAAGGTGTAGTAGAGAGTGATGAACCCCCGGTGAGTGAGTTCAACTCATTTGCCGGGGGTTTCCGTCTGCTCAGGATGAAGCGCCCACGGGGGAGTGCAGGGCATACTTGAGCGGCTATATACACTTGTCGAAAGCTTATAAGGGATTCAGATTAGCCAGCCGTCGTACCAAATGCCAGACCCAGCAGGTAGGTCACGAACGCCGCACCAAAGCCAATCAGAATCTGGCGAATACCGCGCTTAAGCGGGGAAGCACCCGAGAGCAGACCCACCACGCCGCCGGTGAAGCCCAGCGCCGCACCCACAAACAGCAGAGAAAGCACCATCGCGAACACACCCGACAAGCCGAAAATATAAGGCAGAATCGGAATCAGCGCGCCCGAGGCAAAGAACGCAAAGGATGCCGCGGCGGCACCAATATCGGTGCCCAGAGCCACGTTCTCCTCGCGCTCCTCATCCTCGCGGTGAGACAGCGACGGATCGCAATCGCAATCCAGATAGCCGAAACGCTCCATCGCGCGGTGACGCGCAGCCTCCGGATCCATGCCACGGGCACGGTAAATCAGCTCCAGCTCGTTCGCATCCAGGTCCAGGTCGCCCGCCGCGCGCAAGGTCACCTGGGTCGGTAGGGAGGCGTCCAGCAGCTCACGCTGAGAACGCACCGAGACGAACTCGCCCGCCGCCATTGACAGCGCACCCGCCAGTAGGCCGGCAACACCCGAGAGCAGAACCATCGAGCTGGATGCGCCCGAGGCGGTAATACCCATAGTTAGCGCGAGGTTCGAGACCAAACCATCATTGGCGCCAAAGACCGCCGCACGGAAATTACCCGAGAGTTTCTCACGGCCGCTAGTCGCCAGTGCGCGAATAATTTCCTCGTGAATTGCCTCGTCAGCGGCCATCTCCTCGGTAGCGTCCGGATCCTCAGTGTAAGGGGAGCGGGACTCCGCACGCTGCGCCATCGCCAGAATAAACACCGAACCGAAGTTCTTCGCCAGGAACTGTAGGAGCAGGGACTGCATGGACGGGCGCACGTGAACATCCGCGTGCTCGCCGAGCATGTCACGCCAATGCTGCTGGTGACGCTTCTCCGCCTCAGCAACCTGCAGCAAGATTTCGCGGTCGGTGCCCTCGGCACGGCGCGCCAGGTAGCGGTAGATGCGCGCCTCCGACTCTTCATCAGCCAGATAGCGGCGCCAACGCTTAATCTGCGCGGGGGAGGGGTCGTTGACCGCCCGATGGCGTGCCGGCTCGTTCTGGAGCATCTCGGCTTCAGTGCCGTGCTCATAGGGTGCGTGCGTACTCATAAATCCCTTCCGCATGATGCGGTGCGTGCGGGGTATCTGGCCCCGCATACGTTGATAATGCGTTCAAATCTGTGTTGACCAGTGAACCACTGTAAAGCACTTGGAATCGGAAATCTAGGACGGCTCCACCGGGTGTTGAACTTCGCCGTAACGTACTTTTAGGTGCCCCTGCATCAAGGAATCTGCCCAAGTCGAGGCGCCGGAGCAGCACCTTGAGAGACTTCGAGGGAGGGGGGCAGTGGCACGGGTGCATAAACGGGCGGGCGTCCCCACATGGTGCGTGGGGACGCCCGCCCGAAGGTAAGCACCTACACCCCGGATAGCGGGCCGGGGCGCCCAATCAGCCGGTAGCGGCCGGAATGAATCTGGCGATGACCGGCTGATTGGCTTGAATTGGTTCGGATTTACTCGGAAATCTCGCCTGCGCTGTTCTCAAGGAATGCGCGGATGAACCACTGGAACTTCTCCAGCTCGGCGATCTGGCCAATCAGTAGGTCCTCGGTGATGGGGTCGGTCTCACCAGCGAAGGCCCGTGCCTTGCGGTGAGCCTCAATCACGCGGGTGTACACGTCGTTCAGGGCGCGCAGGTGGTCGGCAACGCGTGCACGATTAACGGGGTAGTCCTCAACGGTGCGCTGTGCGACCAGGGCACCAGCCAGGCCGTTGGGGGTTGCACCCAGGGTGGCCATACGCTCTGCGATGGCGTCGACGAACTCGCGAACGGTGTCGACCTGGGGGTCAATCATCTCGTGAACTGCGATGAAGCCGGGGCCGGTCACGTTCCAGTGGGCGTGCTTCAGAATCAGGTGCAGGTCGTTCAGGTCGTGCAGACGAGCCTGAAGGACGTTGGAGAGTTCCTTACCGGTCTCGAGGGTCAGGCCGGGAGCGGTGTACTTTGCGAATGCCATAGTGTTCTCCTTTGGGGTGTTGCGTTGTGCTGTTGCGGTTCGTTTCGGCCCGTGGTGGGTTGCTTTGGTGGTCACTGCCGCCCGGGTCGAATCGTCACTATCGAGTTAATCACTCGGTGGGCCCAATGTCAATCACTATTATGAGTAATTCGTAATAAATCGTCATGGGGTGGGTCGGCTGCAAACTGTCTAACGGTCCGCCAGGGCGCGAACCGCCTCCAGATTCAGCTCCTCGTGGTTCATGCGTACGGTACCCAGCTCCGCCGGGACCTCCAGCTCGCCCGGTACAACAATCACGCGCATACCCGCCGCGGTTGCACTGCGCACACCCGAGGGGGAGTCCTCAATGGCCACGCACTGAGTCGGATCAACACCCAGACGCTCCGCGGCCAGCAGATAGGGCTGCGGGTTGGGCTTGGGGTGGGTGGTCTCGTCGTTGCCAATAATCACCGAGAAGGTACCCTCGGGGGCGGCGTTGGCAGTGCGGCGTGCAATGGAAGTGGTCGCATTTGTAACGATGGCTGCGGGGATGTGCGCGTCGCGGACCTCGCGCAGGAAAGGTTCGATGCCGTGCAGAAATTCGACCTCGCAATGCGAGAGGGCCTCCCGTACCTTGCCCACGAGCAAATCGTTAATCTGTTCGTCGGGCAGGTTTACGCCGCGCTCACGCAGGCGGTCCAGGGTGAACTGCATGGATAGGCCCAGGCAGTCGAGGGTATCCTGTTCGGTCCAGGTGCCGCCGAAGTCTGCGGTGAGTTCCTGTTTGGCGGCTGCCCAGACGGGTTCGGTGTCGACCAGAGTTCCGTCGTGGTCGAAGAGGATGGCGGCGGGAAAGGTGTTTGTAGTCGTCATGCTTTTAAGCCTACCGGTTTATTGATGAGGTGCTCGTAGGGCGACATTGTCGGTTGTGACCAAAAAATCTGTGCCCGCGTTCCGGGGGTTTTCTGCAATGGTGAGCAGGGCGTCGGCAACGTCCTCGCGGGCAATGGTTGGGATACCCGCAGTTCGCTCGACACTCGCCATATCAAACAACTTCACCCCGCCCCTACCGGGCTTGTCGGTCAGCCTGCCCGGATGCGCACGCGAAATATACGGCTGATATTCGGAGACCAAGGCGTCCGCCTTAACCTTGTCGGTGAAAATGCCGCGCATGATGACCTTGCAGACCAGGCGCATGGGCAGGGACGCGATCCGCACCGTATCGCCCACGCCGTAGGCGCTCATCAGAACGCAGTGCTTCACGCCTGCGCCTGTGACCGCTTCCATAATGAGCGGCAGGCGTTCCTGCATGAAGGTGGTATGCAGAAACTCTCGTACCGTGGCTTTCTGGCCCAGGGCGCCCACCATGACATCCTGCCCGGAAGAAGCTGCGGCGAGCCGCTCGGCATCATCTAGAGTGCCGGGAATAATCGTGAGGTTCGGGTGGGTTCCCAGTAGCGTTCGCGCCTTATGGGGGTTGCGTACATAGGCGGTGACGGTGTGCCCCTGTTCTAGTGCTTTGCGGGTGAAGAGGCGACCGGTGCGGCCGGTTGCGCCTAGAACCAGTATTTTCATGTGGGTCCCCATTCGTGACTGTAATTGTTGCGGGAGCCCGCAAGCGCCCAGCCTCGCAAGTACCCAGTCCGGTCAGTATAACAATGCAGTTTTGACTGGGGCTTTTGTTCGGGGGGGGGCAGGGGCTTGCGGTGCGTGGCGAAGATGTAGCAATCGACCCGGACGCGGCCGAACCTGAAGCAACCCCCGAAACAAGCCAAATTGTTAACCAGTGGGTGAATACCTTGAGTGCTCAACCTAGGTGAATGCGGCGTCACATCTTACGAAGCAAGCCATATTAGTTCTCGAGCTTGCGTGTTGCGGCGAGCATAACGAGCAGTGCTACGACCATGAGGATGGCCGAAACAGTCAATGGCGTCGAATAGTGCGGACTAAACGCGAGAAGACTGGTAAGTCCGGCAACTCCCGTGGTAGCACCCATTTGGTGGCCGGTGTTGACGATGCCGGAAGCAGCTCCCGCCTCGCTGGGGCTACTTTGCCAGATCCCCACGGAGGTGATTGGGCCAAAGGACGCGCCTTGCCCAAGTCCAGCGAGGACCATGCCAAGTAGGAGAATTGGGAGGGAGCCGTGCATGCCCCAGGCGATCAAGCCGAGCCCCGCGGCAGTGCTCGCAAGTCCAGTTAGGAGCAGGCGCCGGAGCCCGAAACGAGTGACAAGGGAACTGACCATAATCCCGGTGGCACCATGCGGGACGCAATTGACGAGCATGAGCAAACCGGCGGTCAGGGCAGAGTATCCCAGGGTGAGCTCAAAGTATTGGGCGGTCATGAAGAGCATGCCGAAAAGGGACGCGGCAAACAGGAGTCGGGCAATTAGTGTCAGGCCACGAACCCGGTGGTGCCACAGGTGCTCGGGAAGAATTGGCGCAGAAGCTTTACGCTCCCATGCGACTGCCATGACAAGAACGATTGCCCCAATTATTCCTGGCAGAACACTGCGTTCCACTAGGGCTAGGGTGATCAGAAACATGGAACCGGTCAGCAGGACCGCACCCAGCACGTCGAACCGGCCCGGCCGTGGAGGTAAAGCAGGTAAAAACCGCACGGCAAGCACGAGTACTACCACCGCGATGGGGACATTAATCCAGAACCCGAACCGCCAAGATAAGAAAGTAGTGATCAACCCGCCGATCAGCATGCCGCCAGAGGATCCCAGACCGGCCATTGTGCCGTAGGCAGCTGTGGCTCGGGTCCGTTTGACCGTGTCATGAAAGACGGCCGTAATGAGCGTCAGGGACGTGGGCGCAACTACAGCAGCGCCAAGGCCCTGCAGGGCACGTGCAGCGATCAGGATATGAGCGGTTGAGGCCATTCCCACGATCAGGGAAGCCACCGCGAAGACGATCAGACCGCCCAAGAAAACACGGGTACGGCCCCACACTTCACCCAATTGTGCGCCCAGTAAGAGTGCCCCGCCAAAGGCCAGAGTGTAAGCATCTTGCACCCAGGACATTTCGGTAGCGCTAAGACCAAGATCTGCCTTCATCACCGGTACGGAAGTAAAGACAATGGAAGAATCCAGTAGGATCATGAAATACGTTAATAGAATCAGGATGAGGACCGGCTTTTCCTGGGGCGTGAACCGGACACTGTCGTTTATTGACAAAAGAACGTTCTTCCTTTGAGTAGAATGTGGGGTCGTTTTTGGGCGCACGAAATCCAGGTAGGCTGGGAATCGTCCTGCCTACCTGCGGTTAGTGTTCTGAAGAAGGCTAATCCAGGCAGTCTTAGATGACACTGGGGCCGACAGATTCGATTGGTATTCAATCTCGCCGGAACGCACTCCGGCATAGAACTCCATCTTCGAATCAATAAACTCCAGCTTCTCCTTAAGTAATGCGATTTTGTCCTCAACAACCTGGCGTTGCGCAATCAGCATGACTTCGCGCTCCGGGATGCTCTCTTCTCCCTGGAGACAAAGTTCCATGTAATGGCGCATTTGCTCGATACCCATGCCGCATTCGCGCAGGCAGTGCAGGCCCTTGAGCCAGGCGATGTCGTGGTCGTCAAAGACACGGTAGTTGTTCTCATCTCGCACTACTCGGGGGACTAGACCGATTTTGCAGTAGTAGCGCACGGTTTCAACCGCGATACCACTGACCTCAGCTGCCTCCTTCGTTGAATACAACCTGCTCATGAGTGCCTTAGCTGTTGTTACGTCGCTGAGCAATCAGATTGGTGAAGTAATCCACCGTGCCGGTTGCCTCGTGATCAAAGAACAATGACGCCCCGGCGTCCAAACCTGCGATAGTGGCCATATCCGCCTCAGTCAGAGCGAAATCATCAATCGCGAAGTTCTGCTGCATCCGCTCCGGGTGTACTGACTTGGACAGTGCTACAATCCCACGCTGATACAGCCAGCGCAACACCACTTGCGCCACTGACTTACCGTACTGCTGGCCAATACCAGCCAACACTGGATTGTCGAACAAGCCTGAGCGGCCTTCACCAAAGGGCGCCCACGCTTCAACGGTAACTCCGAGCTTTTGCAGCTCAGCAACCCGCTCCACCTGCTGATGGAAGGGGTTAATCTCAATCTGGTTAACCACCGGATAGACGGCGTTGAACGAACCCAGATCGTGCAGGCGAGCTGGAGTGAAGTTAGCGACCCCGATGGAGTGAATCAGCCCATCCGCCTGGGCTTGCTCCAGGGCCCGCCAGGAACCGTAAACATCATTGAACGGCTGATGCAACAGCATCAAATCCACATATCCAAGCCCCAGCTTCTCCAGAGAAGCCTTCACACTGGCATAGGTGGCATCCTCACCATAGTTGTCCAACCAGACCTTCGTGGTGACGAACAGCTCGCTGCGGTCGATCCCGCTGCGACGGATACCCTCACCTACGGTCTCCTCGTTGAAGTAAGACTGTGCGGTATCGATATGGCGGTAGCCGACTTTAATAGCCTGAGCCACCGCGTCAGCAGTCTGCTCGGCTGGAATCTGGAAAACTCCGAAACCCTGAGCGGGGATGGAACGACCGTCAGACATGGTCAACGCGTCAAGCATGACACTCTCCTTCTTCAGTCAATGAATGGAACATAATCATCTAACAACTTGGGAGCGACTCCCAAGCAAATCCAGCGAGAGTCTGCTCCGCATAACAATGCAGTTTTGACTGGGGCTTTTGTTTGGGGGTCAGGGGGGTGTGAGGTGGGGTGAAAAATACGAAAATTTTTTTTGCAGGTGGTGCCTCTGGCGTGGTCGGTCTGATTCTGCTGGGAGGTGGGGTGAAAAATACGAAAATTTTTTTGCAGGGGGCTTGCGAAACATAGTTGAGTTGAGTAGACTCAAGTTATGTAATGCGAGGGGACATAGGATAGGCCCCAGAAGGCACAACACGAAAGGACACTATGGACATCAAGTTCACGACTAAGAGTCAAGACGTTATCTCCGCCGCTAATACCAATGCACAAACGGCCGGTAACCCCACTATTGAGACTTCCCACATCCTCAAGGCCCTGATGGACCAGCGCGAAGGCATCGCAGTCTCCGTGCTTAAGGCAGCAGGCCTGAATGTAGACGCCATCTCCGAGGCGGCTTCCGCAGAAATCAAGAAGCTACCCAAGGCATCCGGCGCCTCCGTGCAGAACGCCTCCTTCAGCCGTTCCGCACTCTCCGCCCTGCAGGCCGCACAGACCCGCGCACAGGGCTTCGGGGACACCTACGTCTCCACCGAAATGATTCTGCTCGGTATCGCCAGCGGAACCGATAGCACCGCGACAGCCATGCACAACCTTGGCGCTACCGCAGACCTCATTGCACAGACCATCCCCAACGTCCGAGGAGACCGCACCGTGGACAACCCCGACCCCGAAGGAACCTTCCAAGCCCTCGAAAAGTACGGCACCGACCTGACCGCCATCGCCCGTGCCGGTAAGCTCGACCCCGTCATCGGTCGTGACTCCGAAATCCGCCGCGTCGTGCAGGTCCTCTCCCGCCGTACCAAGAACAACCCCGTGCTGATTGGTGAGCCCGGCGTCGGTAAGACCGCCGTGGTCGAGGGCCTGGCGCAGCGTATGGTTTCCGGCGATGTGCCCGAATCCCTGCGTGGCAAGAGGCTCATCAGCCTGGACCTGGGCTCCATGGTCGCCGGTGCTAAGTACCGTGGTGAGTTTGAGGAGCGCCTGAAGGCAGTCCTCGAAGAAATCAAGAAGTCCGAAGGCCAGATTGTGACCTTCATCGACGAGATTCACACCGTCGTCGGTGCTGGTGCATCCGAAGGTTCCATGGACGCTGGCAACATGCTCAAGCCCATGCTGGCTCGAGGCGAGTTGCGCCTCATCGGTGCCACCACCCTGGACGAGTACCGCGAGAACATCGAGAAGGACCCCGCCCTGGAGCGCCGCTTCCAGCAGGTGTACGTGGGCGAGCCCAGTGTCGAGGACACCATCGGTATTCTGCGTGGTCTGAAGGAACGCTACGAGGCACACCACAAGGTGCAGATTGCTGACTCTGCACTGGTTGCCGCGGCAACCCTGTCTAACCGTTACATCCCCTCCCGTCAGCTACCGGACAAGGCAATTGACCTGATTGATGAGGCAGCATCCCGCCTGCGCATGGAAATTGACTCCGCTCCGGAAGAGATTGACGAACTGCGCCGTGCCGTGGACCGCCTCACCATGGAGGAGCTGGCCCTGGCTGACGAGACCGACCCCGCCTCGGTTGAGCGCCTGGAAGCCCTGCGCCAGGACATGGCCGACAAGAAGGAAGAGCTCGATGCCCTCAACGCCCGTTGGGAGGCTGAGAAGGCCAGCCTGAACCGCGTGGGTGACATCAAGACCCAGATTGACGAGCTGCGTTCCCGCGCAGAGGTTGCACAGCGCGAGGGTAACCTCGCCGAGGCATCCCGCCTGCTGTACGGCGAGATTCCTGCAAAGCAGGCCGAACTGGAGGAAGCACAGCGCGCCGAGGACCGCGCTAAGCACGAGTCCATGGTCTCTGAAGAGGTCACCGCAGACGATATCGCCGAGGTGATTTCCTCCTGGACCGGCATTCCCGCAGGCCGCATGATGCAGGGTGAGTCCGAGAAGCTACTCGAAATGGAGAAGCGCATCGGTGCCCGCCTGATTGGTCAGGAAGCCGCCGTGGTGGCTGTCTCTGACGCTGTGCGTCGTGCCCGCGCCGGTATTTCCGACCCGAACCGCCCGATTGGTTCCTTCCTGTTCCTGGGCCCGACCGGTGTTGGTAAGACCGAGCTGGCTAAGGCACTGGCTGAGTTCCAGTTTGATGACGAGCGTGCCCTGGTGCGTATCGACATGAGCGAGTACTCCGAGAAGCACACCGTTTCCCGCCTGGTCGGTGCCCCTCCCGGCTACGTCGGCCACGAAGAGGGCGGTCAGCTGACCGAGGCTGTACGCCGTCGCCCCTACTCGGTGGTCCTGCTCGACGAGGTCGAGAAGGCGCACCCCGAGGTCTTCGACATCCTGCTGCAGGTGCTCGATGACGGCCGCCTGACCGACGGCCAGGGCCGCACCGTGGACTTCCGTAACGTCATCCTGATTCTGACCTCGAACCTCGGTTCGCAGTACCTGGTCAACCAGGACCTGCCCTTCGACGAGCGTTCCGAGAAGGCTATGGAGGTTGTGCACCAGGCATTCCGCCCCGAGTTCCTGAACCGACTGGACGACATCATCATGTTCCAGCCCCTGTCGGCTGAGAACCTGGGCCAGATTGTGGGTCTGCAGGTCAAGAGCATGGCTAAGCGTCTGGAAGGCCGCCGCCTGAGCCTGAACGTGACCGAGGCAGCCCTGGAGTGGCTGGGTAAGACCGGCTACGACCCGGCATTCGGTGCCCGCCCGCTGCGCCGCCTGGTTCAGCGCGAGATTGGCGACCGCCTGGCTCGCGGCATCCTCTCCGGCGCAATCCATGACGGTGACACCGTGACCGTGGACGTGAACCCGGACGTTGCTAGCGACGGCCTGGTTGTGACCTCCGAGCGTGAGCAGAAGGCTGAGAAGTAAGCTCAACCGGTTAGCCGGGTGAATTCGATTAGCTGGGTGGGCTTAGCCTGTGGCTGAGTTTGCACGTTCGAAACCATCAGAAATAGGCTGTGGGGTACCCTCGAAAGGGGTGCCCCACAGCCGTTTAACGCACTAGAACAGCACTAGAGCGCAGAGCATAGGAGAAAAATGGACCGCTGGACTGACCACCAGAACTTTGTCGCCGCCGGTGAACAGCGTGAAGAAATCGCCTCCGTGCACAGGGCTGCGATTCGCTCCATTCAGCGCGTTGTGGCGGATACCGCCGAACCTCACGACGAGGGGTACGCCGCCGAGGGCATTGCGCGCCTGCTCGGAGCGGGTAAGGTTCTTGTGCTGACCGGTGCTGGAGTAAGCACCGAATCCGGCATCCCCGACTACCGCGGCCCCGGCGGCTCTCTGCACGACCACCGCCCCATGACCTACCAGGAATTCCGCTACGATGACGCCGCCCGTCAGCGTTACTGGGCGCGCTCCTATGTGGGTTGGCGCCGCATGCGCCGCGCCCAGCCGAACCGCGCCCACTATGCGCTCGCCGAGCTGGAGCAGTTGGGTGCTATTAGCGGCGTGATTACGCAGAATGTGGATGGGTTGCATGCCCGCGCCGGAAGCCGCAATCTGCTGGCACTGCACGGCGACCTTTCGCGCATCGTCTGCCTGGACTGCGGTCAGGACGAGGGCCGCGAGAGCCTGGACGCGCGCCTGGATGCCGCGAACCCGGGTTACCTGGACCGCTTGGAAGATCGGGATTTGCGCGTGAACCCCGACGGTGACGTGGAGCTGGATCAACGGTACATCCAAGACTTTCAGATGGTGCCCTGCCTCGCCTGCGGTTCGACCAAGCTCAAGCCGGACGTGGTGTACTTTGGCGAGTCCGTGCCAGCCGAACGTAAGGCCCGTAAGGATGCCATGCTCGCCGAGTGCTCGGCGCTGCTGGTGGTGGGCTCGTCGGTGGCGGTGATGAGTAGCTACAAGATTGTGCTGGAGGCGCTGCGTGCCGGTAAGCCGGTTGCCGTGATCAACGGCGGCCCGGGTCGTGCGGATGTGAAGGCCACCTACCTGTGGCGTACCGGGGTGGGGGAGGCTTTGGAGCTCATGATTGATGAGGTTGATGGCTAGGCTCTTGATGGCTTGTCTGTGGTGATTACCGGCCTACGGTTGTGTTGCATGTCATTGCAAATATGTGCTGGACTGGTGAAGATGCCTTGGAAACCGGGGCTAAAATGGGGGAATGGACATTCGAAACACTATCACTCGCTTCGGTGCCACGGCCCTCATTGGTTGCGGTTTGGTTGTTACTGCCATTCCCGCCACTTTTGCGCAGAACGGTGAGGAAACCGTTACTCACGAATATCAGGACCGTGCCGCCTCCCACATTTCCGAGGTCTGGTATAAGGGCGAAACCCTTAAGATTTCCGGTGAGGGCTTCCTGACTCAGGACCGTGCCTCTGGCTCGACTATCGCGATTAAGCTCAATAAGGGCGCCGTTAAGATTGACGGCAAGGATTACCTTGAGGTTACTGCTAACGATAAGGGCGAATTTACCGTCTCGATTCCTTGGCAGAATGATTTGGAGGATCGCGTCTCCGTTGACGTGTACCTGCTCTCTGGTTCTTTGAAGGATAACGATACTTCCCGTGGCGGTAAGGCTGCGACTGTGAAGATTGAGGCTCGTTCCGTTGCCCCCGAGAGCCCCAGTGCCTCGGCGAGCGCTGAGCCTTCTGTATCCGTTTCCGCTTCTGCTTCTGCTAGCGCTACCGCTGAGCCGAAGAAGGACTCCGCCGAAGAGCCCAAGGCCGACGCTTCGGCTAGCCCCTCGGCTTCGGCTACCGCAGCTGACGAGACCGTCGCTTCGGTGGACGCCCAGGTGAAGAACCGCGCCGATGAGAAGGCCTCCGCCTCGGCTTCGGTGAGCCCTTCGGCTACCGCATCGGCTTCGGCTTCTACCCTTGTTTCTTCTTCTGCTTCCGCTGAGGTGAAGAAGGAAAACGAGAAGAAGGTTGGTGACCAGAAGAACGGTTCCCAGCAGGCTCCCGTTGCGCAGGATCAGTTGGGCGGTTCTTCGAACGTTCAGGCTTCGGCAACCGAGCAGCCTTCGGCTGAGAGCACTCGCTTCGCGAACTGCTCTGAGGTTGCCGCCGCCGGCTTGGCTCCTATTCCGTCGAGCCACCCGGACTTCCGTAAGAAGTTTGACGCTGATAATAACGGCCTCGGTTGCGAGGTTGTTGACAACGGTTCCTCTTCGGATGGAAGCTCCTCCTCGAACGGTGGCTCTTCTTCGCAGGATGGTCTTGACTCGGGTGCATCGGGTAGCCAGGATCGTCTTGATTCTTCTTCGTCGAACGCCTCTCTTTCGAGCCGTGCGCAGCGTTCCTCGCTGGCTAACACCGGTGCTTCGAACGTGTTTACCGTGTCCGGTCTGGGCTTGGTAGCTCTGGGTCTGGGCGTGGCGGGTGTGACCGCTGTGCTGCGTCGTAAGAATTCTTAAGTTAGTGTTACCGCGTGATGCGGTATGCGAGGGTCCCCTCTGCCGGGCTGTTCAATCGTGGACATCCCGGTAGAGGGGATTTTTTTGTGTGTGATGGGTCGGGTTGGTGCTTTAGCGGGGTGGAGGTGCGTGTAGGTTAGCTCGTGTGGGTGCTATTTCACATAAGTTTTTGCATGTGGGTGCTGAATTATGTGGCTAGAAGAGGGTAATATTGCTTGCCCTATAGTTCAACTCTGGCTTTAAAGAACCTTCAAGAAAACCCTATTTTGTAAGTTAGGTCATATTATTTTCATGGTTTAAGGGCCGGCATCCCAAGCTTTGCTCGTTAGAATGGGGGGCATGAGCATTCGAAACAACATCGCACGCATCGGCGCCACCGCCCTGATTAGCTGTGGCCTGGTTGCTACTACCGTCCCCGCTACCTTCGCTGACGAAGCTGCGCAGGAAATCTCTCACACTTACGCGGATTCCGCCCGTCTCATCACTCCCGACACCTGGGTTGAGGGTCAGGGTCTGATTATCGCGGGTGAGGGCTTCAAGACTGCTGACGGCACTTCCGGTTCCGTGCTGGCTCTGAAGCTGAACAAGGGTGCCGTGAAGATTGACGGCCAGGATTACCTGGAGATTCACGCTGATGAGTCCGGCAACTTCACTGTCACCGTTCCTTGGCAGAGCGAGCTGAAGGGCCAGGTCTCTGTTGACATCTACCTGCTGTCCGGCTCCCTGAAGGATGGCGACGTTCCTCGCGGCGGTAAGGCTGCGACCGTGACCATTCAGGCTGTCAAGGACTCGTTGCCCGCTCCCGCACCGAGCGATTCTACCGAGCCGACTCCTGCACCGAGCGCTTCTACCGAGCCCACCCCTGAGCCGAGCAAGTCTGCTGAGCCTACTCCCGCACCGTCGGAGGCTTCTCCCTCTGCTAGCGCCTCCGAGGAGCCTTCCGCTCCGGCCGTTGAGGACGCTAAGGAGACCAAGCCCGCCGAGGACCAGAAGTCTGACGAGGCTACTCCCGAAGCCGACCACTCCGAGGGTGATTCCCAGGCTCCTAAGAGCTCCAAGGACTCCGATAGCGTCGTGATGGGTTCCTCTGACAACGACAACTTGGATTCCGGCTCCGGCTCCGGTTCCTCCAACGCATCCTCCAAGAGCTCTGCATCCCTGGCTAAGACCGGTGCATCCGGCGCGATGACCGCTGCTGGCCTGGGTCTGATTGCTCTGGGTGCCGGCGGTGCTGCCGTGGTGGCAACCCGCATGCGTAAGAAGGCATAAGTACATACTGAATTCTAGGGGTACTCCCTAGAAACTTGGATGGGGCTCCCTCTGATGTAGAGGGGGCCCCATTTGTTGTGCCCGGATGCGGTTAATTGCCTCTCCGCGCCCTAATAGTTGCAAGAATTTTAGAGGTAAAACACTCTGACAGGCACTTTAATTGGTGTTCGCGAAGATATAACTGAGAATTACAGAGAGCACAGGCGTGACACAGCTTCGGACGGGATTCTAGAAACCAAGCAGAAAACGTAGGTACCCAACCGGAGCTGAGAACAGACGGGCCGGAAGATAAGGAACCTACCCCACAACCTGGAGCATCCCATGACAATCCTGACCATGGCGATTGCAGACGCCCTCGCGATCGCAAGCCTATGCACCCTCTATCTGGTGCGTCACCGCAACCGCGAATTGATGATTTCTTACGCGGTCATCAACGCCGGTATCTTCACCGTCTCGGTCGCCCTGGTCTCGGCGGGCTCGAACGCCTCGGCCATGGGCATGGGCCTCTTCGGTGTCCTGTCGATTATCCGACTGCGCTCCACCGCGCTGAGCCAGCGAGAGGTTGGCTACTACTTCGTAGCCCTCTCGGTCGGCATGATTGCCGGTATCAACATCAGCCCCGCGTACATCGCCTTCGACCTCATGGCTACCCTGGTCGCCCTGATCGCGATTCTCGACTCGCGCAGCGCCCCGATCTCTACTGAAAAGACTCAGGACGTTACCGCCGACCGCGCGATGAGTGATGAAGAAGAGCTCAAGGCCTACCTGGGCGCTCGCCTGGGCTACACCATCACCGCGGTCAAGGTGACCGAGCTGGACCTGGTGAACGACCTGACCCGCGCCACCATCACCTACCAGCCCAAGGACATTGCCGAAGGCAACGCCCCCGTGGCGGTATCCCAGATTTCTGCGACCCAGCCCGTGGCCGCGTCGCGTTGAGCGGCGGCACCCGCCGCCGAGGCGCACACCATCCTGGATACCCGGATGATTCCGCTCCAGCGCACCCTGGTAGGCAAGTAAGACCAGCCGGTATCTAAGCCTCCGATTCACTCCAACTGCACAAACATCTCCGATACCCACGACACGCCGCCCCAGCATATAGCCCACCGCGCAGGGGCGGCACCCCAGAAGGACGAAGACCCATGACGAACGCAGCCGCAAACATCATCCCCGCAGAGTGGAAGAGCATCAGCCTCGAAGCCATGAACGAGAAGGCAGCCATGCAGACCCGCGTGGACCGCAAGTACATCGTCGATGCAGAAACCGCCGCCAAGGTGCTCTCCACGCTCGACGCAGATGCCTCCGTCATGGACATCAACGGCCAGCGCGACTTCGCCTACGACTCGGTCTACTTCGACACCCCGCAGATGCAGAGCTACCACTCGGCAGCCTACAGCCGCGACGATACCTTCAAGATTCGTACCCGTAGCTACCTGGACTCGAAGCTGACCTTTCTGGAGGTCAAGACCGACGGTGAGCAGGACATGACCGTCAAGAAGCGTATCCCGTACACCTTCGAGAACCGCGATACGCTCACTGCGGAAGGCCACAAGTACATCACCGCGGCACTCGGCGACATCCTCGCGGGTCCCGTACACAAGCTGGAGGCGGTCCTGACCACTGGCTACCGCCGTACCACGGTCTTCCTACCGCAGAGCGAGAAGAACCCGGTTGCCTCCCGCATGACGGTGGATACCAACCTGACCTGGACCCCCATGTCCGAGAACATCCTCATGGCGGGCGTGAACTACCGCAACTTCCACGGCAACCTGGTTGGCACCGTCTACGGCCTGTCGAATGCGGTCATCATCGAAACCAAGTCCGGTGTGGAGCCTTCCGTGGCAGACCGGCACCTCTGGGATGCGGGCATCACCCCCTCGAAGATTTCCAAGTTTGCAACCGGTATGGCGGCGCTGAATCCGCAGCTGGCAAGTAGCAAGTGGAAAGAAACCCTGGAGAACTGGATGCACCTGGAACCGGTCAACGGCACCCGCCTGAACGTGGGTGCGCTGACCGAGGAAGACTACCGCAAGCTCCTGACCGAACACTACGTAGCCGCCTAAAACGGCAACCCGTCTAAAGGCAATCTGGGATGCGCGGGTGGGGCCACAAATCCTACTCGCGCAGACATAAAATCAGGCCCTGACCAGGTATAACCCTGTTCAGACGCAGGCACCAGCAGGATTCGCCAAGACTATGCCTGACTCCCAAAGACTTACCCGAAAAAAGCAGTGGCACTACATAGTGCTTGTGAACCACGAAGAAGGAAAACCCGTGAAAAAGAGCAATATGATCAAGAGTGCAACCTCCATTACCCTTCTGGCGGCCCTGGCGTTGACCGGCTGTTCGGCAACCTCCACCTCGAACACCAGCGCGGCGCGCGCCATCAGCACCTCCGCTTCGAGTAGCTCCGGCACCAAGTCGAAGACCGCCGATTCATTCTCCACCGATGTGAAGAACGGCGCGAAGCTCGCCGAGGACACCCACTATTCCGCCAAGGATCTGACCTGGGATTCCTCCAGTGAAGTCACTATCGATCTTTCGAACCCGACCGCGACCGATGGCGTGACCGTCAGCGACGGCGTCATTACCATCACCAAGGCGGGTAACTACCGCTTGAGCGGCACCTACGCGGGCCAGATCAAGATTGAGGCGGCCGATAGCGACATGGTCCGCCTGATTCTGGATAACGCGACCCTCACCAACTCCACCGGTGCGGCCATCAACGTGGTCAAGGCGGACGAGGTCGTTATCTACACCGCTTCGGGCACCACCAACACTGTTTCGGACGGCTCCTCCTACTCCGATACCTCCAGCGGTAGCCCCGACGCAGCTATCTATTCCAAGAGTGACTTGACCCTGGCGGGCGAAGGCACCCTGAAGGTTGAGGGTAAGTACGAAGAGGGTATTCATACCACGGACGGCCTGGTTATTGCCTCCGGCACCCTGGAGGTGACCGCTGCGAACACCGGCATCAAGGGTAAGGACTACGTCGATATTCTGGACGGCACTACCAGCGTGACCGCAACCAAGGACGGCATCAAGGCAACCAACGACACCGACGGCAACCGCGGCTGGGTACGCCTGAGCGGCGGTACCGTGAACATCTCCGCCGGTGACGATGGCTTCAAGGCCGAGCGCGTGCTGCAGATTTCGGGCGGTACCCTGAACGTCACCCAGTCGAATGAGGGCCTTGAGGCACAGTACATCAATATCCTGGACGGCACCGTGAACGTGACCAGCTCGGATGACGGCATCAATGCCTCCTACAGCACCACCAGCTCGTCCAGCACCGGCTCGACGTCGAACTCCACCGCCCAGACCGGCCAGACTGCGCAGACCGGCCAGACCGCACAGAATACCCAGAACGGTCAAGCCGGTCAGGCACCCGCAGGTGGCGGTCAGTCTCACTCCGGCGCCATGGGTCAGCCCCCGGCTGGCGGTGGCGCAGGCGGCGGCATGGGTGGCGGTGGCACCTTCGAGGTGGTCGACGCAACCATCAACATCGCCGGCGGCACCGTCACTGTGAACGCGAACGGCGACGGCATCGACTCCAACGGTACCGCAACCCTCTCGGGTGGCACCCTAATCGTGAACGGTCCCTTCACGGGCGGTAACACCTCCCTGGACACCAACGGCGGCCTGCTGCTCAACGGCACGACCGTGGTTGCAGGTAACTCCGGCGACATGTTTGAGGCGCCCGCAACTTCCTCCACCAGCGGCTACGTGAAGCTGACGAACCTGTCGAATGTCAGTAACGGTACGACTATTCAGGTGGCTGACTCCTCGGGTACGGTGGTGGCCAACTACAAGGTCGTCAACTCGAACACCAGCCTGATTCTGGTCTCCAGCTCCAAGATCACCAAGGGTGAGAGCTACACCGTGTACACCACCACCGATAGTGTAAACGCGTCGAGTACCTCCGTGGCCTCGAACGCCACCTCGCTGGGTAGCTTCACCGCAAGCTAGAGTCCCCGACTCTTCGGACTCTCATAGACCCCGCACCGGAGGTCATGACCGGTGCGGCGATTCTCTCAACACCGGTCTTGTGAGTGAACCGGTCGAGAGGCGCAAGCCCCGCATCGAAGCTGAGTATGCCTTCAATGCGGGGTTCCGTGCGTGTTCCGTGTGTGGAGACGTTAGAGTAAGAAAAATAAAACGGATGTTCTGGTGAGTAGGGGCGCTCCGCTCCGTAAAATACGTGTTGCAGGGCGCGACATTGAACGTCAAAACAGGGTACTCTATAGTGTAGTAAAGACTGTAGAACGATCCGAGGGAGGGCACGCCCCGCGCGCCCGTAGCTTCGGACAGGATGAAAGAGGGGGTCACGCCATGGGGCGCGGCCGTCAGAAGGCTAAAGCAACAAGGCAGGCTCGGGAGATGAAGTACTTCAGCCCCGAGACCGACTACAGCGCTCTCGAGCGTGAGCTCAGCAGTGCGAAGAACACCAAGTCCTCCGATTCGTCCCGTCGCCGCTATGACGACGAGGACGACTACTCGGCATACGCTGAAAAGTACGCTTCCTACGAGGACGAAGCATAGGAATACGCGGAATGATTCGGTAGGTACCGATCGAGCGTATTCTACAGATGATGAGCCGGCTTGAGGCCCCGCACGGGGTGCTCAGCCGGTTTTTTCGTGCCCTTATATTGCAGCCGAGGAACGGGTCTCAGAAATAGCGAGGACTGGAACAAGCAATGGGGAAGCGGACGGGGAAACGGACGACATAGGCTGACCCATCGGGAAGATCGGGCCGCTCTGCATAAAATAATTTCAGCTGAATAAACATACATAGCTGAGGTACAGCTTAGTCATGCCTGGCACTGAGAGTACACCGGCAATCTAGAGTCATGAACAACGAACAGAACATGACTCGGAACAGCAATCAGACCCCCCAGGCCGCCGCAGAGCAGCAGGCCTCCGTAGAACAGAAGCTCACCAAGAAAAAGCTCACCCGCCGTATCTTTATCGGAGGCGGCCTCGGTGCACTCGCCGTAGTCGGAGGCGGTGCAGGCTGGGCCTACAACCGCTACCTGGCCGAGCACACCGAGATTGAAGACACCACCGCCTACGAGGCGGCTGCGGCGCAGGCGAATGCAAGCGCCTCCGGCTCCGCCACGGCGAGCCCCAGCGAACTGACCGGGGTGAAGGTCAACGGCCAGAGCCTCACCGCTAACGAAGGCTCAATCACCATCACTTCTACCACCACCGGTAGCGGCTCCGATGCGGTCGTCTCCTTCGTCGCGGACATCAAGCTCGACAATGCGACCCTGCTACGCAGTGCTTTCGCGAACAACAAGTTCGGCCAGAACATCATCGACACCCCCTCGAATATCGCCTCGGAACACAACGGCATCTGGGCCATTAACGGTGACTACTACGGCTTCCGTACCACCGGCATCGTGATTCGAAACGGCGTGGTGTACCGCGACTCCGGTGCCCGCGAGGGCCTAGCCTTCTACCGCGACGGATTGGTCAAGCTCTACGACGAAACCGCGACCAGCGCCCAAAGCCTCGTCAATGAGGGTGTGTGGAATACCCTCTCCTTCGGCCCGGCCCTGGTGAAGGACTCCGCCATCGTCGATGGCATCGACAGCGTTGAGGTGGACACCAACTTCGGTAACCACTCGATTCAGGGCAACCAGCCCCGAACCGGTGTGGGTGTGCTCGGCACCAACCACCTGGTCTTCATCGTGGTCGATGGCCGTTCCACCAGCTACTCGCGCGGCGTGACCATGACCGAGTTCGCGCAGATGTTCAAGGATCTGGGCTGCGTAAGTGCCTACAACCTGGACGGTGGCGGCTCCTCTGCCATGGTCTTCAACAACCAGCTGGTCAATCGTCCCCAGGGCGGCACGAAGGGGCGTGGAACCAGTGATATTCTCTACATTGCCGGGAGTGCATCGTGATTATTCTAATTCCCGCATATAAGCCTGACCAGTCTCTTCTCCGTCTTGCGCACGCTCTAAAGACGCAGGATCCGGGTGCAGAGATCCTCGTGATCGATGACGGTTCCGGTAGCACCTACGCACCCATCTTTACCGAACTGCGCTTGGATGGAGCCACCGTGCATACCCATCCCGTTAACCGTGGCAAGGGTGCGGCACTGCGCACCGGCATCGCCTGGGTGAAAGCAAACCGCCCCGGCGAGGTCATCGTCACCGCCGACGCGGATGGCCAGCACCTACCCCAAGATATCTTCCGGGTGAGCGTGCGTGCCGAGAGCCTGGCCGCCTCCGGGCAGCGGGCCATCGTCCTGGGCGTGCGCACCCTGCCCGACCCGGATGCGGGTGAGGAAGGCACTAAAGTGCCGCTGCGCTCGAGGGTTGGCAATAGCGCGACCGTCGGGTTCTTCGCCCTAGCCACTGGAAAGCACGTGGCCGATACGCAGACCGGATTGCGTGCCTTTACCCCGCAGATTCTGGACTGGCTTCTGCAGATTCCGGGCGATAAGTACGAGTTCTCCATGCTACTGCGCGCCACACGCGCCGAGGTGGAGCTGGTGCAGGTACCCATCGTCAAGGTGTACGAGCCAGGCAACCCGACCAGCCACTTTAGGCCCCTGCAAGACTCGGCCCGTATCTACGCGCCGCTGCTACTCTTCCTCGCCTCTTCCTTTGTGACGGGGTTCCTGATGGATGCGCTCGCGCTCTTCGCACTCGTGGCGCTGGGTGTTCCGCTCCTGGGGGCTGTGGTGGGGGCACGCGTCATCTCGGCGCTGGCGAACTTCACCGTCAATCGCATAATTATGCATGATGGCGGCTCGCAGCCCTCGGCCTCCTCCTCGCTGGCGCGCTACGCAACGTTGGCGGTGGGCATCCTCGCCGCCAATGCGGCCCTCATGGAAGCCCTGACGGGGCTGGGCGCATCCCTGCTGGTGGCCAAGGTCCTGACCGAGCTCATCCTGATTCCGGTGAGCTTTGCGGTTCAGCGCCGTTGGGTGTTCGCGGCTAAGCCCTCGCACGAATCCAGCGCGAGGAAGGCCGAGCCCATGCGGCTACCCGCGGGTCAGGTACAGCACCAGTTGCATGGCGGCTCGTACCGCGGCTCGGCCCGGGAGCAGGCCCCTGTGGTTCTACGCTCCGGCGGAGTGTCTCCTTCTGGTCTGCGCGCCCTCAGGCTACGAGTCGGCTCGTCTGGAAGCTGCGGGGCTACGCGGCTCACACCCCCGGTCCTCCTGGATTGGTGAGTTCGGCCCACCAGCCGATAGCCAACCGATGCTGGGAAGATGACCGGTCGGCCCCTCAGCCTCTCCCATCTGTTAGTCGTGAGGACGGGCGGGAGAAACCAAGCCGCACTTGACGCGCGGCGTTCTGTTCACGCAAAGCCCCCACCGGAACATGCCCGGCGGGGGCTTTGTGATTGTCATTCTTTGAGGTTTCCCGCGGCTAACACCGCCGGAAGGCTGAGGGGTGGGAGCTCACCGAATTACTGACCGGGAATCAGGCCCTGACCAGTAATCAGGAAGGGCGGGTTGTGGTTAACAGCCGGGTTGGTCACGTAGCCAACACGTGCGGCACGGGTCGGGTGCTTGGGTGCACGCTTCGGCCAGGGCTTAACAATCGGCTCCTGCTTACCCTGCAGCTGAGCCAGTGCGCTCGCGGCGTTCACAATGCCTGCACCGCACGCGTTGACGTCGCAGGTCAGCGGCTTGGAGCTCTGCTTGAGAACCTGCTTTGCGCGATTAGCGGTCAGTGAGGGGTCCACGGACTTCATGAGGGCGATAATGCCAGCCACCTGAGGCGCAGCCATGGAGGTGCCGTCGTACTCGGTGTAGCCGGCGCCGGTGGAAACGGTAGTACCCAGGTCCACGGTAGACATGATGGTGTTACCGGGGGCGCTCACATCCACAATCTTGCCGTAGTTGGAGAAGTCACTACGCTTGCCCTTCTGATCGGTAGAACCCACCACGATGGATCCGCCGCAGTTGGCAGGAGCAACCTTGGAGGCATCCTGGCCGTCGTTACCGGCTGCAACGACGAGGATTGCGCCGCGCTTGTTCACCTCGGCAATAGCCTTGGAGTAGGTTGCGGGGCAGGTGCCTTCGCCGCCGAGGGAGAGGTTAATAATCTTGGCGGGGTGGGAGTTTGCGGGTACGCCCTCAACGGTTCCGCCGGCTGCCCAGACCATTGCGTCCGCAATGTCGGAGTCGTAGCCGCCACACATGCCCAGAGCACGTACGGGCAGAATCTTGGATGAGGGGGCCACGCCGACAATGCCGCGCTTGTTGTTCATAATTGCGGCGATAGAACCGGCCACGTGGGTGCCGTGCCAGTTGGAGTCGCTCGCTTCAGATCCGCTGTCGCAGACGCCAGCCTCTTCCCAGTTGCCCTGGTCGGTGGGGTCGGCGTCGCGGCCGTTGCCGTCGCGGGCGATGGAGGGCTCGGTGATGAAGTCGTAGCCGGGCAGGACGTTAGCGTCCAGATCGGGGTGCTTGACGATACCGGAGTCGATGACGGCCACGGTCACGCCGGCACCCTGGGTGGTTTTCCAGGCCTCAGGGGCGGAGATACCCTTAGCGTCGTGCAGGTTCCACTGCTGCGGGTACAGGGTGTCGTTCGGGGTGATGGCTTGGTTTGAAGCCTGCGCGGCATGGGCTACCTGAGCGACCTTGGAGGTGGCGGTACCACGGGCGCGCGTGCTGGAGTGGCGTAGCAGGTCGGGCTCGACGGAAGCGACGGAGGCGTTGGAGCTCAAGGTCGCCATGTACTTCTCTGCCTGCTCTGCGGTGAGCTTGGAGGAGGTGGTCACCACGGTTGCCTTCTGGGAGGTGGTGCGCACGTAGTTGGTTTTGATTTTGAAGAGGTCGTCGACGCCCTTCACCTCGGAGGTGAGGCCCTGGTAGAGGGCATCATTCCAGGTGGCAACCTGGGTGCCTGCGGGGCTGGCCCAGTTGATGCCGCCGGCGTTCAGCGCGTTATCGGTGTAGGTGATGACGAAGCGGTTGAATCCTGCCTTCTGCTGTTCGGGGCTGAGGGAGGAGATGGTTGTGTGTGCTGCGGCGCGAGCTGCGTTGCTGGTCTGGGTGGGGGCCGCGAAGGTTGCGGGTGCGCCCAGGGAAGCCACGAGTGCTGCGGCGGTTCCCGTGCTCAGTGCGGCGCGCGTGACGCGGCGCGAGGAGGGATGAGTGGTAAAAGACATCGGGGTCCTTTGCAAATGTGAGTGCCGGAAGCGGCAGTTGGTGAGGATGACTCACTCACATAAATGCACTTTTGGGAAAACATTTATATCTCTCTGCGTCTACTGCGTTGGCAGTGTGGCAACGGAAAGAAAAATGCGCATTACTGCATTAATGCGCAATGTTTTCTAAACCCCTGGAGGAGTTTATTGCGGAAGTAGTTTATGCGGTGAGGTATTGCTATCCTAGCACTTTTTCCTAGGCGTGAAGCGGTCTGCGATCAATAATGTGGCGTAGATAATGATATTTTTTCTTCACATAAATGCAGATAAAGAAATACCTAGTCAAGGTATCCTTAGGCTTTAAAGTAGCGATTTAAGTTTTGCTCATCTTTATATAAAATGAGTTGCATCACACTCTATATTTTAATCATAAAGTAACTAAAAAAGAGTGCTACAGTATCCCACGGCGCGTACCTGTGCAAGCACATTGCGAATCCAATGTGCAACCCACAGTATGCACCACACCCACACCGCCACGCGCGACCAGCCGTACAACGCATCTCCTCGCAGATACCGTGCGGTAAAAACACCGCGTAGCCCCAACACCCTACTCTTCCGTATTCACTCGTACCGCACACACATAACGCACATGCTGGCTATGCCTGACCGGTCATGCTACACCGGACTATGCGTGCCCGGTACCACTCACCTCAAGGACGTTCATGCTTCGCATCGCTCGCCCCTCACAGGCACGCGCCTCCCAGCGTTCCCTGTTGAGCTTCGTCACCGCAACCTGCCTGCTCTCAGCAAGCGTTATCCCCGCCGTAGCGGTACCCACCGCGCAGGCTAACCAGGCCAAGGCATCTCAGGCAGCACAGGCTTCTAACACCACCCAGATTTCTAATACTGCGCAGGCCACCCAGTCCGCGCCCGCAACCTACAACCGCTTCATCATCACCTACACCGACGAAGCGAAGAACGCCGCCTCCACCGACGCCACCGCAGACCAGATTGACTGGTCCGCAGCCGCCGGCACCGAGCAGGCAACCTGGAGCGACGCACTTTACGCCGGCATCACCTCCGACGTGCAGAGCATCGACGAGCTACTGAACATTAAGACCAGCTACGTTCGCTCCACCGCCCTGGATGCCAGCGTGGTCACCACCTCCGCGGCTCTCACCCCTGCCCAGGCGCAGCAGTACATGAACGCCCTGAACGCGAACTCCAAGGTTGCATCCGTGTCGCCCGATATGCGCCGCTACGCCACCGTGGATAACACCTCGGCGCCCGTCAAGATTAACGACCCGAAGATGAACCGTATGTGGTCCCTCACCGGCGAGAAGGGTATCTCTGCCCTGGAGGCGTGGGGCACCACCCGCGGCCAGGGTGTGACCGTGGCGGTGCTGGACTCCGGTATTACCGCCCACCCGGACCTGGACGCTAACGTGCTGCCCGGCTACGACTTCATTGCCGAATCTGCCTTCTCTAACGACGGTAATGGCCGTGACTCCGACCCGACCGACGCCGGCAACTGGACTGTAGACGACCAGTGCTTCACCGGTTCGAAGGCAACCCCCTCCGACTGGCACGGCACCCACGTGGCGGGCACTATTGCCGCTATCGCCAACAACAACGAGGGCATTGCCGGTGTGGCACCGGAGGCGAAGATCGTGCCCGTGCGTGTTCTGGGTGCCTGCGGTGGCTTCGACTCCGACATCACCGATGGCATTATTTGGGCCGCCGGTGGTAGCGTGCGTGGTGTTCCTGCGAACCAGCACCCCGCCCAGGTCATTAACATGTCCATTGGTAGTGAGGGCACCTGCACCACCCCGTACCGTCAGGCGATTGCTCAGGCGAATAAGCGCGGCTCCATCGTGGTCGTCGCAGCGGGTAACAACAACTTTGACGCCTCGAAGTCCAGCCCCGGCAACTGCGAAGACGTCATTACCGTGGGTGCAACCGACAAGAACGGTAAGCGCTCCTACTTCTCCAACTACGGCTCCCGCGTAGACGTGAGCGCCCCCGGCGGCGACCGCCGCTACTGGGGTGGCGGTATCCTCTCCACCCTGAACGCTGGCAAGACTGCTCCCGGTAAGGCTGACTACGCCGAGTACCAGGGCACGTCCATGGCGGCACCGCATGTTGCCGGTATTGTGGCGCTCATGAAGGCAGTCGACCCGAAACTGACATACGCGCAGGTGAAGAAGGTTCTGCAGTCCACCTCTCAGAGTGTTGAGTGCGACCAGTCGGCGTGCGGTTCCGGCATCGTGAATGCGGCACGCGCGGTTCAGCAGGTTCGTTCCGACCGTGAAGCTGCGGAGGCTGCTGCGGCTGAGGCGGCACGTAAGAAGGCTGAGGAGGAAGCCGCACGTAAGAAGGCGGCTGAAGAGGCAGCGCGCAAGAAGGCTGAAGAAGACGCCAAGCGTCACCAGGCCCCCGCTCCTAAGGTGACCCCGGCACCGAAGGCTAACCGTCCGGTAACCCGCCCCTCGTACCCGTCGCGTCCGCGTCACGGTCACACCTCCCGTCACCGTTCCTGGTACGGTGCATCCGCGAACACCTACCCGAGCAGCGGCTACTTGAGCTTCGCTTCTGGTAACCACCGCTAGTCGAGGCCCGGTTTAAGGCTGAAAAGCCCCCGATGATGTCTTGAACTGCGCCCCGAAACTTGGACGCTATAAATAGTAACCCCTATACGGCTTCCA
>OCPI01000150.1_pt1 | contig 41531 bp, 29 predicted proteins | sample 1476291 | NCBI WGS metagenome assembly OCPI01 (sample SAMEA2580054, study PRJEB22360) | human gut metagenome | reverse complement strand
ACCGAACAACGGTCACCGCCACAACTCTTTAAACGCTCATTACCGGGCTTATTTTTTGGGGAGGAGAGGGGCTAGTTGCCCTTCACCTCGCGTGCCAGAGCCAGCAGCTCCTCATGCACGGTCGTATCGCCCGTCACCTCCGGGTGGAAAGAAATACCAATCAGGTTGCCCGAACGCACACCCACAATCTTCCCCTCATGACGAGCCGTCACCTGCACACCCTCACCAGTGCCAGTCACAATCGGCGCACGAATAAACGCCGTATCAATAACCACCTCATCACCGGCAGGGGTCAGCCACGGCAGGCGCACCTCCGCAGAATCAACCTGCGAACCAAACGCGTTACGACCCACCGAAACGTCCAAAACACCCAGCGACTGCTGACCCGGCGCCGGATCATCAATACGCTTCGACAACATAATCAGGCCAGCACAGGTACCCAGGGTCGGCAGGCCCGAAGAAATCGCCTCAATCAGCGGCTCACGCACACCAAAAATACGGGTCAGACGGTCAATCGTCGACGACTCACCACCCGGCAGAACCAGCGCATCCAGACCCTCAAGCTGCTCACCGGTACGCACCCAGCGCACCTGCGCACCCAGGGACTCCAGCATCAGCGCATGCTCACGCACGCCGCCCTGCAGCGCCAAAACACCAACCGTCAAACCCTCACCCGGCAAAACACCGGTAGGCTGAACCTTCTCAACCATCACCGCTCCCTTCACAAAACAACAAACACAAGGAGGGTGGGACCCGCCTCAGCGAACCCCACCCCCTCATCAAACACTCACCCCGAATACGGGGTGCGCGCACGAATTACCAGCCGCGCTCCGCCAGGCGGTGCGGTGCCGGAATGTCAGCAACGTTAATGCCGACCATAGCCTCACCCAGGCCGCGAGAAGCCTCAGCAACCTTCTCCGGGTCATTGTAGAACGCGGTAGCCTTCACAATAGCCTTCGCGCGAGCAACCGGGTCGCCCGACTTGAAAATACCGGAACCAACGAACACGCCGTCAGCACCCAGCTGCATCATCATCGCAGCGTCAGCGGGGGTAGCCACACCACCGGCGGTGAACATGACCACGGGTAGCTTACCGGTCTTAGCGACCTCGAGCACCAGCTCGTACGGTGCAGCCAGCTCCTTAGCCTTCACGTACAGCTCATCAGGCATGGTGTTGTACAGGCCCTGCAGCTCAGCAATCTGACGCTTAATGGTGCGGATGTGCTTAGTTGCCTCAGAGACGTCACCGGTGCCAGCCTCGCCCTTCGAACGGATCATAGCGGCACCCTCGGTGATGCGGCGCAGAGCCTCACCCAGGTTGGTAGCACCACACACGAAAGGAACCTTGAACTGGTGCTTATCAATGTGGTTCACGTAGTCAGCGGGAGAGAGAACCTCAGACTCGTCAATGTAGTCGACCTTCAGGGTCTCCAGAATCTGAGCCTCAACGAAGTGGCCGATGCGTGCCTTCGCCATGACCGGGATCGAAACAGCATCAATGATGCCCTCAATCATGTCCGGGTCAGACATACGAGCCACGCCGCCCTGCGCACGAATATCCGCGGGAACGCGCTCGAGAGCCATGACGGCAACAGCGCCAGCATCTTCAGCGATCTTAGCCTGTTCGGGGGTGACGACGTCCATGATGACGCCGCCCTTGAGCATGTCGGCCAGGCCGCGCTTAACAAGCGGGCTGCCGGTTACGGTGTTGTTATCAGTCATGACCTTATCTTCTCACGTTCTGAGTGTTCGCGCGCACTCACGGAGGCGGAATTTCTGTTCTCTGACACAGTACGACCCCAAGTTCACGTCAGAATGACACAAAACGTCATGAAAAGCGGTCAGAGTAGGGCGGTTCGTGGGTTGAGCAGGCCCGCCGGATGCACGGTGCCGCCTCCCATAAACTCACACCCCGAGCGGCCATACGGCAGGTTTTACTCACGGTGAGCATCTACCCACCCGCGCTGAACATCGGTAAAATATGGAAGTTAGGCCCGCACTCACCCCCACGCGGAAGCCTCAACGGCGCAGGGAACGAGCAAGACATTTCGGGCACCCCGGCGCCCGCACATTCGCGGACATCAGCCGTCTATCTGACGCACACAAGTGACCGGACCACACAGACCAAGGAACCTATGACGTCCCACCAGACTGAAAACAACGCGCCCAAAAATAGCGCACCCGCCGCAGGACACGGCCCGCACGGCGGCCCCCACGGCACAAGCGAAGACCCGCAGAACATCTACCTGCTCAAAGACGCCCCCATCCTCAAGGCGCTCCTCTCCCTCGGCGTGCCCATGGCACTCGGCCTCGCCATCACCAGCATCTACAACGTGGTGAACTCCTACTTCGTCGGCCACTACGGCAGCGTCGAAGAACTCGCCGCAACCGGCTACGGCGTGCCCGTCTTCGGCGTCATCATGGCAATCGCCGGCCTGTTCGGCCTGGGCGCCTCCACCCTCGCCTCCCGCAAGCTCGGAGCAGGCGAACCCGCCCACGAAATCCACCGCGTCACCTCATTCGCGCTCTACTCGGCGCTCGGTGCCGGTATCGTCGCGGCGGCTATCGGCTTCATCCTCGCTGACCCGATTACCGGCATCATGGGTGCATCCGGCGGCTCCTACGAACCGACCCGCATCTACGTGCACCTCATGTTCCTCGGCGCGCCCCTCGCCATCGGCATGTTCACCCTCGAACAGCTCGTGCGCTCCGAAGGCTACGCCAAGCAGTCCATGTACGGCATCATCGTCGGCACCGTCGTCACCGGCATCTTCGACGTGCTGTTCATCGCCATCATGGACATGGGCATCGCCGGTGCCGGTTGGGCGATGCTGCTGGCGAACGGCGCATCCATGCTGTACTACCTGCTGTTCCTGATGCGTCAGAGCGAGAACTTCTCCGCGAACATCCGCGACTTCTCCCTCGACCCCGCCATCATCAAGCCCGTGGTCGCGGTCGGTGCCGCTGAGCTTATTCAGAGCCTCAACCTGATCTTCGCCGCCCTGCTGCTGAACAACCTCGCCGCCTCCTACGGTGACGATACTGTGGCAGCGTTCGGTCTGGCAATGCGCCTGAACATGGTGCCCGAAATGCTGTGCATGGGCCTGTGCATGGGCGGTATCCCGCTGTACGCCTACGCGTACGGTGCCCGCAACGGCGCGCGCGTGAAGCAGGCGCTGCGCACCGCAACCATGCTGTCCGTCATTACCTCCGTAATCATCACCATTCCGGTACTGATTTTCCGCCGCGAACTGCTCGCCGTAGTGGGCGACGAGCGTCTGGTGTCCACCGGTGAAGAGGTCATGGTCGCGCTCATGCTCGCCGCCGTGTTCAATGCGGTCAGTATCGTGTTCGTCTCCTGGTTCCAGGCGTCCGGTAAGGGCGGCCCGGCAATGCTGATGACCATCGGTATTGCGTTGCTGTTCTTCCCCGCCGTGTACTTCGGCAACATGTGGTTCGGATTTAAGGGTCTGACCTGGGCGTTCCCCTTCACCCAGGTGCTCGCCTGCGCGCTGGGCCTGGTGCTGTTCCTCGCCACGGGTGGCGCGAAGGTACCGCTCGCTGAAGCTGAGGTTGAGACTGAAGGTTCTGAAGAATCTGACTCTGAGGCTGCCCAGGTTTCTGGCGCACAGCCCGAACAGAAGGCATAGTCCTCGGTCTGCAAAAGCATAGTAAAAGCCCTGGACTCCCACCAAGGGAGTTCAGGGCTTTTACGTTAGTCCTTACGCCGGTTGAGGCGCTCAACCGGAAGACGCTAGATTCTTCCGAGCTAGTTCTTCCACCAGGAATCAAAAATCGTCACCGGAGTAGTGCGCTTATGGCGGCTACGCAGGTAAATCTGCTCCAGCTTCGCAGCGGCCGCCTCGTCGATTTCCTTACCCTCCAGGTAGTCATCAATCTGCGGGTAAGTCAGACCCAGCTCATCCTCATCGGTACGGCCAGGCACGCCGTCCAGCAGGTCAGCCGTCGGCGGCTTAGCCCACAGACGCTCAGACGCACCCAGCACCCGCAGCAGCAGCTGGTTCTGGCGCTTATTCAGGCCGTACAGCGGTAGCAGGTCCGCGCCGCCGTCACCGAACTTCGTGAAGAAACCCGTAATGGACTCCGCCGCATGGTCGGTACCCACCACCAGGTAGCCGGGGCCGCCAGCAATCGCGTACTGGGCGATCATGCGGGCGCGCGCCTTCACATTACCCTTGTTGAAGTCGCTCATCTGTTCGCCGGTCGCGGCAGCGTAGGCGGTGTCGAAACCGTCGACAGCTTCGGCAATGTTGAAGGTCAGGGAGCGGGTGGGCTGGATGAAACGCAGCGCCTCCTGCGCGTCCTCTTCGTCGTGCTGCACACGGTAGGGCAGGCGTACCGCCACGAACTCGGTGGTGCGGCCGCGCTCGTTGAGGCGGTCGACCGCCAGCTGGCAGAGGCGACCCGCCAGGGTGGAGTCGATACCGCCGCTGATGCCCAGTACCAGGCCGCGGCTTCCGGTGGCTTCCAGGTAGTCGCAGATGAACTGGATGCGGCGCTCCACTTCTTCGCGTGCCTGCTCTTCGGTCATGTTGGGCTTGACGCCCATTTCACGGATGATCTGTGCCTGTAATTCACGCATGACTTAAGTGTACGCTCCACCTTATAGCCCGTGCGGTGAACCGCCGAGGGAGGCGAGGTAGTGTTCCACACGGTGCGTTCAGCGTGGCGCACGCGGCGGGTTCAGTGTCGTTTCAGCCCTGAAAATACACAGCATACTCACCGGTAAAAACCCTGTGCGACAAGCTACGCGGCTGTTAGCATGAACATACGGTTCAAATACCGTTCAAAATAGCCGGTGATGAGGGAAAACACCCCCACACCCGCTACGCCACAGAACACGTCAACCAAGGATGGTGAAGACAGCACCATGGCAAAAACAAAAACTGAACTCTACGACGAGCTCGTAGACATCGAAACCAGCCTCGAAAACCACCCGCTCACCTCCGGGAAAATCGCGGAGGCGAACATCCTCGTCGAGCAGATGAAGGAGCAGGGCGCCACCCAGGAAGAAATCAATGAGGCACTCATCCGGCAGGGGCTGCCTTCCCTCGTGGAGATAGGCAAGAGTACCTTGACGCAATCTTTCAGCCTCTGGAAGCTCAATCACCGCAAGTCCAAGGTGGAAGCCGCCATTGAGAAGCTCAACCGTAAAGAAGCCCGCCAGCGCTAACTAGCCCTCCTCGGGCAGCGTGAGGCAAACAAATACCCCCGGCGGATGCGTACGGCATCCACCGGGGGTATTTAGCGCTCAAATATAACGCTTCGACTAGCGGTTATTCAGCACACGCACGTTATAGCGGTGCAAGAACGCCGCCATCGCGCCACGCTCAATCGGCTGAACCGGACGGAACGAACCATCCGGCCAACCTGTCGTAATCCGCTGATCAGCCAGCCATGCAATCTCACGGTAGAACTGGCTACGGGTCGACACGTCAGTAAACGGCGACACCGCAGGAGCCGAATACGCCGGCGAACCCGCAAAACGGTAGAAGAACGCCGCCATTGCGTCACGGTTCACCGCATCGTTCGGGCGGAACGTACCATCGGACCAGCCGGTCGTAATGCCGCGGGCGCGCATCCACTCAATCTCCTTGAAGAACGGGTGGTCACGCGGCACATCCTTAAAGCTCGGGGTGCTCGGCGCGGTGAACTGCGGCGAACCCGCCATACGGTAGAAGAACGCCGCCATCGCGCCGCGCTCCACCGAACCGTTCGGGCGGAATGTGCCGTCAGGGTAGCCGGTCGTAATACGACGCTGAGCCAGCCAGTTAATGTCGTTCGCGAACGGGTAATCCGCCGGAACATCCTTGAAATGCGCGCTCTCGGCGAGATCCTCAAAAGCCATCGACACACGCAAAACCTGCGCACGTTCACCGGCCGCACCGTTCACGCCCGACAGATCGCCGGTCGCATTGTGCATGTGCAGGAACAGGGCAGAGCCCTTCGCCTCACCGCTGCGGTGCGCCACCAGGTTCGTGCCCGGTGCATCCACGAACAGGTTCGGAACGTCCGCCGAATCGCCGCTGAACCACAGCGCCGGGGTGGCGTAGTTGAACGACACCGGCTCGGTCGTATCCACCACAGTCGTCGCAGAGAACGCGCTCGCCGTCGTCACCGAATACGAAATCTCGGTCGACTCAGCCTCCGGGTCCAGACCCAGAACGCTCAGCGGAACACTCATCACCAGGGTGTTCGAATCCATGATGTTCGTATCCGTATCACCCCAGGTGCCGTTCAGCGGGTACAGGGCGTTCGCGATCGCATACCACTTGCCGTCCCTACCGCGCTGCGAAACCTTCACCAGCGGGTAATCCAAACCCTTCTCACGCACCGTCTGCAGACGGTAATCGGTCGTGCCGTCCTTATCAGTATCGATGAACACGTAGTAGGTGCCGCGCGGGGTTACCTCCTGCCAATTACCCCACGTCGAAATACCGAAGGACAGCTGCGCCTGCGAGGTATCCTCACCGGCAGCCTTCAACGCCGCCACATTCGAGGTAGCACCCACATACTGCAGGTCCATGCGGGAATCCGAACCGGTACCCAGCTTCGCAATAGGGATGCGCGGGCTCGAAGCGCCCAACTCAAACGCACCCAGCAGAGAGCGGTAACCGCCCTGGTTCACTGCGGTGCCCTCAACGGACAGGCGCTGTTCCAGCGCGCCCGGACCATTCGAACCGAAGTGGATATCCGCACCGGCCACACGCAGCGCACTCACCGGCTTCGGGGCTACGTGCAGGGGCATGCGCAGGGTCTTCACCGCTGCCGACGGGTCAGCATCAGTCAGAACCAGGCGGCCCGAAGCGCTCGCAATGTACTGGCGGGCACCCGAAATAGTCACCGCACCGGTCGAGAAGTTCACTGAATCCTGGGTCGGATACATGGACGGATCCATAGTCTTCACCAGCTTCGACGGGTCAATACGCACCGTCACAGTGAACGACGCAGTCTGACCGGCACCCACAGACACGGACTGCGGGTAGGAGAACTCCACACCCGGGATGCTCGTGCTGCCCTCATAGTTCAGGGTGTAGGTGTGCGCCTGCGAGTCGGTGTTCTCAACGCTCACGCGGTGCTGCAGGGTCTGCACACCGGCATTCGGGGTGTACTCGAGTACGCCGAAAGTATCCGAAACCAGCTCGGGCCGTGCCGCGTTGAACAGCATCACGCGGTCAGCCACGGCCGCACGCGTGTTGATGCGGCCGGTACCCACACGGTCCACAGCGTACGGGTTACCCCAGGCGTCCTGCATGCGGTGATCGGCGGTGTTCATGATGGCGGTCTTAATCATGCGCGGACCGTACTCCGGGTGCGCCTGCATAATCAGCGCCGCCACACCCGCCACAAACGGCGTGGACATGGACGTACCGGTCTTCACGGTCGCCTCAGTACCGCCACCGACCAGGATCGAGGAAATGTTCGTACCCGGTGCCGCAACATCCGGCTTGATGATGCCGTGCGAACCGTGCAGACCGCGCGCGGTCGAGGTGTTCGCCTGATCCAGCTTGCCGTTCTGCACGCGAATCGACTCGCGCAGGTTCTCGCCCAGCTGCAGGGTCAGGTGGCCCGAATCAATCTGGGAGGAGAGGCGCTCCACTTGGCTCTTGGCCAGACGCACGCCCGGAATAGCGGAGTTACCGCCAATAGCGGTGTCACCCACCTCAGTGTTCGAGGCGACGACCACGCCGGTAGCGCCCGCCGCCTGCAGGTTATTGAAGCGCACGCGCGAACCGCAGGGGACGGTGCCGTCAGCCTCCGCCCAATCAATGAGGGCCCACTTGCCTTTCAGCGCCGCGGCCTCCTCCTCGGTGAAGGCTTCGCACGCGTAACGGTTGCGGGAGGCGGCACGCACCACGGTGCCGCGCAGCTGCTCCTCGGTGGCCTTTGCGTAGTTGAAGCTCACCGAGTAGTCGCCGTAGGTGTCGGCCTCGTTCGCGGGGGCGAGAATCTTCACGCGGTCCGCCATCTGGGTCGAACCAATCGAGTTCGCCACGGTCAGGCTGTAGGCGCTGGTGCCGGGGCCGCCCGAGTTGGAGTAGGTGTCACCCACAGCGTTGTAGTTGTTGGCGTTACCCGCCGCAACCACGGAGAGGATGCCCTCGCGGTAGAGGGAGCCAACCGCGTAGTTTACGGTCTCGTCGAACACACCGAACTCGTTGCCCAGTGACAGGTTCGCGATGTCGGCGCGGTCCGAGAAGTCGCCGTCGTCGTTGGGATCGAGCACGCGGTCCAACCCCAGGGGGACGAACGCGGTGGTGCCCTTACAACCGAAAATGCGCAGGCCAATCAGCTGAGCGTCCGGTGCGGAGCCCGGGCCGATCTTCATGTCTTTGAGCTGCTGCTCGGTGAGCTTGGAGTAGTCGCCGTGGAAGGTCGAGCCGTCCGCGTTCACGCCGTAGCCTGCCGCGGTACCGGCCACGTGGCTACCGTGGCCGCCGCAGTCTAGCGGGTTCGCGTCCGGGTGGGGAGTGGAGGTTTCCTTCTTGGCGGAGTTGTAGTCGTCACCGACCAGGTCGTAGCCGCCCAGGAACTTCTTCGGGTCGTAGGTGCCCTCGGGAATCGTGTCGGAGGCCTTCGCCTTCTCGTAGGCCTCCTTAGTGCCGGGGCCGCCCAAATCGGCGTGAGTATAGTCGATGCCGGTGTCGAGCACCACAATCTTCACGCCCTTGCCGGTGTAGCCGGTGGAAGCGGTATTCTGCGCGTGCTGCTGAGCCCACACGGAGAGCGTGTCAGTATCGATGAGGGTGCCGCTGTTCTGCGGCGCCATGTCCTCAATGATGCTGATGCGCTCCACATCGGAACGGTTCGCCAACGCACGAATCTGCTCGACGTTACCGTAGAGCGCCACGCCACGCATCGTGTTGTGGGTGGTGTACAGGACCTGCGCGCCGGATTCCTTCGCCGCGGAGGCGCCCTGCTGCTGCACACTGGCGCGAATTGCCTGCACCTGTGCCTGCGCATTGACGGGTGCCTGCGCGCGGGAGCGGACCGCATCCGGCTGGGTCTGCGCGTACGCACCCTGACCCTTAAAACGCACGAACACGGCGCGTTCGCCGGTTGCGCCCTCCAGGCTGGGGGAGAGCACCTCGGTCGGGTTCGGTGTCTCAGCGGATGCGCTACGCGGCGCATCCACGTCACCGCCGCGCACCACGCCGGGTGCGGCGTACGCCTGGGTTCCGAAGGGTAGGGAAGTTAGCCCGAGGGTCAGGCCCAGCACTAGGGCGCCGCAGCCGCGGGCTACGCGCCGAAGTCCTCGCGGTGGCCGCGAACCCTTCGGAGTGGGGGTAGCTTCAGGGAGAATAGCCACTGAATGCTCCTCGATTCTCTTGTCATTGTGTGTTTCTAGGGGTCCTCGGCCTGTGCTTCAACGACGAGGCTCAAGCGGGCACTGAAAGAACCTTCACCATTGTCTCAAGGAGAAGGGTATTTAACCTAGTCAGACTCGTAAAACACCGCGGTGCTGAAGATAACAAAGGGGGACCGCACCGGGCAACATTGCTGCACACGGTACGGCCCCCATCACCGTCGACCGAAATCGACTGGAGCCAGCCAGCGACTCACCGGCATCTCAGCCGGGGTGGAACCCCTGCCTACGCGGTGAGCCGGTCAGTCGAGCATCACTACTGGTCGGCGCTATACCCCAGCACACTCGTGCTGTAGCGGAATACGAACGCCGCCATAGCATCACGGTGCACCGGCTCCACCGGGCGGAACGAACCATCGGGCCAGCCGGTGGTCACGCCCTGCGCGGCCAGCCAGCTGATCTCACGGTAGAACAGGTTATTCGTCGAAACATCCGTGAAACGAGCCTGCGCGGGGGCAGTGTACGCGGGCGAACCAGCATAGCGGTAGAAGAACGCCGCCATCGCATCACGGTTCACGGAAGAGTCAGGACGGAACGTACCATCCGACCAGCCGGTCGTAATGCCCTGAGCCTTCATCCACTCAATCTCCTTGTAGTAGGGGTGGTTGAGCGGAACGTCCTTGAAACTGGGCGTGCTCGGGGCGGTAAACTGCGGCGAACCACTCATACGGTAGAAGTACGCTGCCATGGTGGCGCGGTCCATGTTCTGCAGGGGACGGAACGTGCCATCCGAGTAGCCGCGGTCAATCTGGTGCGAAGCAATCCAGGTGATCTCACGGTAGAACTGGTTCTCCGGCGGAACATCGCGGAAGCGTGCCTCATGCACGGTACGCGGAACATCCACCACCTGCGCACGGTCACCAGCCGCAACACCGTTCGCAGTCTTACGGCCGCTCAGGTCACCGGTTGCGTTGTGCATGTGCAGGAACAGAGCCTGACGCTCCTTGTTGTTGTTCTTGCGGTGAACGGTCAGCTGGCCGCCGTCACGGTCCACGAACAGGCCGGGCACGCCCGACTCCTCACCGGTGAACCACAGGCCGGGGCTGAACGGAGAGAACTCGATGGAGTTCGTAACATCAACGTACGGGTTGCCGTCATTCTCCCAGGTGTCAGTCTGCACCGTGTACTTGATGGTCTGAGCCTTCTCAGCGGTCAGACCCAGGTCCTTCAGCGGCACACCCAGAATCATGGTGTTGGTGTCCATGGTGTTGGTGTCGGTGTCACCCCAGGCGCTGTTCAGCGGGTAGCGAGCCACCACGGTGGATGCTTTACCGGAGATGGACCAGACCTTCACCAGCGGGTAGTCCAGACCCTTCTCGCGGGTCACTTCCAGAACGTAATCTGCGGTGGAGTCGTTGTTCGTATCAATCTGCACCTGCACCTGACGTCCCCAGTGCATAGTGTCCCAGGTACCCCAGGTCGAAATACCGAAGAACAGAGAACCATCATTCGGGTTCTTACCGGCAGCCTTCAATGCGGGAGCATCCGAGGCGGCACCCACGTACTGCAGATCAACAGCCTGGTTCGACGGCAGCTTCAGCTGACCGGACGGAATACGGTCGCTGACCGCACCCAGCTCAAACGCACCCAGAAGCGAACGGTAACCACCCTGGTTCAGGGTCGTACCGCGCAGAGTCACCGTGGACTCCTTATCGGAGACGCTCTTGTAATCAATGCGGGACGCATCCACACGCATCTTCGAGACAGGCTTCGGTGCCACGTGAATCGACTGGCGGATAGCCTCGCGGCCATTCTCAGAGAAAATCAGGCGACCAGAGGCGCTCGCAATGTACTGACGCTTACCAGCAGCCAGAGTCTGACCGGTCGTCCAATCCTGAGCGACCTGATCAGCGCTCATCGCCGGATCCATAGTCTTCTCCAGCTTCGACGGGTCAATACGCACGGTCACCGTCACGTTCTTACGCTCACCAGCACCAACACTGACCTGCTGCGGGTAGGAGTACTCCACACCCGGGATAGTCGTGCTTGCCTCGTAGTTCAGAGTGTAAGTGTGAGCTTGCGAATCGGTGTTATCCAGAACAATGTCACGCTGGACCGTCTGAATACCCGAATCGGGGGTGTACTCCAGCACACCAAACGCGGTCGACACGCGCTCCGGGTTCTTTGCGTCGTAGGCCAGAACCTTCGCGTCCACGGCGGCGCGGGCATTCACCATGCCGGTACCCACACGATCCACCGCGTACTGCACGCCCTTCTCGTTCTTAATCGAGGTCGAAGCACCGTTCATCAGGGCAGCCTTCAGCATCTGCGGGTTGTAATCCTGATGCGCCTGCATCACGAGAGCGGCGATACCGGTCACATGCGGGGTGGCCATCGAGGTACCCGTGAACGAGACACCCTTCGAACCCGTACCCACTGCGGCAGACACAATCTCAGTACCCGGCGCCGCCAGGTCAGGCTTAATGAAGCCGTCAGAACCGTGCTGACCGCGGGCGCTCGAAGAATTCAAATCGAAAGCGTGCGAGTGAGGGCCACGACCCGAAGCCTTGTAGTCCGGGTTCATCTCAACGGTCACCGGGCCAGCAGCCAGGGCCTTCTCCAGGGCCTGACTCGAAGAAGCAGTCAGACGCAGACCCGGAATGGTCGTGTTACCACCAATACCGATGGTGTAACGCTCCTCATGGCCTCGCATCACAACACCCAGACCGCCAGCAGCCTGAACGTGATCGAAACGGACCTTCGAACCACACGGGAACGACAAATCGTCCTTATCCCAGTCGAAGTAAACCCACTTACCCTTCAGGGCCTTCGCCTCATCAGCGGTGAACGCCTCGCAAGCGTAACGGTTACGCTCGGGGGCGGCCACAACCTCACCACGCAACTGATCAGCGGTCGCCTTCGAATAATCGAAGTTCACCGAATAATCACCCTGCAACCACTCCAAACCGGTCTTCGTGGTCACGCGGGCGCGGTCAATCGGCTGGGTGGAGCCGTAGGCGTTCGCCACCGACAGCGCCGATGCGGCGTTTGCGGGGCTGCCCGAATCGGAGTAGGTGTCACCCACACCGTTGTAGTTGTTGGCGTTACCGGCCGCTGCCACGGTGAACACGCCCTGGCGGGCCATCGTGTCAATCATGTACGACTCGGGGTCGTCGGCGGGGGCGAACTCGCCACCCAGCGACAGGTTCACAATGTCGGCGCGATCGGAGAAGTCGCCGTCACCGTTGGGGTCCATGACGGTGTCCAGGGCCTTCATCACAACATTCGAGTTACCGTAGCAACCGAATACGCGAATCGCCAGAATCTGAGCTTCGGGGGCGGTGCCGGGGCCGATCTTCATGCCCTTGAGCTGGTCCTCCGTCAGGTTCTTGTAGTCACCACGGTAGGTCGTACCGTTCGCCGTCACACCATAACCGGCGGCAGTACCCGCCACGTGCGTGCCGTGACCGCCAGAACCGAAACCATCCGGACGGCAGTCCAGCGGGTTGTTATCCGGGTGAGGCGTGGACTTCGAATCAACGGAGGCGTTGTAATCGTCACCAACCAGGTCAATACCGCCAATGAACTTATTACGATCAATCAGACCCGAATCGGCAGTCGGAAGCTCCGTCATCGCCTTAGCCTTCAGGTACGCATCGACGGTGCCGGGGCCACCAAAATCAGCGTGAGTGTAATCCACACCCGAGTCGACAATCGCAATCTTCACGCCCTTACCCGTGTAGCCCGTATGCTCACGAGTCCACGTAGCAAGAGTCTTCGTATCAATCTCACTACCGGAGTTCATGCGCTCCTTCGCGATAATCGGTGAGATGCGCTCCACATCGGGGCGGTTGGCGAGGGCACGAATCTGCGCAGCATCACCAGTAATCGCAGCACCACGCATCGCATTATGCGTGGTGTACATCAGCTTCGCACCCGAGGCGGCAGCCACAGACTGAGCCTGCGACTGCACCTGGGCGGCGATAGCCTGCACCTGCGCCTGACGGTTCGCCGGCGCCTCCTTGTGGGCCAGAACAGCCGCGGACTGGGTCTGCTCGTACGCACCCTTGCCCTTGAACTGCACATACACGGTGATTTGGCCTTCAGCCTTCTGCAGGCCCGGGCTGATACGCGACGCAGCATCACCGGATGTGCTCGCCGTATTTCCTTCCACCTGCTGCGGGCTCTGTGCGTGAGCGGCAGAGAAAGTTGCGGGCGCACCGAGAGTCAGGGCAAGAGCTGCACTCAAACCGGTAGCACCAACAGCCTTCATTCTGCGGCGTGGCGCATGAGGCGTTGTCATGGAATCCTCCTTAGAATTTCTGTTTTCAATAGTGCTGTGTGGTCTGTGGTTGTGTTATCGGTGATGTGTGGAGGCGGCCTCACCGGCAGACGACGAGTGAGTACGTCCGCTGGCGAAACCGCCACCAAAACTTTGAGGGTCCGGGCTACCCCCTCCCGCCCCGTACAGAGGCAGGAGGGGACCCCGAACCGCGCTCTTGGCAACCGATTAGCGGCCGGCCTGGTTAGCAACCTTATCGGTGTAGCGGTAGATGAACGCCGCCATCGCATCGCGGGCGATGGGGGTCACCGGGCGGTAGGTGCCGTCGGGCCAACCGGTGCTGATGCCGGTCGAGGCCAGCCAGGTAATCTCGCGGTAGAACTGGCTATTGGCGGGCACGTCCTTGAACGGGCTGGTCGCGGGCAAATCAACGTGCGGCGAGCCGGCATAGCGGTAGAAGAACGCAGCCATCGCATCGCGGTTGACCGGTGCGTTCGGGCGGTAGGTGCCGTCGGGCCAGCCGGTCGTGATGCCGCGGGCCTTCATCCACTCAATCTCCTTGTAGAAGGGGTGGGTGGTCGGCACATCCGAGAAGCTGGGCGTGCTCGGGGCGGTGAACTGCGGCGAGCCGGCCATGCGGTAGAAGAACGCCGCCATTGCGCCGCGCTCCACGGATTCCAGCGGGCGGTAGGTGCCGTCCGGGTAGCCGGTGGTGATGCCGCGCTGAGCCAACCACGAAATCTCGGTGTAGAACTGGTCGCCGCTCTTCACGTCGCTGAAGCGGGACGGAGTGATGTACTCGTCCTGGTGCTCCTTGACGTTGAGCACCTCGGCGCGGTCGCCGGTTGCACCGTTCACGCCCGAGAGGTCGCCGGTGCCGTTGTGCAGGTGCAGCAGCAGCGCCTTGGCGGGGGTGCCGGATTCGCCGAGCGCGGGGAGGGCGTCGGAGGAGCGGTGCGCCGTCAGAGAGCTACCCGGAGCATCCGGGAAGAGGCCGGGCACGGCGGAGGAGTCGCCGCTGAACCACAGCTTGGGGCTGAAGGGGCGGTACTTGATCCAGCCGGTTTCGCTGACGTTGCCCCACTCGTACTGGGTGGTGGCGCTGACTCGGTACTGGATGTCCGGGTTGTTGGCGCTGGTCAGGCCCAGGTCCTTGAGGGGTGCGCCCATGATGAGGGTGTTGGTGTCCATCATGTTGGTGTCCACATCTCCCCAGGCGCCGTTGAGCGGGTAGTAAGCCAGCTCAACGAGGCTACCGTTCTTGTAGCCGTAGAGGCGCACGAGCGGGTAGTCCAGGCCCTTAGCGCGGTCGGTGACCAGCTTGTAGTCGGCGCGGTTGTTGCCGTCGGTGTCGATCTCCACGGTGAAGGTGTTTTCGTAGGAGACGACGTCCCAGTTGGCCCAGGTGGAGATACCGAAGCGCAGGGTGCCGTCGTCGGCGTTACCGCCGCCGGCCTTCAGCGCGGGGGCGTCCGAGGAGGCGCCCACGTACTGCAGGTTGGCCTTGACGTTGCTGTTGACTGACAGGGAGGTGGGGGCCACCCGGTCTACGCTTGCACCGTACTCGAACGCGCCGAGCAGGGAGCGGTAGCCGCCCTGGTTGACCTCGGTGCCCTTGAGGGTGACGGGGGTCTTTCGCCAGCTGGTGTCTGCCTTCTGAGCCTTGTTGTTAGAGGGCTTCTGGGGGAAGGTTAGGGTGCGGTCGGCGGCGTGCATGGTGCTCACGGGCTTGGGCGCCACGTGGATGGGCACGCGCAGGTTCTGGCCGTTGTCCTCGGCGAGGATGAGTCGGCCGGAGGCGCTGGCGATGTACTGACGGTACTGTGCGGGAACGGTTTCGTTGCCGGTGTAGTAGTCAGTGGCGTTTTGGGTGGTGTCTGCTGCGGGGTCGCGGGTCTTTTCCAGCTTGGAGGGGTCGATGCGCACGCTCAGGGTGAAGTTCTTGGTTTCACCGGGAGCGAGCGTCACGGACTCGGGGAATGAGTATTCCACTCCGGGAATATTAGTGCTGGGGGCGTAGGACAGCGCGTAAGTGTGCGCGGCGGAATCGGTGTTCTCCACCGTCACCTCGCGGGTGAGGGTCTGAATGCCTGCATCCGGGGCGTACTCGAGCACGCCGAAGCTCACCGAGGTCGTGTTCGGATTCTGGGCGTTATAGGCCAGGGACTTCGACTGCACGGCTGCGAGGGTATCCACGCGTCCGGCACCCACGCGGTCCACCGCGTAGACGTCACCGGATTCGGTGCGCACGTCGTGGTTTGCGGTGTTGACGAGGGCGGACTTGACCTGTGCGGGGGTGTAGGTGGGGTGGCTCTGAATGACCAGGGCCGCGGAGCCGGTCACGTAGGGTGCCGCCATGGAGGTACCGCTGAAGGTCACCGAGCCGTTACCGGTCGCTACCGCCGCGGAGGTGATGTATGAGCCGGGTGCCGCGATGTCGGGCTTGGTGTAGCCGTAGCTGCCGTGGAAGCCGCGGGCGCTCATGGGGTTCAGCTGGTCCAGCTTACCGGTGTCTACGCGCAGGGAGGACTTCAGGTCGTTGCCGAGGCGCACGGTCAGGGGCTTACCTGCAGCTTCTGCCGCAGTGATCTGTGCACGCAGGTCTTTGGCGGCGGAGGCGGCCAGGCGGAAGCCGGGCAGGGTTTCGTTGCCGGCGATGCCCAGGGCGGGTTCTTCGTCGTGGCCTGCGAGTAGTACGCCCTTGGCGCCTGCGGCCTGCAGGTTGTCGAAGCGTACCTTGGAGCCGCAGGTGAGGTTACCGTCGGCTTCGGCCCAGTCGATGAGGGCCCACTTGCCCTTGACGGCTGCTGCTTCGGTGGCGCTTAGAGGGTTGCAGGCGTAGCGGTTGCTTTCGGGGATTGCGGTGACTTCACCGGTGAATTCCTTGGTTCCGGCCTGTGCCCAGGGGTAGGAGACGCTGTAGTCGCCGCGTACCTTGCGGGTGGTGCCGGTGGCGGGGTCGGTCAGCTCTGCTGCATCCACGGCGCGGGTGGAGCCGTAGGCGTTCGCCACGGTAATCGCGCTGGATGCGGTGGCGGGGTGACCGGAGTTGGAGTAGGTGTCGCCGCGCAGGCTGTAGTCGTTGGCGTTACCCGCGGAGATGACGGAGAGCACGCCGGCGCGGGTGAGCGCGTCAACGGCGTAGGCTTCGGGGTCGTCGAGGGGGGAGAATTCGCCGCCGAGGGACATGTTGACCACGTTTACACGGTCGGAGAAGTCGCCGTCACCGTTGGGGTCGAGGGCGCGGTCAAGCGCCTCGATGACCACGTTGGTGCTGCCGCTGCATCCGAAGACGCGGAAGGCGTAGATTTGGGCGTCGGGGGCGACGCCGGGGCCAATCTTCATGGTTTTGAGCTGCTCTGCGGTGAGCTTGCTGTAGTCGCCGGTGAAGGTGGTGCCGTCGGAGTTCACTCCGTAGCCTGCCGCGGTGCCTGCCACGTGGGTGCCGTGGCCGCCGGTGGTGCAGTCGAGCGGGTTGCCGTCGGGAACGGCGGTGTTGGTGCCGTCGTAGTTGTCACCGACAAGGTCGTAGCCGCCAGCAACCTTGGCGCGGTTGATGAGCCCGGAGTCTGCGGAGGGTAGCTCGGTGAGCTTGGATGCCTTCTGGTAGTCTTCGAGCTTGCCGCTACCGCCGAAGTCGGTGTGGGTGTAGTCGATGCCGGAGTCGATGACGGCAATCTTCACGCCTTTGCCGGTGTATCCGCCGGTACCGGCGGGGTTGGTGGTGCTGGTCCAGGTGGCGAGGGAGCCTGCGTCAATTGCGGCACCCGCGTTCTGGCGGTACTTGGGCAGGATGGGCGAGATTTTCTCCACGTCGGAGCGGTGAGCGAGTGCCTTGATGGCTTCGGCGTCACCGCGTACTGCTACGCCGCGTACTGCGTTGTGGGTGGTGTAGAGGACCTGTGCGCCGGACTGGTTGCTGACCTGCTGTGCCTGGTTCTGCACCTGGGAGGCGATGGCCTGCACCTGCGAGCTGGTGTTGACCGGTGCCTGGGTGCCGGCGCGTACGCCTGCGGGCTGGGTCTGTTCAAAGGCGCCCTTACCCTTGAACCGGACGAAGGCGGTGACGGTGCCGCTGGCGTTCTTCATGCTGTCGCTGAGTACTTGCTTGACGACGTCGGGGTCTTCGGCGGCATGGGCGGTGCTGCCGAGTGCGGCGAGGGGGCTCAGCGCCATGCTGAGGGTGAGTAGCCCGCTACCGATTCGGCGTCGATGCGACCGACCGCGGGGGTTGGGGGAGTCGGTGGTAGTCACGGTGCTCCTTTGCTTGGCTCCCGTGGTGTTTCTGGGAGGTGTTTGTGAATATGGTGCGGGCTATCCCGCAGGTTATACCTGAGGATGAGGCCTCAGATGTGAACCACAATACACCCTTAAGAGTTTGATAAGGGGATTTCCGGTTGTTTGTGACGCAAAATTGGTCTTCATGACACATCGTGGACATTGAGAATCCTTCCAAGTCGGTGTGGGATGGTGAGAGAAGAACCGTCGGTGTCGAGGGGAGTCGGGGTCAGACCGTGGAGCCCGCCTCTGGTGTTTGCGTTCTGGATCCGATGGATTCGCGTAATATGCGCGCGCTCAAAGAGCGTTCCACCTGTGCAAATATGCGGCAGGAATACGAATAAGTTATGACCACCGCCGAAGGAGATAGCGATGACCAATCACGCTTCGCAACAGCCTCGAAATGAGCAGGAGTCCTACCAGCCCCTGTGGGATGACTCCCTGCCCGTTCCGAGTTACATGAACATCTCCCTGGGGAACAGCGAGGCTCCGTCAGAAGCTTCCCCGCAGCAAGTCTCGGAGGGCACCGCGTCACCGGCCGCTAAGAGCGCGCTGGAGTGGGAGCCGGGAGTCTACTCTCACAAGGTGTGCAAGAAATACTCCGAGGCGAGGAAATTGCACTGGAACGCCGAGGAAGCTCCCGCGTTCTGGTACTACCCCGTGTACATCGGATGACCCAGGCGAACCGTAAACCCGGCAGACCGTAATTTTTATCCGCCATCTCACCGAGGTTAATGCTCCATTTACTTTGCGCTGATAGGATGGAGGCATCACGGGGGTACCGCGGGTGCTGAATGGGCACCCCGGCCCAACCGTATTCGCTCGTTGATTGAAGAAAGAACGAAGACAATGTCGCAGTATCCCGACCAGTACAACCAACCCCAGCAGCCTCCCTATGGCCAGCAGGTACCGGGTTACCAGGCTGGTTTCCAGCAGAACTATTACCCTCAGGGTTCTTACAATCTTGCCCCTTCTTCAGCGGATGATAAGAACATGGCGATTCTGGCCCACCTGGCCTCGGCCGTTCTCTCGTTGCTGTCTTTCTCGACTGTGAGCGTGATTGCTCCGCTCGTGATGTGGTTTATCTACAAGGACAAGCCCGGCTATAACTTCACGAAGGAATCCGCCCGCCGCGCGTTCAACTTCAACTTTTCTCTGTGGGTCATTAGTACCGCCTCGTGGGTAGCGATTGTGCTGACCTTCGGTCTCCTCGGCATCGTTCTGTGGGTGGTGCCCCTGGTAGTGACCATCCTGATGGTCGTCTTCCATTCGCTGGCCGCGGTTGCAGCCGCTCATTGCAACCTGTATGAGTACCCGATGACCTTCATTAAGGTCATCCGGTAGCCTGCGGCGGTTATTACCCGACCGCACCGCTTGCACGCGGCGCCCCCGCCTCAAACACTCAGGCGGGGGCGCCGTGCTGTTTCCTGTACTGAGCCGATATTTAAGGCCTGGGCCGTGGGACTTAAAGGGGCGAGCACGGTATCATGGGAAGAGGTGTGCCTATTCACTCCACATTCACTCTACGGATGATGGGACGCCGCCGCGCCGTGAAATCCGGTGCGTCTCTTCGAAGCTTTCAAGGAGCACAAAATGTCAGCTGTCGTGATTGTGGGCGCCCAGTGGGGCGATGAGGGTAAGGGCAAGGCTACCGACCTGCTCGGCCCCCGCGTGGACTACGTGGTCAAGCCCAACGGCGGTAACAACGCCGGTCACACCGTGGTGGTGAACGGCCAGAAGTTTGAGCTGAAGCTGCTGCCCGCCGGTATTCTGAGCGATAACGCCGTTCCCGTGATCGGTAACGGCGTGGTCGTGAACCCCGAGGCGCTCTTCGCAGAGATTGAAGGCCTTGAGGCTCGCGGCGCTGACACTTCCCGCCTGAAGATTTCCGCTAATGCGCACCTGGTCGCACCCTACCACCAGACCATGGATAAGGTGACTGAGCGCTTCCTCGGCAAGCGCGCCATCGGCACCACCGGCCGCGGTATCGGCCCCGCCTACATGGATAAGGTTGGCCGCCTCGGCGTGCGTGTTCAGGACATCCTTGATGAGTCGATTCTGCGCCAGAAGGTTGAGGGCGCGTTGCGCCAGAAGAACCAGCTGCTGGTGAAGGTGTACAACCGCCGCCATGTTGAGGTTGAGGAAATTGTCGAGTACTTCATGTCCTACGCGGAGCGTCTGAAGCCGATGATTGTGGACACCACCCAGCTGCTGAACAAGGCACTGGATGAGGGCAAGACCCTGCTGATGGAGGGCGGCCAGGCAACCTTCCTGGACGTTGACCACGGCACCTACCCGTTTGTGACTTCCTCGAACCCGACCGCTGGCGGCGCCTGCGTGGGTTCGGGTGTGGGCCCGACCCGTATCACCCGTGTGATTGGTATTCAGAAGGCGTACACCACCCGCGTGGGTGCTGGCCCGTTCCCGACCGAGCTGTTTGATGAGATGGGCGACTACCTGCGCACCACTGGTGGCGAGTTTGGTGTGAACACCGGTCGTCCGCGTCGTTGCGGCTGGTACGATTCCGTGCTGGCACGCCAGGCCGTGCGCATTAACGGTTTCACTGACTTGTTCATCACTAAGCTGGATGTGCTGACCGGCCTGGAGAAGATTCCGGTTTGTGTGGCCTACGATGTTGACGGTGTGCGCCACGACGAGATGCCGATGACTCAGACCGAGTTCCACCACGCTAAGCCGATTTTTGAGTATTTTGATGGCTGGACTGAGAACATTTCGGATGCGAAGAGCTTGGATGAGCTGCCTGAGAACGCTCGTAAGTATGTGCTGAAGCTGGAGGAGCTTTCCGGTTGCCGTATTTCCGCGATTGGTGTGGGCCCGGACCGCGACCAGACCATTGTCGTGCGTGACCTCATCAACGAAGACTAAAGGCTGATGCAAAGGACCCCTGACGAGGCTTGATTGCCTCCTCAGGGGTCCTTTTATTCCTGCCGACTTGTAATATATTGTCTTATTTTGAGTGTTCTTCTGAATTAACGTCATTCTAATGTTGATATATGCTTAGGGTGATTTATAGACTTTCCTGGATCGCAGGTTAAATGATTGACAAACATAAGATTTATGTTTAAATGAATAAATTCAAAAAATCTGAATATGTAAGATATTTATTCCATGTGAGTGGTAGGGTTAGATCATCCAGGATATATACCAGATGGGTATCACGGTAATTGAATGTTCTGTGCATAGTTTTATGCACTGTATGCATTTTAATATTTTCACTCAACACGATTGGAGACAGTGATGTCTGCATTATCGCGCCGCTCGATGATTGCCGGTGCAGCTTTGTCGGTTCCGCTAGCCTCAACAATGGTATACGCCGATGCGCATGCTGATGAAGTTCAAGGTGGAATTACTCCGCAAAATCGCACGAAAAACTACATTAATCTCCTGAGCTATCCGCAGGTGAAAGCTGATGGGTCTCAAGATTGTACTCAGGCCATTAATGATGCAGTAAGGACTTTGGCTTCAGCTGGAGGTGGAGCTCTAGAAATTCCTGCTGGAAAGTACAGGGTCAGTGCCCCTTTTATTCAGCTACTTGACCGGGTTGAAATCTTTGGGCATGGTAAGGCCACACAGATTATTGCTCATCCTGGCGGTGGCCTAGTGCAGAAGGATACAGATGAAGCGGAGTGTGTTGGTGTTTTCCACGTTGGATCTTACCTTGTCGCTGGACCGGAAAAACCAAAGCCAGGCGACAAGGGGGCCAATCAGTGGTTCTCTGAGGCACCTATGCGTTTTGGGGTGCGTGATTTAGTTATTCGTACGAATGCTGATAATGTTCCCCTAAATCGAGATGACCCTTATAGTCGTGCTCGGCATACCCCCGTTATGAAAGGTGTTGCGGGAGTTATTTTGCATACATACTATGCAAATAGAAACTATCGACCTGAGCCTGAAGCAGTTGCGACACTAGAGAACCTTGAAATCTGGGATGCAGATATGGGGGTTGCTATTTTGGGTCTCCATGATCGTGCTATGAAGGTCCATGACATTCGTGTGCGTATGACGTGGAGGCAAGGATTCCTTGTGGGTAAACCTATTGGCCATAAGGCAATCAATGTAGAAGGTGTCGGTGCAGCTGATAATAAGTTCAGTATGTTGGATGTATCCGACGCAAATAATTGCGGCAGGAATTATGCCGGTATTGAGGTTTACGCTTCGCAGTGTAAATTTTCGCAGTCAACGAGCTGGTATAACCACCGGTATTCGTCTGGGGAATCGCTATATTGGCCGCGTGAAGATGGGAAGCCACATTATGCATATGCAGGTAAGGCTGGTGCAGGGTGGTATGTTGCGGCAAGTCGTAATATGTTCATCGGATGCACTGCTCAAGAAAATGGAGGTCATGGCTGGGTAAGTGATTTTGAGCGTAATATCTTCGACAGTTGCATTGGCGAATCATCCAGCTACTTCGATACAGCGCATGGCAAAGCGCAAAATAATCAAGCAGCCAATTGGTACATTAGCAATTGGTCGCATGAATGTAAGTTCATTGCTCCACGTTCTGATAATCCGCATAAGGTAGGTGACGGCGCTATAGGAGAGGAAAGAAACGTACGCGCTGCACGGTGGGGCTTTTACTTTGAAAGTAACTGCAGAGATATTGTAGTGGTCGGTGGTGATGTCTATGACGAGCATCGTAAAAAGCATCCTGAGAATTACTCATGGCAAGTTCACTTTGGTCCGTGGCGTGCAGGATACATGGATATCACCATTAATGAATTCATCATGCGATACGGAATGCATGACATTGAAGAAGAAGTCAAAACTAACCCGAAGAAGTATACGGATATACAAAAATATGAAATGAATAAATATCTGGGTGCTAATGTTGAATTTTAATATATAAAAGATAGGCTCTGAAATTATCAATATTCAGAGCCTATCTTTATTGCCTTGTAGTTTATAAAATTCCGCGCTGGTCAAGGTCTCGCAAAACAGATAGAAATGTCATGAACTCAACATCACGGTCATATCCGCATTGAGGTGTCCAACCCAACCAGCTGTATGCTTTATGCATATCTCCGCCCTCTTTCACGCAACGTTTGAAATCCTCCGGGACGGGGGTAAGGTTCACCTGAGGTTTGCCGTACATCCGGTGGAGAAAGAGAGCCTCAGTTGCCTCATAAGCTACATCGTTGTAATGGAACTTTCCGTCTCCCCATCCGCTGCTGATGCCTTCACGAGTAGCCCAGATAGCAATAGGGTAGTGCGGGTCATTGACCGAAATATCACCGTACGGCGACGTAGCAGGAAGATCCTTAACCACGGGCCTGCCCTTCACATGGTACAGAAACTCAAGAAGCTGCCCACGAGTCATCGCCGGCTGGGGAGCATTCTTATTCTTCTGAAGATAAAGGCGGCGGCCGTGAGTAATAAGTCCAGTGCACTCCGCCCAAGCAATCACCTTATCCTGGTAATCACCCGGGGTATTGTATTCAGACTCATTAATGCAGGTGACTTCCAGTTCATCGCCCGGAAAAGGAGAAAAAGTTTTCGGGCGCAACTGCGCTGCGGAAGCAGGCACCATCGCAGACAACAGAAGAGAAGTGGCAGCGAAAGTGCACGCCGCGCCCCTCACAAACGGTTTCAACAGCATCGTTGACTCCTCAAAAGAAAATAGTGGTTGGTTCTAAGACAATCCCAGTCTCATTAACTAGAAGTTTAGTCTTTCTTGCTCCTCAAGGGAAGGTTGAAACTCCATCATCTCGCGCATCGTTCACAGAAAATCCACGACTCACGACAACACACTCGCCCCGCCACCCCTGAGCCGCCATCCCTGAGCCACCGCATGACCGGATGGGTTGTATCCCGTATGCTGGGTAAGGGCCACAAAAGTGGTGTTAGCGCGTTCAGAGGAGGAAGACGATGTCCTATATCACCGGAGCTATCTACCCGAGCTCAGATCGCATCCAGCTGGGTGCCACCGAAGAAGAAACCCTCAACGCCTACGCCGACAAGCACACCGCGGTCGTCCTCACCTACGCCAACCCGAGCGTGCACGAACTCCACGAGCTACAACACGCCTTCAACCTGCACGAACTCGCTGTGGAAGACGCCACCCGGGGCCACCAGCGCGCCAAGCTCGAACGCTACGGAGACTCCCTCTTCGCAGTCATCCGCCCCGCCGTCTACCTCGACAAAGAAGAAGAAGTGCGCCTGAGCGAGATACACCTCTTCGTAGGCCCCCGCTACATCCTCGTGCTCGTCAAAGACGCCCAGCGTAGCGACCGCAAAATCGGCGAGCAATACAACCTGCTCTTCGGTACCCCGGACGCCTCACCGGCCCGCCTGCTACACCGCATCCTCGATAACACCGTCGACGGGTATGCCCCCGTGCTCGACGGACTCGAAAACGACAACGACGAAATTGAAGACATCCTGTTCTCCACCCACGACCGCCAAGACGCCAACCCCCTGGCGCAGCGCATCTACGAGCTACTCAACCAGGTGATTGACTTTCAGCGAGCCTGCCGACCCCTCGAACCGATGATGGGCCGCATCATTGAAGGCCTACGCACCGGCGCGCTCGACCCGTCCCCCTACCCGGGTGCAAGCCAAGGCGAAGTCGAAGACGAAGTTGTGGAACTTGCCCGCCAGTTCCGTAATGTGCTCGACCATGTAACCCAAACAAAAGAACGCCTCGAAGACCTTCGCAGCTCCCTCGAAAACGCCCTGCGCGTACACGACACCCTGCTCGGACAGCAACAGAACGACGACACCAAACGAATCTCCGCCTACGCGGCACTCCTCATGGTGCCCACTATCGTCGGCTCGGTGTACGGCATGAACTTTGAGGTCATGCCCGAACTCAAATGGGAATTCGGCTACCCCGCAGCGCTGCTACTCATGCTGGTCTCCTGTCTGCTCCTCTACTGGTTCTTCAAGAAGAATAAGTGGCTCTAACTGGCCCTAAACGCTATCGGCTGGGCCTTGACGCGTACGCCGCGAAGGCGCACACACAAGCCTTACGCGGCGCGGTCGTACTGTGCACGCATCGCGCGGCGGCAATCACGGCGCTCACGCTTGAACTTCTTGCACATAGCCTTCGGGTCGTCAAACATAGAGAAGTTCCCCGGCTCAGCCGCCAGACCCAAAGTCGACAGCTCAACCATCGAGAGCATCGCGTAGAACGTCTCGCGGCGCAGCTCAAAATTGCAGGCACCCGGAGCGGACTCCACCGCAAACACGCCGCCGGTGCACTCCAGAGAACGCATGGCCCAGTGCTTAACCCACAGGTCACCATTGACCGGGCTCACGCCCATGCTGGTCAACGCCAGGCCGGTACCCTGCACACGCTCAAAACGCAGGCACATCTCCAGGTCCTTCTCCAGGGGGAACACGAACAGCAGAGCGTTCTGAGCCGCCGCCCGCAACTCACGCAGGTTCTCCTCGTAACCGGAAGCACCCCGGGTGAGGTGACGCATCGCGCGGCCCATCGTGGAAGACACCGGCGCAACGCGGAAGCACGAACCCTCAGCCACCAGCTGCTCCAGAACGGTGCGGAACTCTTCCACCTCGAAGCGTTCCATACGCACCACGGTGCCACACTGCATCAGCCAGTTGAACTCTTCATCACGACGAAGCTGCTCATCGGCAGTGCAAGAAATCTGCGCCTGTGCGTACTGGTTCTCACGAGTGGTGTTTTCCATGACCGTTCCTTCCGTAGATGCTGAATTGGCCCGTTAGCAACACCGCGGGAGGCGGCGTGCCCGGTCGGAAGGACCGTCCCTTCCAACACCTACACTCTATGGGCGACCCCTGACACGATAAGCATTCTTTGATTTACCCCCGGGTAAAACTGGGAAAATTCTGAAACCGTTCGTGAAACCCCGTCAAACCCCGTGAAACACAGAAAACCGGGTGCCTTCCTACGTGACCGGAATTGGTGCTTTCTGCACGCTTGGCACCAGCGTTTCTGCCCGCCGGACGCACTCGTGACCGGAATCTGTGCGCGCCCGCCCGAAATAGGGTCTAATGGGGGTAGAAGGCGCAGCGGTACCGTTGCCCCGCACCTGACACACCGAATCTTCCACACCGATTAATTCACCGACGAAACGAGCACGCAATGCCGAAGAACAAGCCCTCCGAAGAGACCCTGGCGCAGGCACGCCGCGTTATCGACGCACTCAACGAGCGTGGCGCCCGCAAGCAGGCAATCCGCCTGAAGGTAACCCTCCCCGACGCCCCGCTGCCGCAGACTGCCTCCAAGTTTGGTGGCCGACCGTACCTGCCCGCGGGTGAGTCTGCACCGACCAATGAGAAGGGTGAGCCGCTGGGCATGATCGCGCAGATTAACTGCACCGACCTGCCCGAAAACGACCTCTACCCGGCGACCGGTATGCTGCAGTTCTGGATTGACCCGAACGACGAAGAGTGCATGTGGGGTTACAACTACGAGAACCCGCTCTCGCAGAAGAACCACCGCGTTGTCTACTACGAGACGTTGGATGAGCCGAACCCGGATGCGCCGTACCCGACCGTGAACTGGGATGACTACGGCTGGCCCTTCGGCCGTGATGGTAAGGGCACCGCTGAGGAGGTCGTCGAGTACGCGCTCGCCTTCGAGACCTGGGAGCAGGGCTTCCTGGATGGCGGCTACGAAATCTACGACCGGTTTGCTGACGCCTGGGACGAGATGTACCCGGACCAGAAGCTGCCCGAGGAACCGAACGCACGCGATGACGCCTCCTACAACCTGCTGGAGCCTTTCGAATCGGAGGAGAGGGATTACTCGCATATTGGCGGCTACCCCTCGTTCGTGCAGAATGACCCGCGCGACGAGTTCGAGGAGTTGAGCGGCCACACGGTGAACCTGCTGACCATCGAATCGGAGTTGGGCGAGGACGCCGATGAGGGCGTGTACGTGATGTGGGGTGATGCCGGTGCGGCGAACTGGCTGATTACCCCGGAGGCGCTTGCCGCCCGCGACTTCTCGCAGGTCGTCTTTGAGTGGGCTTGCGGCTAAAAATTAGCGGTACAAATTTATGCAGGAATGTTGTGAATTTATTCTTCGCAACGTCATAACAACATCATGACAAGACTTGTCATGATGTTGTTATGATCCTGCGATGATGTTGTTATGATGCGGTATTTTCCTCGCGCCTTGAGTCTTGAAAACCCCGGAATTACAGGATAAAATCGGGTATTTCTATCGGCACTGATTGGGCGCGCATCATAACAACCGTCATAACAACTTCTGTTATGACGACTGTTATGACGTCTGATATGACAAGCTCGAAATAGATAATTCTTGCATAAAATTCCATCTGTAATTTTGTTAGTTATTAATCTTCTTTAGAAAGGGGAGATTGTAAATGTCTGATAATACTCTTGAGGTTGGCCAGGTTAGAGTGGGGTGGTTATACCCCGGTGAGGTAGAAGAGGGGAAAGGAATCCCAGCTACTCTAGTGCGCGATGGACATCGAGTCCAAGCACTTATTCCGGTGGAAGGCCGTTATTCTTCATCTCCGGCGGCTCGGTGGGGGACGGAGGGAATATTCTATAGTGATGACCCGAATCGAACAAAATATCAATACAACGTTCCTAATAATATGTATTTTATTGATGACCGTGGCCTGGTTCTTCTTGCGGATTGTAGGATATCTGGATATAGAGAGAAAATGTTTAATATTTTTAGGAGTCTTGGCGGGGTCCTTCAAAAAGTCTCAGTAGGGGCAGCAATCTTTTCATCACGAAAATACAATACAAATTGTTTTAATGGCTACCGGACGGAGATCGAGAATCTATCCCAATGGTTCCAGATGAGCACCTTAAAAACGTGTCTCACATATAAGAATATAGATGGTCTACCTCATGTAAATTCGGTGGAGGCAAAGGCTATGTCTGCTGGAGAGATTCTGCTTGATGAAGCATCAGGGATGAAATTTAAATCCAATTTAACGGTTATACCCAATAACTCGTCGACTAGAGTTGTATATGAATCTCGTGACTGTCTTGAGATGTATTGCAATAAAGAAATTTCATTTGATGATGCTATGAAATATCATGATGTAATTAGAGATTTGATGATGGTCTCTTCATGGAGTGTTCATAAATTTATCTCAATCTCTGTTTCCCATGAAGATGATACGGGTGATTTGGATGCTAAAGCATGGAGAAATGTTATTGCCGAAAAGTGGGAAACAACTAGAAATATCGATGTCGATAATAAGGAATTTGTATTTACATATAATGATATTGGAGCTGAAGGAGTCAGAAAGTGGCTTGAAATTTCTGAAAAATATCCCCGTGCTTTAAATCCGATTCTGGCTACTATTAGGTGGGGTAATGGAGTGGTTGAAAATGAGCTCTTCAACCTATGTTCTGGGGTTGAGGCACTCGGAAGATATATTGCGGTTGATTTCCCTGAGGAATCTTTCACTGATAAAGGTAGGGCATATCTAAAAGGAGCTATGCAAAACATCATTAATCAAATCTCCGAAGGTATATTACCTTATGTAAGAAAAGATGAGGGAGATATGAATGGGAAAGTGTTGCATAACCTTCCTGAATGGCCAGATAAGATTAATAATGCTTACAATTCAGTAAAGCATTACGGTGGGGAAGAGATAAATTACGATGCAGTCTTTGAGGCAATTGATATGTTAAAGATTATTATTGTCTCTTGGATTGGGGCGCGGCTTGGTGTTGAGCCTGGAGTTTTACGGAATCGTCTAATTGGTAAAAATTATGAATTTGAGAAATATCTTCCCCCTCTGGATGATGCAGGGTATGTGATAGAAGAACGGGGACCCGAGCAAGAGTCGGAACCTGCAGAATAGTGCAGTGTAGGGGTAGGCGGGGTTGAGGCTACAAGCTTCAGCCCCGCCAAAAACCAGCCCGTCATAATCCGCAATAAACGACATATAGGTACCCGCACTTGGTGCACCCCGCCGCCGGTGGCACAGTATAAAGTCGAGCCACTATCGACTCCCCGCACACAGGCGGGCAGATACACCAGGAGCAAACCAATGGCTGAACACACTTTCGGCTTCCGCACCCGCGCACTACACGCGGGCGGCACCCCCGACGCTGAACACGGTGCCCGCGCGGTCCCCATCTACCAGACCACCTCCTTCGTCTTCAAAGACGCTGACGACGCGGCGAACCTCTTCTCCCTGCAGAAGTACGGCAACATTTACTCGCGCCTGTCCAACCCGACCGTCGCCGCCCTGGAGGAGCGAGTCGCCTCCCTCGAAGGCGGTATCGGTGCGGTGGCCACCGCCTCCGGCATGGCCGCCGAATTCATCACCTTCGCGGCTCTGTGCCAGCAGGGCGACCACATTGTGGCTTCTTCGCAGCTGTACGGCGGCACCGTCACCCAGCTGGACGTGTCCCTGCGCCGCTTCGGCATCAACACCACCTTCGTGGCAGGCACCGACCCCGCCGACTACAAGGCGGCACTGACCGAGAACACCAAGGCAATCTACACCGAGGTCGTCGCCAACCCCTCCGGTGAGGTCGCCGACCTGGAAGGCCTGGCAGAGGTTGCCCACGAGGCCGGTATCCCGCTGGTTGTGGACGCCACCATCTCCACCCCCTACCTGATCCGCCCCCTCGAGCACGGTGCGGACATCGTTATTCACTCGGTCACCAAGTTCCTGGGCGGTCACGGCACCACCCTTGGCGGTATCGTCGTCGAGTCCGGTCGTTTCAACTGGGGTAACGGCAACTTCCCGTCCATGACCGAGCCGGTTCCCTCCTACAATGGCGTGTCCTGGTGGGGTAACTTCGGTGAGTACGGCTTCCTGACTAAGCTGCGTTCTGAGCAGCTGCGTGACTTCGGCCCGTCGCTGAGCCCGCAGGCCGCGTTCAACCTGTTGCAGGGTGTTGAGACTCTGCCGCAGCGTATGGACGCACACCTGGCGAACGCTAAGCAGGTTGTCGCCTGGCTGGTTGAGGATCAGCGTATCGCCTACGTGAACTACGCCGGTCTGGAAGACCACCCGCACTACGAGCGTGCGAAGAAGCTACTGCCGCTGGGTGTCGGTTCCGTGTTCTCCTTCGGTGTCAAGGGCACTGAGAAGGCGTCCGGCCGACTGGTTGGTGGCGAGTTCATCGGCGCGCTGCAGCTGGCAAGCCACCTGGCTAATATTGGTGACTCTCGCACTCTTGTACTGCACCCGGGTTCGACCACGCACCAGCAGCTGTCGCGTGAGCAGCTTGAGGCTGCCGGCGTGGGCGAGGATCTGATCCGCATTTCGGTGGGTCTGGAAGATGTGGAAGACATCATCTGGGACCTGGACCAGGCACTGACCTACGCGACCGGCCTGAACCACGCCGGTGAGCGTGTGGGTAAGTCCAGCGCAGACAAGATTGTGGAGGCTGAGGAGGCGGTTGCCGCCGCTAAGGCCGCCGAGGACGCTGCTGCCGCTGAGGCTGCTGCTGGCGCATCCTGCTCCCTGCCTACTACCACTCAGGAGGAAAAATAATGACTGAGAAGCGTACCTGGGTGGGTCCTTCCGCCCCTGAGCGTCTGAACATTCTGCGTAATACCCGCACCATTGCGATTGTGGGTATGAGCGATAAGATTTCGCGCGCCTCGTACTTTGTGGCGACGTACCTGCAGTCGGCGTCGCCGTACAAGCTGTATTTTGTGAACCCGATTCTGGCGGCAAAGGGCAAGCTCGTGCTGGGTCAGCCGGTGTACCCGTCGCTGCAGGACCTGCCGGAGATTCCGGATCTGGTGGAGATTTTCCGCCGTAATGAGGACCTGCCGGGCGTGGTTCAGGAGGCTGTGGATCTGGGCGCAAAGACCGTGTGGATGCAGTTGGGCTCCTGGAGCGAGGAGGCCGCCGCAATCGGTGAGGCTGCCGGCCTGAACGTGGTGATGGATAAGTGCGTGAAGATTGAGCACGCGCGTTTCCACGGTGGCCTGCACCTGGCTGGTTTCAACACGGGCGTGATTTCTGCGAAGCGTCAGGTGCTGTCGAAGTAAATAGCCTGTGCTGTATAAGCCGCCGCGGCTTGTAATTACAAAAATCAGGCGCTTGTCAGCGTTTGAATGGAAGGGGCGTACCCGGGGTGATTCCCGGGTACGCCCCTCTTTCTGTGAGGCTAACACAGTGACATAAGTAACCAGAAGGTAGCCAGGGAAAACGCCCAGATTCCTTGAGAGCGTGTATCTCCAATGTTATTGTTGGAATAACAGTCCCCCCTCCGCCTCTGATTCAAGCGCATCTCGAGGGGGTCCTTTTTTATGTTCGGTTCTACGGCGAACCGAGTAAGGAGAGCAGTGGTTTTGCCCAAGGAATCATGCGTATTTCTGCCTTCACTGGACGACCAGAGGAAATACCTTATTGCCAAGGGGTACTTTCCTCAGGGAACGACCCTGAGCGATGATGACCGAGACATGCTTGCATGCTCTAATTTCCACTACCTTCTGGCGTAAACCATAAGCACTTTGAGGGCCGTCTAAAGTCTCTGACCACTCTGAGGAACCGTGTAGCTCATGGTTCTCGCCTCTGGATGATGCCGACGACTGATACCTCTGCAAAGCCTAAAATTTTTGCTAAGGACCTCCGCGAGGCGGACCCGAAGGGTATGTTGGTCAGCTTCGCTAACGTTGCTCTTTTGCAGGGAAACACCCGTCGTCAGACGGATGCGTGGAAGGCAATAAAGGCTCTAGTTGGGCAAGAGGAAAGCTACAGCATCGGGGTAGGATTACGGAAGATTTTTTAACGTGATGGCCATTCCTGCCGCTGGCCTCGCGCTATGAGGCTGCCGTGCTCATAAAAATAAACGAAGGGGCGTACCCGGGAACCATCCCGGGTGCGCCCCTCCTTCTATGCCGGGTGTAGTGCCCGGCAGGGCATCCGGCGCGTTTGGGCGAGATTGAGGGCACAGCATCGCCCCTTGTGGAGGGCGGTTCAGCTTTAAGGTAAACCTACCCTTATGTTCTGGGGTGCTGAGCCGGTATCCTAGATGGAAGCCCGGGGGCCGGTACTCAGCACACACGTGTACCGACCGCCGGGTCTTTTCACGCGCGAAATATGACGAAATATATGTCTAAAATGTCGAAATATAACGCCGTTTTTCGGTCATAAAAAGTCACCCGGTCACAGAAAAGAAAAAACTAGTCAGTACCCCAAAAGAGCCCTAAGCTAGCAATATATTTATCCCCCGCATTTTATGCCCAACCTTAGCCGAGGACAGCATGACCGGATTCACGACGAAGGCAATTCACACTACGGACCGCGACAACCCGTACGGTTCCATCCTGCCTCCGATTTACACGACCACCACCTACGCTCAGCCCTGTGACGGCACCGAAGGCCCCTACGACTACCAGCGCGGCGGCAACCCCACCCGCGCGGCCCTTGAAACCACGCTCGCAACCCTCGAAGGCGCCAAGCACGCCTTCGCCTACCCTTCCGGAATGGGCGCCACCGCTGCCGCCCTCGGCATCCTCAAGGAAGGCGAGACCCTGCTACTGGGCATGCCCTCCTACGGCGGCACCTACCGCTTCGCGACCATCGAGCTGCCCGCCCGCGGCGTCAAGACCCGCTTCATCGGCGACTTCACGGCCCTCACCGACGAGGACTTCACCGACAACGTGACCATGGTGTTCCTGGAGAGCCCCTCCAACCCGCTACTGCGCGTGAGCGACATCGCCGCCATCGCCGAAATCGCGCACCGCAACGGCGCAATCGTGGTCGTCGACAACACCTTCATGACCCCGCTGCTGCAGAAGCCCCTTGACCTGGGCGCAGACATCAGCGTGCAGTCCGCCACCAAGTACCTGGGCGGCCACGCCGACCTACTCGGAGGTGTCGCCGCAACCAACGATGACGCGCTCGCCGAGCGCCTCTGGCACCTGCAGATGATTACCGGCGCAATGCTTTCGCCCACCGACTCCTACCGCCTGCTGCAGGAGGTCAAGACCCTCAAGCTGCGCCTGACCCAGCAGCAGAAGAACACCATCGAGGTCATCAACTACCTGGAGGCGCACCCCGCCGTGAAGCGCGTGCTCTACGCGGGTTCGCACAGCGAGTATGAGGCGCAGGTGCACGCCCGCCAGGCGAACGGCCTGGGCGCGCTCATCTCCATGGAACTGGTGGACGGCGCAGACCTGCCCGCCTTCCTCGAAGCCCTGAAGATTTTCAGCCACGCGGTGAGCCTGGGCGGTATCGAGTCGCTGGTGGTTCGTCCCGCGCTCATGGTGCAGGCCGCCTACACGCAGGCGCACCGCGACGAATACGGCGTGAGCGACAACCTCATCCGCCTGGCCATCGGCATCGAGGAGATTGAGGACATTATCGAGGATTTGGAGCGCGGCCTGACCGCAGCCCTGGCGCATCAGGCATAGTCCCTGAACATGAGGCGCCGCACGACCGTATCGCGTGATTCGAGGTGCCCCAAATACGCGGCGTAATGTCACCCATAATAATTACTCAAAATACCCGGATTAACGTATTTCTTTCAATGTAAAAGAATGTTTTTGATTCGGGTATTTTGTGCACCCTCACCGCATTTTTATATGACGTTGCGTGAACATATTAACCCCTGTGACGCGGGGTTAGAACGGCATAAAAAATGCGGGTAGGGTAAATCCCGGATACACGACGAATACCAGCTACACCCGCGTTCGGGGTAGCCCGAACGGAAGAGAACCACCATGAGCCAGCAGAACCAGCTCGAACCGACCGGTTTCACGACCCGCACCATCCACGCCGTGCACGATGCCCGCTACGATGCGTCCGTGCCGCCGGTCTACCTGGCTAGCACCTTCGGTACCGCAGGTGAGGACACCACCTACATGTACCAGCGCGGCGCAAACCCCACCCGCGATAACCTGCAGGCGACCCTCGCCGCGCTCGAGGGGGCCGAGCACGCCTACGCGTACCCCTCCGGCATGGCGGCCACCGCGGCGGCCCTCGGCGTTCTGGAGGCGGGCGACACCCTGCTGCTGGGCATGCCGACCTACGGCGGCACCTACCGCTTCGCGACCACCGAGTTGACTAAACGCGCTGTGAAGACCCGCTTCATCAGCGACTTCACGACCCTGAGCGATGAGGACTTCACCCCGGACGTGAAGGTCGTCTTCCTTGAGACCCCCACGAACCCTACCCTGCAGGTCACCGACATTGCCGCGGTTGCGGAGCTGGTGCACCGCCACGGCGCCCTGCTGATCGTGGACAATACCTTCATGACGCCCTACCTGCAGCGTCCTCTGGAACTCGGCGCTGACATCACCGTGCAGTCCGCCACCAAGTTCCTGGCCGGCCACGCCGACCTGCTCGCCGGCGTCGCGGCCACGAACGACCCCGACCTGGCCATTCTGCTGCACCGCGGTCAGCTCGTCAGCGGCGCGCTGCTGCCCCCGATTGACTCCTACCGCCTGCTGCAGGACGTGAAGACCCTGGCCCTGCGCCTGGAACGCCAGCAGCAGAACGCCCGCGAGCTCATTGAGTTCCTCTCCGAGCGTCCCGAGGTCGAGAAGATTTTCTACGCCGGCAACTCCTCCGAGGAACAGGCGGAGGTGCAGTCCCGCCAGGCCCGCGGCATCGGCTCTGTCTTTTCGTTGCTGCTCAAGGACGGCGGCGACGCGCAGGCCTTCGCCCGCTCCTTGCCCATCTTCGTGAACGCCGTGAGCCTGGGCGGCGTCGAATCGCTCGTGAGCCTGCCTGCGCACACCACGCACGGCGCCTACGCCCAGGAACATCGCGACGAGTTCGGCGTGGATGACCGCCTCGTGCGCCTGGCAATCGGCATTGAGGATGTTCAGGACCTCATCGCGGCCCTGGAGATTGGCCTGAAGGCCGCCTTCGCCGGCTAGGTTCGTGCCGCCGGTTCATACCGCAGATTTCAACTTTCACACCACGCATCAACGTAGATTAAGGAACCAAGAATGACCGTTCTCAATACCTCCGCCGTGCTGAACCGACGCTCCCTGCTACTGGGTGCGGCCCTCGCCGGAACCACCGGCCTGCTCGCCGCCTGCTCCGGCGGTAACGGCTCCAGCGCAGGCTCCGCACAGAGCTCCTCCAACCTGCTGGAGTCCATCAAGTCCGCGGGCAAAATCCGCATCGGCGTGGAGGGTACCTACCGCCCCTACACCTACCACGATGCCTCCGGTAAGCTCGCCGGCTTCGAGTACGACATCGCCGAGACCCTCGCCAAGGACCTGGGCGTGACCGCCGAGTACATCGAAACCCCCTGGGACTCGCTGATCGCCGGCGTGGATGCGGGCCGCTACGACATCGTGCTCAATAACGTGGCACCCACCGAGGAACGTAAGAAGAAGTACGATTTCTCCGTGCCCTACGCGCACTCCCGTGCCCGTGTGGGCGTGAAGAAGGACTCGAGCCTGAAGAACGCCTCCGAAATTTCCGGCCATAGCGCCGCCCAGAGCGCCACCAGCAACTACCGCAAGCTCGTGGAGGAACGCGGCGCCACCATCATCGAAGTCACCGGCTTCGACGAGGCCATCGAGCAGGTGCTCACCGGCCGCGCCGAGCTGACCGCCAACGACTCCGTGTCCTTCGCCGAGTACTTCAAGGAGCACCCGGACGCCAACCTGCGCCTGCTGGAGGGTGAGGTCGGCCCCGGCACCAACGTCGCCGTTCTGCTGCCCAAGAACCAGACCGCGCTGAAGGATGCGATTGACGCCTCCATCAAGAAGCACCTGGGCAACGGCGACTTCAAAGCAATTTTCGAGAAGCATGTGAGCGAGGACTTGAGCCCCGCCTCCTAAGCTTTCGTGAAAGGCTCGGAAGGGGCCCGGAAAGGGCTCACCCGCCAGGACTTCTGAAATTGCGTCGTGGTTGATGTCTCCGTGGCTTATCCTGCACCGATGAGAGAATATGACGGAATGTTACGTTAAATTCTCTCGGGTCTGGAATAGCTGTAGGATAGCCAGCGTTGCACCCGCAGAGAAGGGGCACACCGCATGACGCCCCAGGGTTATCGCAAGGTGACAACCCGCACCTACAAGAGCATCGACTACGACGCAAAGGAAGAACCATGTCCGCAATGATTAACCGCCGCACCGTTCTCGCAGGCACCGCCTTCACCGGCCTGGCAGCCCTGCTCGCCGCCTGCGGTTCCAACGGTGGTAGCACCGCATCCAGCGCCAACAAGCTGGAGGCCATCAAGTCCGCCGGCAAGATTCGCGTGGGTTTGGAGGGCACCTACCGTCCCTTCTCCTTCCACGAGTCCAACGGCACCCTGGTCGGCTTCGAGAAGGAAATCGCCGACCTGATCGCCAAGGACCTGGGCGTGACCGCCGAATTCGTCGAGACCCCCTGGGATTCGCTGATTGCCGGTGTGGACGCCGACCGCTACGACATCGTCATCAACAATGTCTCCGCAACCGACGAGCGCAAGCAGAAGTACGACTTCTCCGTACCCTACCTGTACTCGGAGCCGAAGGTTGCCGTGAAGAAGGACTCCTCCCTGCAGAACGTGAGCGAGATTTCCGGCCACTCCTCGGCACAGTCCGAAACCTCGAACTTCCGCAAGATGGTGGAGGCGAAGGGCGCCTCGATCGTGGTCGTATCCGGCTTCGACGAGGCCATCGAGCAGGTCCTGTCGGGCCGCGCCGAGATGACCGCGAACGACTCCGTGTCCTTCGCCGAGTACTTCAAGGAGCACCCGGACGCCAACCTGCGCCTGCTCGCCGGCGACCTGGGCACCGGCAGCAACTCCTCCATCCTGATGGCTAAGGGCCAGGATGCTCTGCGCAACGCTATCGACGAGTCTCTGAAGAAGCACCTGGGCAACGGCGACATCAAGGCCATCTACGAAAAGTACGTGGGTGAAGACCTCTCCCCGAAGAACTAACACTCTCATAAGGAGCTGAGTTCCGCGCATGGAACGCTACCTCAACCTCTGGGCAGAATCACTGCCGCAGCTGCTGACCTCGACGGTGGCAGTGACCATTCCGCTATCGCTCATCTCCTTCGCGCTGGCGCTGCTGGTGGGCATCATCTCCGCCGGCGCGCGCACGAGCCGCTTCGCCCCGGTGAACTGGCTGGCCTGGCTGTACATCTGGGTCTTCCGCGGCACCCCGCTGCTGGTGCAGCTGTTCATCGTCTTCTACGGCCTGCCGAAGGTGGGCTTGGCCCTGGACGTGTGGAGCGCCGCGATCATCACGATGAGCCTGCACACCGGCGCGTACGTGGCGGAGACCTTCCGCTCGGCCGTGGCGGCTATTCCCGGCGGCCAGTTTGAGGCGGCTGCAACCTTGAACTTCACGCGCCTGCAGACCTTGCGTTACGTCGTGATTCCGCAGGCTGTGCGCATCGCGCTGCCGAACCTGGGTAACAACTTCATTGACCTGATCAAGGGCACCTCGCTGGTGTCGGTCATCTCGATGGTTGACCTGTTCCAGACCGGTAAGCAGATTGCTTCACGCACCTTCGAGCCGCTGGCCATGTACAGTGAGGTTGCCATCGTCTACCTGGTGATTTTCACTGTGCTGACCGCCGCGCAGTCGGCCCTGGAGAAGTACAGCAACCGTTACGTAAGGAGCCGTAATGCTTAGCGTGGAATCCCTCTCGAAGAGCTTCGGTACGACGCAGGTCCTCAAGAACATTAGCCTGGACATTCCTAGCGGTGAAACCACCGTCATTCTGGGCCCCTCCGGTAGCGGCAAGTCGACCCTGTTGCGCTGCCTGAACCTGCTGGAAACCCCGCAGTCCGGCACGCTCACCATTGACGACGCGCAGGTGGACTACAGCCAGAAGCTCACCGATGCGCAGGTGCGTGACATCCGCTCCCGCTCGGCCATGGTGTTCCAACAGTTCAACCTGTTCCCGAACTACACGGCGCTGAAGAACGTGGCGCTCGCCCCGACCCTCAACGGCACCCTGGACGCTAAGCAGGCTGAGGAGCGCGCCCGCGAGCTGCTCGCCAAGGTGGGCCTGGCCGATAAGACCGGCTCTTACCCGGAGTCGCTCTCGGGCGGCCAGCAGCAGCGCGTGGCCATTGCCCGCGCCCTGGCGCTGGAACCGGCCTACCTGCTCTTCGACGAGCCGACGAGCGCCCTGGACCCCGAACTTGAGGCCGAGGTGATTCGCGTGCTCATGCAGCTGGCGAAGGAAGGCCGCTCCCTGGTCATCGTGACGCACAATATGGCGTTCGCGAAGAAGGTTGCGGACCGTATCGTGTTCCTGGAGAACGGCACCCTGCGCTATAACGGCGAGCCGAACGGCTTCTTCGCCTCGGATGACGAGCGCATCCGCAAGTTCCTGACCGTGTACGACAGCAGCGAGTACACCATCTAGCCTGGCCGCACTAGCCCTGCAGCGGTGCACCGCAATAGAACCCAAAACGGAAGGGTGGGCCGGTTCCTCTACGGACCGGCCCACCCTCCTACTTTTACTATTATTCGTCCTTGTGAGGCTCGGTTTGAGCTTTAGTGCGGCGGTACTCATCCAGCTGCGCGGGACTGACCACCTGCAGCTGATCGGTGAGCGGCTCACCCGGTGACCAGCCCTCGTTATGCACCGCGTTCTCGTGACGATTGAAAAAGGTCAGCAGACGCGGGCGATGCACCTGCAAACCACCCGGGGTAGTGGGCAGCTGCCAGTTCCGCGCGTGGGACAGCACACCCAGCACCAGGCACAGGAGAATGGACAGCGCCATCGCCAGGTTCGGGCGGTGGAACAGGCCCGTCACGAGAGCGGTCTCGGCGGCACCGACCAGGGCGACGGTCGCATACAGGGAGTTACCGCCAAAAATCGCGGGAATACGGTTGACCATGATGTCGCGAATCAGACCGCCACCCACGGCGGTGGTAATACCCAGGGTGATGGACGGCAGCCAGTGCAGGCCCATGTTCAGGGACTTGATGGTGCCGGTCGCAGCCCAACACCCCATACCCACGAAGTCCACGACAAGCAGGGTTCGGGTCGCCCAGCGGGCGCTCAAATCAATGCTGTACGCCAGGATGGACGAGCCAATCGCACCAATCCAGTAGCCGCTGTCGGTGAGCGCCACGGGTAGACCAGAGTTCAGCAACACGTCACGAATCATGCCGCCGCCCATGCCGCAGGCAACCGCAAGCAACAGGAAGCCCACAATGTCGAACCGGAAGGCACGCGCCACAGCACCGCCGAGCAGACCGTTGGCAACAACGGCGGCAATATCGACGATGCGGAATACCTGATCCGGGTCAAAGAACTCATGCATGGGCGTTCTCCTGCGTGGACGATGTGTGTCTGTGCTCAGTGCCTGCGGGCATACCGGGGCCTGCGGGGGAGGCACGCACGGTGGGCGGTCGGGTGATGACGCTATCACCGCATCCGGCTGTGCTGACCTGCGCGCTCGGGGGCGTTGGCGTCATAGCACCGATTCATTGTAGCCCCGGGCTCGGCAACGCTCCTAGTTGAGCGTGGGTTGAACCGGGGAGCGGACCTCAACCCCGGAACCTCATGTGCTGCACCGGGCGGCTGCTTCATTTTCGTGTGGGGCTCACCCGGGCGTACACTGGTTAACCGCCCGTTCTATCCGCCCGCGGGCTTTTCTATGCCCTCTTACAGGGGGATGGACCCCGCCGTGAGGGCTACGGGCGGTAACACACAGATATAACCTCATACAGTATCGCTGAGACGCGGGCCTCCTCGCGCCTCAAGAATTAAGGACATATGGCCTCATCTCTAACGAATTCTGAGACGGTTGCTGACGCATCCACCGCCTCGTCCACTTCTCACTCAACCTCTCGGGGCGTAGCAGAGCCTCACATGGTCCACCCCGATAACTACGGGGCGAAACGCACCCTTCTGCTGTACATTACGCTCAGCGCTCTCATGGCCTGCACGGCCCTCGCAACGGATATTTTCCTGCCGGGCGTTCCCGAAATCACCGCGGAACTTGGTTCCGGCGAAGAACTCATGATTACCAGCTTCCTGTTGGGTTTCGCGCTGGCTCAGCTGATTCTGGGCCCGGTGAGCGACCGCGTGGGCCGTAAGATTCCGCTGGCCGCGGGCATGATTGTTTTCGCGCTGGGTTCTGCCTGGTGCGCTGTTGCTGACACCATGCCGGAACTTATCGCCACCCGCGTTCTGCAGGCCGTAGGCGCCTGCACCGGCCCGATGCTGGCCCGCGCCATTGTGCGTGACCTCTACGAGGGGACGCGTGCCGCTCAGGTGCTCTCCACGCTTATGCTGATTATGGCGCTCGCCCCGATTCTTGGCCCGCTCATGGGTGGTTTCCTGGTGGTGGCCGGTGGTTGGCGCTGGACCTTCTGGACTATTGCCGCCGTTGCGCTCATTATTTTCGGGCTGATTCTGTTCCTGCCAGAGTCCCTGCCTCCGGCGAAGCGCGATAGCGGCTCAATTTTTTCAGCGTTCGTGAACTACCCGGTGCTCTTTAAGAACGGCCCGTTCATGCGTTATGTGCTGTGCGTGTATTTCTACTACATTTCGATTTACGCCTTCGTGACGAATTCGGCCTCCTCGTATATCGCCCATTTCGGTGTGGACCCGCGCTACTACGGCGTGCTGTTTGGCCTGAATATGGTGGGTTTGATGAGCTTGACCGCTTTCAACAAGCGGTGGGTGAAGAACTACAGTCTGCGCGGTATCCTCAAGGTTGCCACCTTGGTGGCCACTGTGGCGGGTGTAGCGCTTGTTGCTACCGCTGTAACCGGTGTGGGTGGCCTGTGGGGTGTGGTGGTTACGGTGTTCTTCGTGTTCGGTATGAATGGCGTGGTGGCGGCCTGCACGAACGCGGCAGCTTTGAACTCGGTGGAGCCCGCTATCGCCGGTACGGCTGCGGCGTTGCTGGGTTCCTTTCAGTACGGTAGCGGCATCATTTCTTCGCTGCTGTTGGCGTTGAGCCCCCTGAATGTGGTGGAGTCTATGGCGATCATGATGTTTGCCGGTGCGGCGCTGTCGGCGCTCATGGTGTGGCTACCCTCCCGTAAGCGGAGCGCTCGCTAAGCTGGGTCTAGACGAATACTAGAGGCGTGTGGCCCGGACTCGGTCCGGGCCACACGTGTATGGTGCAAGAAGGAATGTTAGGTGAAAGGAGCCGCCGTGACGGTATCGCGTGACGAAGTTTTCGAAATCCTGCGGGGCGTGGTGCCCCGCCTGGAGGAGGCGCTTCCCGGCTGGTCTGTGCGCCCCAACATCACGGGTACCGGCGCGGTGGGGCTCTACCTGGACGGCCCCGCAATCTACCGGAACGGCGAGCCCCTGGCCGGCGTGAACGCCGAAGGTGAGCCGGTCGTTCGGCACCTGTGCGGTACGATTCAGACCGCTGACCGCGGCCTGCCGCAGGAGCTCGGGCAGGTGCGCTACCAGTACATCCTGGGCGTGAGCGTGGCGGAGCACGAGAGCGAGTATCCCGAACTGGCTGACCTGGCGAGCGTGGGGGAGCCGAGCTGGGTTCCTGCGCTGAGGGCCCTGGAGGCGCTGGTGGAGTCCGAGGGCCGCGAGACGCTGTTCGTCAGCCGCGGCGGGTACGTGCCGGGTCGTCGTGTCCTGGGTAAGCGCCGCGTGGCGCTGCGGCGCGAGTTCTTCCCCGGTAAGCCCTGGCTGGGTTTGGGCACGATTGACTGGTGCGCGGGCGTGCGCTCGATCCCGGTGTACGCTGAGGATTTGGCGGCTCTGGTGGCCGCTGTGACGCGCCTGGCGAGCGGCTGGGACGCCGGCCCGCGGGCCGGCTAAAACCCGC
>OCPI01000148.1_pt1 | contig 41898 bp, 27 predicted proteins | sample 1476291 | NCBI WGS metagenome assembly OCPI01 (sample SAMEA2580054, study PRJEB22360) | human gut metagenome | reverse complement strand
ATCTACACACCCAACCCCCACCACGTCAAACCAAAACCACGTGAACCAGCACACATTACCGTTTCGGGCCCTAGATTTTTATCATTATTGCCAATTCTTTACTATTGCTATACGCTTATCTCAACGTTTTCGCAGCGGCTATTGGGGACTCCCAATCGGCGAGATTCTGCGGTTTTCCGACCAATTCGACTGAGGAGCTCTCATGGCAAGCATCTTGGATGCAATCTCTACGGCCTTGTACAGCTACATCCTGATCATTCTTCTGATCGGTACCGGCTTGTACTTCTTTATCCGAACGAAGGCACTTCCACTTCGCATGTTCTGGGAGTCAATTCGTGTCGTTATGGAAAAACCTGAGAAAGATAGCGACTTCTCCTCGTTCCGCGCACTGATGGTTTCCACAGCCTCGCGCGTGGGCGTAGGTAACATCGCCGGTGTCGCAACGGCTATCGCACTGGGCGGTGCTGGAGCGGTCTTTTGGATGTGGGTTATCGCGACCGTCGGCGCGGCATCCGCTTTCATCGAATCAACCCTGGCTCAGATTTATAAGCGTCGCTCCGCTCACGGCCATTCCTTCGGCGGCCCCGCCTACTACATTAAGGACGGCTTGGGCAAGGGATGGTTGGCAGTCGTCTTCGCAATTGCCTTGATCGTCACCTACATGGGCGGCTTTAATCTGCTTGCCTCCTTCAACGTCAACCAGGCATTCAGCGCATACAGCTGGTACCACGCCAGCTACACGCCGTACATCATCGGCGGCCTGCTTGCTGTTGCAATGGCAGGTTCAATCTTCGGCGGAACCCGTCGTCTCTCGGACATCACTTCTTTCCTCGTCCCGGTCATGGCAATCATTTACTTGGGCGTCGGAATCGTCGTTGTGCTGATCAATTGGCGCAACATCCCCTCGATGCTCGAATCGATCTTTACAGGCGCTTTCGACTTCAAGGCAATCTTCTCCAGCTTCGCAGGTTCGGCAGTTATGTACGGTATTAAGCGCGGACTGTACTCGAACGAAGCCGGTGTCGGTTCCGCTCCCAACGCCGCAGCTTCTGCCTCGGTATCCCACCCCGTCAAGCAGGGTCTGGTTCAGATGCTCTCGGTCTTCATCGACACAATGATCATCTGCACAATCACTGCCTTCGTCATTCTCTCCTCCAACGTTGAACTTAACGGAGACGTGACCGGTGCTCCCCTGGTTCAGAACGCGATGGCCTTGACGGTCGGTTCTTTCGCAGGCCCCTTCACCACCTTTGCCCTACTGCTCTTCGGTTTCACTACCCTGGTTGGCAACTTCTACTACGCCGAGGTAAACCTGCGATTCCTCTTCGGCGATAAGCCCACTCCGCACTGGGTACTCACAATCTTCCGCGCCGTCGCTTCGCTGCTGGTCTTCGCAGGCGCACTGCTGGAGTTCTCGGTCGCATGGAACATTGGCGACATCCTGATGGGCCTCATGGCCTTGATCAACCTGCCCGTGATCATCATCTTGGGCAACAAAGCCATCCGATGCGCCCTCGATTACCAGAAGCAGCGCAAGGCAGGACTTAACCCGACCTTCAAGGCTTCTTCGATTGGCATGACCCAAAAGCTGGATTACTGGCAGGACTAGCTAGGGACAAGGCCCAGGGCCCCTAGCACCGCCCCAGGCCCATCCCCTCGGCAAAGCTCTCGAAAAAAGGAATCCCGGCCACCTCACTGAGGTGACCGGGAATTTCTCTACCCAAAAGAGTTGGAGATACACAAAGGGCCGGGCAATCAGCCCGACCCCGGTTGTGGAGCTAGGGGGATTCGAACCCCCGACCTTCTCATTGCGAACGAGACGCGCTACCAACTGCGCCATAGCCCCAAGGACCTCACCATCATAGCGGCAGAAGTCCGTTTGGCCAAACGGAGCCCCAGCAAGGCTTCGCACGCCAAACTACTGAGCGATACGCGAGTCCAGTGCGGCCTCGACATCCAAGACAACTGCTTCGTAGGCGACGACTTCCTCGGTCGAACGCGCATCCTTTGGCAGTGGTCCAGCGGCGATCGGACGAGCAGGAATACGCGCATCCACCCTTGGGATTCCGCGAATATCGGTATCGGGGTGCACGATGCGTCCGCTCAGTCGTGCGCGCATTGCGTAGGTCGGCGCCGGGATGGCAGCAGGAGTCCAAGTACGACGTTCCACTGGCGCGGGGATCTCTTCCTCGATAGCCGAGGCCACAGTCTGCTCCACAGCTGCCTGCGCTTCATTGTGAAGATCTTCAGCGAGTTCCTCGGACTCGTCCCTAGCCTGGTCCGCGTGCTGACTTTCGTCTTCCACGCCCTCTTCCGAGGCATCGGAAAGAGAGGGCTGGATAGTGTCAGCTTCAACCGTGGTTACTTCAGCCGATGCCTTCGCGGACGCTGATGAGCGGGAGAGCTGGTCGCGAAGCCTGTGGAGCTGTGCAACTTCCTCTTCCCCGATGCGCTGGGAACGAATCGCACACGCACGCGAGAAGACAAGGGTTGCCACGCCCACAGCAAAGGGAAGAAGCGGCCACATCCATGACAGCGAAGTTGCTGCGGCACTACCAGCAAGGATCAAGGTTGCAAGGGCGGCTAGCGCCACGAGCAACACACGTCGGCGGGCAGCAGCGGCCTCGGCACTCAAACGGGCAGCGCGACGGGCGCGCAGTGCAGAAATCTCACGCACTCCGCGACTGCGAGCGCGGGCGGCCTCTGCGGTCAGGACCGGAGCATTGTGTGCCACTGGAGAGCTCCTTCGTTGCACGGGACGGGTGCCGTTGAGTAGCGCGGGCGAGTCGTCAGCGCATTCGTCGACGGGTACGACGCTAGCCGATTCGACGAGACGCAAGCTGGGAGAAAAGCGATCGTTCTCTCGAGATTGCATCATCGCGCTTCGACGAGCAATAAGGTACGGGAGGGTGGCAAGGGTGACGATGACCGCCAGTGCGACTAAAACTCCTCCGTATACCACCCTCTAACGCTAAAACCTCAGCACCATGACAGAGTTCTATAGCGGGCGCGTGTCTGTGATCGTTGGAGGAAAAATACCCCAGCACATTCACATCAATCACAGTTGTCACATGCGCACCATTGACAACATGAATAGGAGTCAAACTAGCGCAAGCTTTGACCGTACAAGGAGGCGACCATGCCACCTTGAGGAAGAGACTCTGCATCCATTGCAAAACTCACGTGGTCGGCCCACTGTCCAGCGATATTCATATAGCGCTCACGATAGCCTTCCTCGCGAAGACCAAGCTTGCGACAAAGACCCAAAGAGCGCTCGTTTTCTGGCCGAACATTAACTTCAATTCGATGCAGGCCGAGTTCACCAATGACCAGATCCATCATGTAGGCGACAACCAAAGAAGCCACGCCCATATGAGCAGCCTCTTGTGCGACCCAATAGCCAAGGATTCCTTGACTCATTGCACCCCATTGCACCTGTGAAAGGGTGAACTGCCCAACCGGATTCCCATCAAATTCGGGCATCAATATTAAAGAGCGACCCTCACGCTGATCGCGGTCTGCACGCCGCATGTAATTCCACAGGGTGGGAAGTTCTTCCACTGCTCCCGTGGGCAAAGTTGCATCCCACGGATTCAGCCAAGCGGAGTTCGCACGTCGCAGCGAATCAATACGCAGATGGTCGCGCCCCAGAAGGGGACGAATTGTCATGATCTCAGGAGGCACAGAGGACGATGCACGAATGAAACCTTCTGAAACTGGATCCTCAATACGCACGCTGAAGAAGGACGGATCACGCCCCCACACCGCAGCGGGTGTAAAAAGCTCGCGCAGTCCCATTCCGAATAGGTACCCAATCAGTCCAAAACCATGCAGCGCAAAGTATCGCCGACGCGCACATTCGTCACATCTTCGGGGACCACCGCAAGCGCATTCGATTCAGCCAGAGCCGAAAGAAGCAACGAGGCAGGAGCTCCCATCACCTTCGCTTGATATCCCGTGCGAGGTTCGCCCACTAGACGCACACGCACGAACTCGCGACGGCCTCGCGGCGAATACCATGAACGATCTACGCGCGCTTCAACACTAGGACGATTAAGCACAGTCCAGCCCTGCATGTGACGCAGTGCGGGACGCACATAGACCTCGAAGCAGACTTGCGCGGAAACCGGGTCCCCGGGAAGGCAGAAAATAGGCGTACCTGCACGCCCCTGGTCGTCACCGCCGACAGTTCCCACGCCAAGGATATGACCGGGCCATGCAGCAACCGAATCGAAGCGAACCGTGCCAAGTGCCGACAAGACCTCTCGGACTGTATCGCCACTTCCGTAAGAGATACCGCCCGTCGTCAAGATCAAATCGGCACGAACCAACTGATCTTCAATAGTTTCACGAAGAACAGAACGCTCATCAGGAACAGCAGACACGCGGAAGGTCTGCGCACCCGCATCAGTGATAGCCGTCGAAAGTGCGTGGCCGTTGGCATCGAAGACCGTCCCCGGGCGTGCTTCACGGCCAGGCTCAACGATCTCATCACCAATGGACAAAATCACCACGCGGGGACGCGGGTGAACCAGAACACGGGAACGACCAACGCCGGCGAGCAAAGCAACCTGACGGGCACCCACACGGGTCCCCGCTCGAAGGACAACGGTTCCTTCTTCCACGTCCTCGGCCTTACGGCGGATGTTCTCCCCCACCGCAGGCTGAGTCTTCGCGGAAACTTTAGAAATGCCATGGTCGCTGAATTCCAGAGCAAGAACTGCATCCGCACCCTGAGGCATAGGAGCACCAGACGCGATACGGATCGCGCGGCCTCGGATCAGGGCAGCCGGGTGAATATCCCCAGCGCGGATCTCTTCCGTAACGGGCAGGACAACAGGGGCATCCGGGCGAGCACCTTCAAGGTCAGCTGCAGCAACCGCGTAGCCATCGCACGCAGCCAGATCAGCAACCGGCAGGTTGAAGGGAGCCTCAACGTCCTCTGCCAAAACGCAGCCCACGGCGTCTGGAAGCTGAACATCCAGAGGGGGCTGCTGCCCAACGGCAGAAATACAGTCTTGATAGAAATCAGCGACCGAGCGCATTACAGACCGAGAACTTTCGCCAAACGGTCTTTCAGCTGGGTACCGGCCTCGTTCACCAAGAACTCCGCCAACTTCGGACCGAGCTTCGGGTCTTCCAAAGCCAGGGCAATATTGGCCTCGAGGTAGCCGAGCTTGTCACCGGTGTCGAAACGACGGTCATTGACAACGACACCGTACAGGCCGCCGCCGTCCTCGGGATCACGATCGATCAGGCGAGCGAAACCATCAGTGAGCTGGTATTCGCCACCACGGCCGGGTTCAATCTTTGTCAGTTCATCGAAGATCGCGGGGTCGAAGACGTAGCGTCCAACAACCGCATACTCACTCATGACCTCTTCAAGCGGCGGCTTCTCAACAACGCGATCAATACGCATAAGATCGCCATCCTTGAGGGAAACACCTTCGGGGATCTCCAGAGGAGTAACCGAAGTCGACGCGTAGGCAGTTGCCTGTTCAGGAGTCACACGCAGAAGCGCAACAACCGAACCACCAAGAGCATGGCGCACATCAATCATGTGTTTGAGCAGCGTGGAATTCGGGTGCATGAGGTCATCCGGAAGCATCACAGCAAAGGGAGCATTTCCAACATGCTGACGGGCCTGCAAAACAGCATGTCCCAGACCCAGCGGGTGCCCCTGGCGCACCGAGTGCATGCGCGCAAGCTTGAGGTATTCACGGGAGAGGGCAAGAAACTCGTCCTTGCCTGCCTTCTCGAGCTCATATTCAAGACCGGGATCGGCATCGAAGTAGGCTTCGATGGATTCCTTACCGGTTCGAGTCACGAAGAGCATATCGTCGATACCGGCATCCGTTGCCTCTCGAGCGATATATTCGATTGAAGGACGGTCAACAACAGGCAGCATTTCCTTGGGCACAGACTTTGTGATTGGCAGGAAACGCGTGCCGCGCCCGGCGGCCGGAACAACCGCGTGACGCACAGGTACATTTCGATCTGTCATAGTCACTAGAGTAGTCGAGGAAGGGGCGTGAGAGCGAAATGACCATGCACAAAAACTTACTTCGTGCTGAAATTCGTGCGCGTAGGAACCAGTATTGGGATTCCCAAGGCCACGGCAAGGTACAGGGTGAGCGTGACGCTTTGACCGCAAATTTCCGTCAAGCGCTCGATGCTTTTGGAATCACTCCCAGCCGCGAGCATCCACTTGCGGCTTTTTATCCAATGGAAAAGGAACCGGATATTTCGGGAATCCTGGCCAGTTTTGACCCCGTTTTACTTCCTGTTCTTGCACGCGAGAACGGCACACTGTTGCGCGAACCCCGCTGGGCTCTTCATTCCCGAGGCGACGAGCTCGCTCGCCCCAACCCGCGCTTCCCAGCCCAAAGCCGCGCACCTATCCGCGAAGCCCAGGCTCTTGAAGCGGCCTCGGTTGTCCTCATCGCCGGTCTTTCAGTCGACGAGGCCGGCACTCGCCTTGGCCAGGGCGGCGGCTGGTACGACCGTGCACTGCTATATAAGAACGCATCAGCCCCTGTCATTGCTTGTATTTTTGATTGGGAGTATCGAGGAAAAGAATGGCTCCCCCATGAGGATCACGATATTCCGGTAGATGGAGTCATTACTCCATTGCGCTTTATTAAACTGGGAGTCAAGTGAATAGCTCCTGCATAGGATAAGCGCAATATGTGAGGAAAACTGCGTATTTTGAGCTTCCCAAGGCACCGATGTAGCCGATAGGCTTTCTCCTTGGTTGACGCATGAGCGTCACGCAACACGTGCGAGTTCGGTGATTTCTAACTGGACTCAGAGCTGACTATCCACAACTCAAGGAGTTTTCCCCATGCTCAAGGGCTTCAAAGAATTCATTTCCCGCGGAAACGCTGTTGATCTTGCCGTCGGTATGGTGATCGGCGCTGCCTTCACCGCAATCGTCACCGCTCTGGTCGAGAAGTTCCTCAACCCCCTCATCGGTGGCCTGGTCGGCAAGCCGAACTTCGACAGCTTCCTGGAGTTCACCGTTGGCTCGGCAACTGTTCAGCCCGGCGCCATCATCACTGCACTGGTCAACTTCCTGATCGTTGCCTTTGCACTGTACCTCTTCGTGGTCATGCCGATGAACGCTCTGAACGCTCGCCGCAAGAAGGAAGAGGTCGAAGAGGCTCCCGCAGTTTCCGAGGACGTCCAGCTACTCTCTGAGATCCGCGACCTGCTCAAGGCTCAGAGCAACAACTGATTGTTCGCCTGAAAACATCACGGTGGTGGCAACCATTTGGTTGCCACCACCGTTTTTCTATGTCATCCTGCACCAACTAAATCCGTGCTTGGGAGTGCGGAGGGACGTTAGCGGCGAGGCGGGCAGTATTCGACTGATCCGCCTCGCCAACTATATGCGCCTTATCAAGCGCATCCTGGCGTTCTTGGTCGGAAACTCGATCCTCCAGCGAGGTAGGGATCCCTTTCGAAATTAGCTTTTCATCGACCTCGTTGACGAAAAGCACACGCCTGCGCTTCCGTGTGCGCATCGCATGTTTTTCGGCTCCTGCGGGCCTATCTCCACTGACTAAATCCGACGCATGAAGGTGCGGGTGCGTCACCTCAGAGGCGTCACTCACTTACTATTCCTACGAATCACATGACGCAAGACCGCATCGGTCTGGGCGCCGCGACGAGTCAATCCAAGTGCGCGCCAGAGCTCGTCGACGGCCTCTTCTTCGCTGCGCTCAACACCATCGGATGCCACCCACAGTGCGACCTCATCCAATTGATCATCGCTATAGGCCGCCAGAGGCAAACCGCGCGCAATCGCGGGGCGATCTCCACGCGCGCTATCAGCATCGTTTTCAGCCTCAGCCTCGGCCTCGTTCTCACGAGCATCCTCAACCAACTCATCACGGCGCTGACGAGCCTGCGAGGCCTCGTCATCATCCTGATCCCCATGCGACTCCTCGGCGGAAACAGAAGCGAAAGCATCTTCTTCTTCAGCTACGCCAAACTCAGCGTCCGGATCTTCGGGAAGCTCAAGTACTGGTGCTGCGGGACCGTTGATCTCATCAACTGCATCCAGCACCAGCTGGACAATACGGTCGGTTTCCTTTGCGGGGTCAATGAAAACGGCCATCGATAATGCGATATGTACCTTCCATCCCTGCTCCTCAAGCATCGAAGGCCACAGGCGATCGCGCACACGCAATGAAGGCTGAGCAACATACTCATCGTCATCAGTAAGAACCGCGAGGAGCAGACGTCCCGGAACCTCGGGGTGTCCGATGGCAAGGGGAATCCGCAAACCACCGGGAATACCGATATTTGCAACAACCTCAAGTCCCAAGCCGTACAGACGATCTGCTAGGTCGATGAGCAAACGATCCGGCTCAATCTCTAGGGTCGGCCAGGCATCAATACCCGCGCCCGACTGTCCTTGAGCAATCTCTAGCAGGTCGACCAGCATCAGTGCACCACGCTGAGACAAACGCGAAGTATCAATCTCTTCGGGTCGAATCGAAGACACAACGGTCAGATCTCCGCGCACCGAGCGCAAGACATCAGCCATTACTCCCGCACCCGCAGGCGAAGAGAAAACACCAAAGTGGTGAATAACGCGACCGTGAGGTGTCTTCGCGAAACCAACCGAAATGATGACGTGGTCGCGGCCTAGTCCTCGTGCACCATCGGGGTCAACAACCACGAAAGGTTCCACACGCGCGGGATCAAAGAACGAGGCCAAGCCCGGCTCGGCACCGATCGTGCGCGTCAGTTGGGCGCGGATTCGCTCGGCGTGCTGTGAATTCAATGCGATGACAGCAAGGGAACGATCAGGGGTTGTCGTCGCGTGCTCAAGGACAGCCTCGACAACAGCATCAACTTCCACGGAAGTCGACTCAACGGCTTCACTTCCCGGAGTTGGCATTCCCGTGCCCTCTGTCCACACCGCGGTCACCGGAGCACTGGCAGAAGTCCACGGAACTGGAACACCCGTATGGTCAACGCGGTATCGGGCAAGAAGCAATGCCATCTGATCGTTCAAGCGCGTGGGGCGAACGTCCATACGCACCTGCGGAAGAACCTCGGCTAGGGCTTCGACGGCATCCTCACTGTGTTCCTGTGCAAGATCAGCAAAAACCACTACCTGCGATGCTCGCGAAATAATCGGGACCAATTCTGCAATGGGGAGTTCATCGATGCCGTCCAAAATAACGACATCAACCTGTTGCTGTTCAGGCAGAATTTGGGGAACCAGCGTAGGAACCGTCAAAACCGCGGGAACAAGCTTCCACGACAAGGGGAATTGCGCGTACAAAGACGTCAGCGGATGCTGGTCTTGGACGGCCAATTCAAGAGCACGCAATGCTTGCGGATCATCGGCCAAAGCCTGCGTACGCACCCGATGCAGACGCGAAATGACCTGCGGGACCAAAGATGCGACCTGGCGGCGATCCAAATCTCGGCCTTCGATCAGGGTTTGCTCCAAAACTGCAGGATCAAACCCGCCCAAGCGCGAATCGGTTGCCAGCATCAAGCCCAAGATCGATGCCCACCACGCTAGGTCGAGTTCGGCATCCAGTTGGTCGTCAGCGACATGACGCTGACGAAGATCTCGGGTCAGCGGTTCAAGACCAAGCTCGGACAGAGCCTTCAATACCGCAACGCGACGAGGAAGCTCGTAACCACCTTCGGGATCGCCGCTGAGCCTCTCGCACAGTTTCGCCAAGTCGGCAATTGGCATCGCCTCAAGATCACCGTAAGCCGTCACAAACATGGGCGTCAGATGCTCAAGATCTTCAGCAACATCCTGGGTCAGTTCTACAGCCTGCGTCAGGTTCGAGGGCAGTGTCGGCCAGCCATCGGAATCGCAATGCTGACGCCACACATCACGTCGTTCCTGGACGGTCAGCAGCGCACGGTGAAGATCATTGACATGGGTCCCCGGGCGGAGCATGTCCTGCGCTTGTTTGACCAAACGGACTCGCTGAGAACGCGACATCGAAATACCGTGTTCTTGCCGCCATTTCTTCGAAGCAGTCGCAATCACCATATCGGCTGCAGAGCGTTCAAAGACGCGGGGCTGGAAGATATCCAGAACCTCACGAACACCCTCGAACATCGACAGCTGCGCGTACCACTGACGCATATCGACAGCGGAAGTGATCCCACTTTCTCCCGCAACCGAGGCCATGATGACTCGCAATTGCGGAAGTGTTTCCTTTGCCAGACGATCAACTCGCTCAAGAACATCAGGAACCTGCTCTTGGGAACCAATGACGATCCCCTTCCAGGGACCAACCTGTGCTTGGCGCGAGAAAACTCCTAGGGCCGAGGCCTCGTGAAGAAGTTCGCGGGCACGCACTCCCTGGTCGGAGGCGATCTCAAGAAGGACATCCTCGCCAAGGCGCACACGAGTTCGGGGAGCGGGCTTTGTTGCCGTCAGATCAGTGAGAACCTGAAGCGCATTGAAAGCACTGACACCGAAATTCTTAAAGGGACGGTGCAGATAGGTGGTGTAAGAAGACAAGGTTTGACGGATGGTACGCAAACGCGCACGCATCTGCGCAACTTCGGCCGTATCTTCAACCGAGTTCGTGTCATCAGCCGCGTGAAGAAGCTTCTCCCCCAGTAGCGCATCGGTCGCATTCGAGCCATCAATACGTACCGCGGCCTCATCGATACCGAGCTCACGAAGACACCCGTGAACCGCAAGGGCACGCGAGGGCGAACCTGCAATATGAACCAGTGTGCGTCCATTCGCGGCACTATCGGCAATAATCGCAGAAATGAGGGAAGCATCATCTGCACCCGAAGGCGTATCAACGATGAAGGAATGACCATCCGCAACGGCCTCGACAACATCTTGTTGCTTCGGTGTCAGGTCACCCGCACCGCGTTCCTCATCGGGGTCGCGATCACTGGGGTTCGATTGGGGAAGAGGACCAGAAATTGCGCTTCTGGCCGCCGCGTCCCCAGCAAGGGCACGAATGACGCGGTTCTTCATCAGAACGGCAGGATGGTCAAGCTCGCGGAGTAGAAGTGCCGCTGGGTGTTCAAAAATCCCAATTGTCAATTCTTCACGAACGTCGAAGTTCTCAAGAACCGAGGCCGCCCGCCGGGCATGGTCCAAAACCACGGATGCAGAAAAACCGTGCGTCTGAGTCGACAGATGTGCAACTTCATCCATATCGATGCGCACGCCCTTGTCCGCGAGCGCATCTTCGAAAGAGGCAGAGAGCTCCATTCCATGACGCAAGGTGATAACGACATCATCACCTTCAATGGCAAGACGCAGCGGGCGAAGAAAAACGGGGGCACTTTGCCTGGCGTCGCCGCTGCCCCACTGCGCGTGACCGATGGCAATGTGAACAGGGGCAACACCGTGACGCATTGCCATTTCATGGGCGAAAGAAACCAGGGAACGTGCGCGCTCAAGAGCACGCTTATGGGCCGCACTTTCGCGGATCAGGCTGGACAATTTCGTGGGTCGTCCGGCATAAAGCTGCGCCAATCCTCCCGGATGCGCCTCAGAAACAGTCAGGCTTGGGAACGAGTTCCCACCTTCCTGCGAAGTCAATAGGCGCAGTTGCGCACGCCATTCTTGGACAACATGGTCGCTGGGTGCGCTCGGCGTTTCGGGAACGGTATCTACCGGTTCCCGTGAGGAATCTTGCGTCGATCGAGAAAAGAAATTAACGGCCACAAAACCACCGTAATGGAAATGACTCCTTCGCCACGAGAGGGAACGCCGTAAGGCAACATTTTCCCAGCACTCGGGCTACCGAGTCCGTCTGCCCGCAGTGACTTAAGCTATCTCCATGAGCACTGTTGCAACTGATTTTGCGTCCAAGCTGGGACCGCTGGTCAATTTGGCCGAACGCGCGGGTATTTCCAGTGAGCACCTTCTCCCCTACGGATTTGATCTGGCAAAGATTGATCTGGCCGCTGTCGACACTTCCGCTCCCCAACGAGCCCGCTACGTCGTTGTGACAGCAACTTCCCCCACACCTTTCGGCGAGGGAAAAACGACGACTGCTATTGGCCTCGTTCAGGGGTTGGCACTTGAAGGCGCTAGCGCCACTTTGACAATCCGCCAGCCATCAATGGGCCCGACTTTCGGTGTCAAAGGCGGTGCGGCCGGCAATGGCAAGAGCCAGGTCCTGCCATTCGAGAAGATGAATCTGCACCTGACCGGCGATTTCCACGCGATCACAGCTGCTCACAACCTGCTGTCCGCAATGATCGATAACCACCTGCATCAGGGAAATGAGCTTCACATCAAGGAACGCTCCATCACATGGCCTCGCGTTCTGGACGTTAATGACCGCTCTTTGCGCCACGTCGTCACGGGCTTGGGGGGCGCAATTGATGGCGTAACTCGGCAGTCGTCCTTTGATATCACCGCTGCCAGCGAGGTCATGGTCATCATGTCCCTAGCCACCTCTTACTCGGACCTCCGCGAGCGCTTGGGACGCATTGTGATCGGTCAAAATGAGGCCGGCGAATATGTCACCGCCGAGGACCTGAAGGCTGCGGGAGCAATGGCTGCGCTCCTTCGCGATGCACTCTGTCCGAACCTTTTGCGCACGACTGAGGGTAGCCCGGTCCTGGTTCACACCGGCCCCTTCGGCAATATTGCAACGGGATGCTCCTCGGTGATCGCGGACCGCCTTGCTGGACAACACAGTGATTACGTGGTGACCGAGGCCGGTTTCGGCGCGGATATGGGCGCTGAGCGTTTCTTCGATATCAAGTGCCCCGTGGGCGGTTTGCGTCCCGATTGCGCGGTAATCGTCACGACGGTTCGCGCACTCAAGTCCCACTCCGGTAAGTACCGCCTCGCTCCGGGCAAACCCCTGCCCGATGCTATGACCGAGGAAAACGTCGAAGAGATTCGCACGGGTAGCGCAAACCTTCTCAAGCACATCGAGATTGTCCGCGGTTTTGGCTTGAACCCCGTCGTTGCGATCAATGTCTTCCCCACCGACCACGAGGCCGAGCTCGCTGAGATCGAGAAAATTTGTGCCGAGGCCGGGGTGCGTGTGGCGCGCTCCCTCGGTGTCGTTGAGGGCGGCGAAGGCGCGCGTGAGCTTGCACGTGAAGTAGCTGCAGCGTGTGAAGAATCCGCCGATGCGCAGATTCGTCCTCTCTACGAAGATACTGATTCCCTCGAGGACAAGATTGCGAAGGTTGCCGCAATGTACGGGGCATCGGGTGTGGATTACACTCCTGCTGCCGCAAAGCGCCTCAAGGAATACCAGGCAGCTGGCTTTGGTTCACTCAAGGTTGTGGTTGCCAAAACTCCGATGTCCCTCAGCGCCGATCCACAAGCGAAGGGCGCGCCTACGGGTTGGACTCTTCCTATTCGCGAAGTCCGTCTTGCGGCTGGGGCAGGCTACGTCTACGCAATTTCGGGAATGCTCTCGACGATGCCCGGTTTGTCGGCTCACCCTGCGGCAGAACGAATTGAACTGACCACTGACGGTGAAATCACCGGGGTGAAGTAAACCTCAAGCAGTTGCGCAGAAGGCTCCCTGTCGATCGTTGCTTCATGCAGGTCAACAGGGAGCCTTCTTGTTGATTAAGCTCAGGCGGGTGCTAGATAACCAGAGGGCATCCCGAACAGTGAAGCATCACCTCGGGTGCCTTATTCCCGTGACACGCACCCAAGCCCGAAGCACACAGCGACTGCGCGCTGGTTGCGTGGCCTCGGCGCTGCATGTCCTCAATGACGACAGCGGCGAATGCCTTCGACACCTGCGCCTGCGCTGCTGCGGCTTCCAGGGTGCACCCCCGCGCCAGCGCCTCTCTAAGACGCTGGACGGGAGAGACAAACTGCGTAGAAGCCATCAGAAAAGTAGCCGTCCGATCTGGAAGACGCCCACAGCCAACAGCCAAGCAGTGCAGAGCTGGACTGCAACAGCGGCAGCCGTGAGCTTTCCGCCAATCTGACGGACTTGTTCAGCTACTGTCGCCATACACGGCGTGTAGGTCAGCACAAAGACCAAGAATGCAAAGGCACCGATTGGCGCTGCATCTCCTGCAGACTTTTGGAAGGACTCGGTGACCAGCTGGGGCAGCGAACCAAGATCATCGCCACCGTCCTCAGCATCTCCACCTTCTGTTTCGGGATCCATGTTGTAGGAGGTGACGATCGACGAGATCACCGTTTCCTTCGCAACGAAGCCGGTCATCAGAGCTCCGGTCATGTGCCACTCACCAAAACCAGCGGGCTTGAAGACAGGCTCAAGCACCTGAGCAGTACGCCCGTAAAGGGAGTCCTCCATAGGGAGTTCAGAGTCTGCGAAAGAGTAGTTTCCTGCCATGGGGATGGCACCCATCAGCCACACGACGAAGGTCATGGCCAAGATGATCTTGCCGGCACCCGTCACGAAGGCCCAGGCACGTAGCCACGTGGTCCGCACGATCACGAAAACACGTGGAACCTGGTACGCGGGAAGTACTAGGAACAGCGGAGAATCCGTGGTCTTCTTCGTGAAGAACGGCTTTAAGATCAACGCTCCGAGAACCACCATGATGAGCGAGAGTACGTAGAGCGAGAAGATTACTGTTCCAGCACTATCGGGGAAGAAAATCCGGGCGATCATCAAGTAGATAGTCAGTCGAGCTGCGCACGAGGTGTAGGGCGTGATGATGGTCGTGACAATTCGCTGGGCAGTGTTGGGAAGCGTTCGCGTTGCTGCCAGCGACGGCAGATTGCAGCCAAATCCCATGATGAGCGGCAAGATCACGCGACCATCCAAGCCGATCGCACGCATGACGCGGTCACCAAGGAAGGCGGCGCGGGCCATGTAGCCAGAGTCTTCCAGGATGGAAATCATCAAGAAGATGATGAACATCAGGGGAATGAAGGAAGAGACCACACCCAAACCGGTGCACAGGCCGCCAATGAGGAAGCTGTGAAGCCAGCTGTCCTGGAGTCCCCCGAGCGTGAGGAGATAGGTGATGCCGTTTGCCAGAGAAAGGAAACCTTCATCCGTTGAAGAGAAGATGTGTTCGAAGAAGTCCTGGACCGGGCTGACCCATTCACCTGCGACTTTAAAAAGGACCCACATGAGAATAAAGAAGATCGGGATTCCCAACCAGGGGTTGAGCAGTACTCGGTCAATCTTGTCAGAGGCCGAGAGGATGGGGTCGCCTTCAGCTTTTCCGACTACTGCGGTTTCGATGCGGTCAACCCAGGCAAAGAGTTCATCTGCTTGGGTTAGCCCACCGCATCCGCAGGTACAGCTTCCATCAGCCGCGTTGACGGGAAGCCCCTTCGGACGCGTGTGCTCTTCGAGCGCGTGACGGACAATTCCCTCTAATAGATCGGGATTGTCGTAGTGGCGCGGGTCTACCGCAAGAACGGGAATTCCCAACTCATCGGCAAGTTTATCGACCGGGTATTTCTGGCCGTCCTTCTCAGAAACGTCAACCATGGTAGCGACGGCAACAACGGGGTGGCCAGCTTGCGCAACCTGTCCCAAGAGGTATAGCGAACGCGTCATTGCGCTAGCGTCCAAAAGGACAATAGCCAGATCAACTTTTCGTCCGGTTCTGGGATCGGTGAATGAACCCTCTGCACCAGAAAGAGTGTCACTCACGACTTGCTCGTCGGGAGAAGATGCGATCAGGGAATAAGTTCCGGGAAGATCAACAAGATTTGCGCCCAGTGCACGCCACGTACCGCGCTTCATTTCAACCGTGGTACCCGGAGCATTAACGACGTGCTGACGGGCACCAGTAATCGCGTTGAACAGTGTTGATTTCCCAACGTTCGGGTTACCAACTAAGACAATCGTTCTTTCTCCACCGCTTGAGGTCGGTGTGTCCAACACAGCGACATCTGATTTGGGAGAGCAGTGCGGGCAGCTCATGCGATTTCCTCCACTTCGATTGCCCGAGCACTGCGACGATCAACAGCGACGCGCGCACCGGCGATATTAACGACGAGGCCTCCGAAAGCGGCCTTGTTCACAATGAAGAATTCGCTTCCTGGGCGAACTCCAAGTTCATACAGACGGAGTCGGTGTTCTGGGGAAACCTCCATGTTTCCGAGGCGAGCCCGAGTCCGTAGTGGAAATTGTGATAGTTGCATATCGCCAAGGTTAGGCAAGCATTATCCACGCAAGTGACACCTTTGTCCCTCACGCAGAAATTGCGCGCCTATTGCGTACTTAAACTCTGCGGAAACACTTCATAACTACTTCCTGAACTGCGCTTTTATCTTCGCCATCACAGTGGATTTATGATCATCACATCTAATTTCCTGCTTGCTTTCAGAAGGGATCAACGATGAGCACCGTCCAGGAAGTGAAGGACATTATCGAACGCGCGGCGAATATGCCATGGGGGCCAGCGTGCAGTGCCGAGCTTGCGCGCGCAGTGGTGCTCGTCAATTCCTTAGAGGGCGAAGAAGAGCTACGCATCGAGACCTACATTCAGCTGGCTACCGCCTATCAGCAGGGAAATGAAGAATGGAAAGCACTGGCACCCACGGCATGGCTCGTCACGAAATTCGAGGAGAATCCCAGTGCTTTCGACGCGGATCAGATCAAATCCTTAGCCTGGTTGTACAAGAACGCCGCGAGCGCAACAGGACGCAACCCCGCAGTATCGAAGGAACAAGCACTGGAGCTCTCTGAAGGCTTCGGGAAATTCATCCAGGATGAGGGATATTCAATGCATGCGGTCCACGGAGTCCGTTTCGCCCTCGCGCTACGGATGGGTGATCCCGCGGCCGCCCACGAAGAATTGGTGAAGTGGCGGGCAACCCCGCGCGATGAAGTTTCCGACTGCGTCCAATGCGATCCTGAACGCCAGATCACCGAGGCCGTTGTTGCAAAAGATTGGGAACGCGCAGTTGCGACAGCGGTACCCTTGCTCGACATCCGCGAGGGCTGCGGAAATCAGCCTGCAGGAGTCCAATCCCTATCAATGATTCCTCTATTGATGTCAGGACGCCCCGAAGCCGCGTGGGAATGCCACGTCCGTTCCTATCGCCAACATCGCCGCAACGCAGAGTACATGGATCTTTTGGGACAACACATGGAGTTCCTTGTGCTCTCCGGGCGTTGGCAGCGTGCGCTCGATATCCTGCGCGACTCCATTGCACTAACCTCCCGCGCGGAAAGCGCAGCCCTTCTTTTCGATTACCTGAAAGGTGCTGCCTTGGCGGCGCGCGAGGCCGTCGACCGAGGTTTAGGAAAACATGCTTTCCGCGCGCTGTGCACTGGGCAATCTCAGTGGTGTCAAGGTCCTCGTTTGGATGTCAATACCTCTTTGGAAGATGTTGCCTCAGGGCTCAAAGAATGGCTGTTCTCTGTCGCTGCGCTTTTCGATACGCGAAATGGCAATGATTTTTACACGGCCTCTGCTGGCGAAGTTCTTGATGAAGGTCCAGTTAATAGCGAAGCAGAAGAACGCGCACAAAAAACCTGGTCTTTTGAGGTTGTGGGCGAACGCGAAGTCCTTCCCGAAGCGATTTCAAGTAGTGACGTCGATGAAACACCGAAATACTCTACGCGTCGCATCAAACAGGAGAAAATGAAAACCACCGATGACACGAATCCCTACCCGCGTGTTGATCTAAGGCCCTTTACTCCCCCGGCCTCGATGCAAGAAGCTTTCAATCGTTTCTCAGCGCTCTCGGGCGCAACCGGTTTCGATCCGGAAGCTCAGTTCATCGCCGACCATGCAACAGTCATGAACGAGTCAGTTCTGGATATCGATTTCAGTCACGCAGACGTCATGGACTACTACATTTTCGCTTGCGTCATCCTCAAATTGCGCCAAAATTTTGATGCTGCTCGCAGGCTTCTCGACCAAGCAGAACAGACGGTTATTGCACTGAAAGATGACACGGCTATTGTTTCTCCCGGCTTTTTCTCAAAGCTCAGAGGACGCCGCGCCCACCTCACTCGCCAGCAGCTCAACCTAGCATGGATCAACCTCCAGCGTTCCTCCTGTGATGTCATGTATTTTTCCCTTCGCGATGAGGAAATCCCCGAAGAAGTAGTGACTCATGCGATGGCCCGCATCACAAACGCTCGCGGATTAATCGGCAAGGTAGTCCCCGAGCTGAATCGCAGTCAGGGAACGGGGAAAGATATTCAGCTCGTTGGCCTCGTTCTCAGCCAATGCGCATCGATTGCGACAATGTGCAAAAACTTCGATGACACTGAGACGACCTACGCACTGTGGGAAAACCTCGAGAGGGCCTTCACGCGTTTTGCACCTTCAAAGAAGCATGTTGCGCTTGAGCTTCTTTTGGAATATCAGGAATTGGAGCTTGGACGCGAAAAGTACATGGCGGCATGCCAATACGCTGACCAAGCTCTGCGTCTTAATGATTTGTGCGACCCCTATACCGCCCTCATATCGCGGGGGACGATTTGCTCGGCTTCACTGCAGGCACACCAACCTGACGAGGCTCTTGCCCAAGCCAAGCACCTCAATGAGATCATTCATGCCTTCCCAACCGCGGTGTGGAATGTCAGTGTCGCACGTCTTTTTTCGCAAGCTCTTGCTGAAAAAGATCGATTCACCGAAGCAACTGAAATCCTTGAAGAGGCCTTCAGTACTCTCAATGATTCCCCGTATATCAGAATGCGCTTGGCCGGAGCTGCCCCAACTTTGGCGCACCTCTACCTCTGCATCGAGGAATACCAAAACGCCTACGACCTTGCGATGAAGTATTCCGCCGTCCTGCGACAAAACGAAATGTATCGACCGGCTTTGAGCCTTGCCGACACCGCCAGCAATGCGGCGAAGGAGTTGGGGAATTATATTGCCGAGGCCGACGCTGCGGATCTTGCTGCACAGTTGAGCCACGAGTGGAAAGACTACTTTAAGGAGCATCAGTACCTTCGCCGCGAGGCAGCGGCAATGGTCAAGGGGCCGCACGTGGGAGAGGACGATCTTGAGCGCGCTCTATCTGTCTTGGAGCTAGACCGTCAGCTCATCGCATCAATCAAAACCGAGTTAACCGAGAAACAGGTAGCCATATCGCATGCCGAAAACAACTACACCTTGGGGTGGGTAACCCTGAAGGCAGGCAAACCGGTTGAGGCTATGGAGGCTCTTCGCGAATCAATCGCTTGCTTCCGTGCATACGAAGAATATGACGAGGCCGGTTATCCGATGGAAGTTCTTGCACGCTGCTATTACGTCACGGGGAATTTCGATGGCCTGCGCGAGTGCGTTGACGAACTCACTGAGATGACAAAACTACCGTCAATGAAACCCACGAGGTTGAGGTCGCTCATTCGCGCGATCCAAGAACTCATCGACGAAGAAGATGCCGGGACCCAAGATCAGTCATAGATCCGTGTGGTTGTGGGGGTAAGGCTCATGCGGCCATTGTGTCGTTTTTGTCCGAATAGCGCACTACATTTAAGCCGTAGGAGGAAAAAGAATAGAGTGGAGCGCATCGAGTACCACCGCCAAGGAAGAGCATGAATACGCGCACTCGTGGATATCTCATCACGATCCTCGCCTCGATTGCCTGGGGCTTCTCGGGAGTCTGTAGTGAATTCCTGATGAAGGACTTTAGCGCGAATCCCTATTGGCTCACCGCTATGCGAGTGCTCCTTGCCGCACCGACTACGATGGCCTTCCTTCTCTTTAAAGACCGAGGTTTCTCCGCCTTGCACAGAAGCCTTCTGCGAAACCGTTGTTCCTACCTGCCGATGGTCATTTATTCGGTTCTCGGACTTGCAGGCAGTCAATTGACCTACGTGGTTGCGATCGGCTATTCCAATGCGGGAACAGCAACGGTTATTGAATTCCTCGGCCCCATCCTGATTGTTGTTTTCGTCTGTATTACCGCACGCCGCCTTCCAAAATACACCGAACTCTTTGCCATTACTTTTGCTTTGCTGGGGACCTTTATTCTGGCAACCCACGGGAAGATTGACTCTATGGCTATTTCCACCGATGCCTTGTACTGGGGTCTTGCCAGCGCGATCGGTTTCGCTCTCTACACGTTGATCCCGGTCAAACTCATCCGCCACTACGGCAGCGAACTGGTCGTTGCTTACGGCTTCATCATCGGCGGGATCATTTTAGGGCTCGGTGTTCGCGTCTGGTCCTACTCCATTAAGTGGAATTTCATGTCGGTGATGGCCATGGCCGGACTGGTCTTAATTGGCACGACTTTCGCATTCACGCTGTTCCTGCAGGGAGTCAGCGATATCGGCCCGGTACGTGCAAGCCTGATTTCCTGCCTTCAGCCGATTTCCGCGACTTTCTTTTCTTTCCTTCTCGTTGGAACCCATTTCACGCTTGTCGATATCGCGGGTATGGCTTTAATTCTGGCAGGCGTTATTATTGTCAGTCTCAAGGATCTTATTTCCGCAAAGCGACTGGATCGTCGTTCTTCTCCCGGAACGAGCGACGAAATGGCCACATCAGAGGGGAAGTGAATGTCAACATTCCAAGTGGACCTCAGGGGGATGGTTGACCTTCTCTCCCGAAATCTGTATTCCGGTCCGCGCGTATACATTCGCGAGCTCCTCCAAAATGGCCTCGACGCTATTGAGGCCCGTAGCGCGCTGGACCCTGACTGCCCGCGCCGCGTCACCATCACAATTGAGGGACGCACACTGAAGTGCCGCGATAGCGGAATTGGACTCACAGAAAAGGAAGCTGCGGGTCTGCTCTCGACTATTGGCGCCTCATCAAAACGTGATGAATTGGGAATGGCTCGCAGTGATTTCTTGGGCCAGTTCGGGATCGGCATGCTTTCATGCTTCATGATTTCCGACTCAATCACCGTTTATTCACGCTCGGCTAAGTCTCCCAACTCCCCCACTGTCATCTGGGAAGGAAAGACGGAAGGCACCTACACCACACAGCCCCTCTTGGCCTCGGACCCCCACAACCTGGGTGAAGCCGGTACCGAAGTGGTTCTCGAGGCCCACCCCGGCGAGCCCTGGATCGACCCTGATACCGTTCGCGCTTTGGTCGATGAATTCGCTTCGCTGCTTCCGATATCGATTGAAGTGCGTTCCGACTCCGCTTCGACTTTCCATGGGAATGAGACGCCGGTATGGGAACTGGAGCCTTCACAACAACAGCAGTGGTGCGACGAGCACCTTTCCTCCTCAGGGATGGACATCATCCCCATCGATGTTCCCGCCGCTGGAGTCAAAGGTATCGCGGTTGTTTCGCAGCGCCCAAATACGCTCTCTAGCTCCAACCACACGGTATATGCAAAGAAGATGCTGGTGTCGCGGACCTGCGAAGGAATCGTTCCACAGTGGGCGTATTTCGTTCGTTTCATTGGGAATGCAAATTACTTGCGCTTGACCGCCTCCCGCGAGCAACTCAGCGATGATGAGCTCTTAGAAAATACTCGCGAGGCTATTGGTAATGAGATTCGCGCCTGGCTCGAGGAGATGGCCGAACACTCACCTTCACGTTTTAACGAGTTCATTTCTACCCATGCGATGGGGCTGCGCGCCGTCGCTATGCGTGACCCTTACATGCTCGACCTCACCGCGCGCTATGTTCCCATGGAAAGCACGGTCGGAGCTGCTCCCATACTGACGCTCCTCTCCTCTGAGGAGACAATCCGCTACACACGTACCGTCGATCAGTACCGAGCTTTAGCCGATGTCGCTGCCTCACAATCCATAGTGCTGGTGAATGCGGGCTACGCCTACGACGAAGAGCTCATCAATGCGCTGATGACGGATCCCCGTTATTCGACCCTGGCGCAGAAACTTCAACTGGTCGACCCCTCAGAGCTACTTGACGCCTTCGAAGAATGCAGTTTATCGGAGCAGGCAGAGGCCATGGACCTCATGCTGCTCGCCGCCGAGGCGATCGACCCCTCTGATTGCGAAGTGGTGCTGCGCCGCTTTACGCCAATCACTCTGCCAGCGCTCTACCTGCCTGACCCAGACTTCGCGGAACGCCACGTTCAGCGTAATTCCCAGGCTCAGGCCTCGAAACTGTGGGCGGGAATCATGGGGGTTACCGATCCCTTCGCAAATTCCAAGCCGCCCAGACTGGTACTGAATCGTTCGAATTCATTGGTGACACGATTGATCGTGGCAAGCCGTTCCCCACAAACCGCCGTCAGTGTCCTGCGCGGGCTCTACGTCCAAAGCCTCTTGGCGGGACGCCAATCTTTGGGCCCCAAAGAAAGGGCCTGGGCGGCACAGCTCTTGGGCTCACTACTCGATTCTGCACTCGGCACTGCTGATAACTGACTCTCCAACGCTCGGAAGGACCTCCTATGCCAAACGCTGAAGACGTACGCGAACTCCTCGACTACACCTCCCAGCTTCCATGGGGACCGGCGCGTAGTAGCCAAGTCGCACAGGCGGTTGTCTGGGCAGATGCACTCGAGGGCGAGGCTGAATTACAGATCGATGCCTACCTCGCTCTGACCTTGTCCTATCAGCAGGGCAACGAAGAATGGAAGGCTCTGGCTCCGGTCTCACTCCTTCTGAGCCGCTTTGAAAAGAACTCAGCGGACTTCACTCCCGAACAGGTCGAAGAACTCGCATGGCTTTTCAAAAGTGCGGTGGCCGCTGCAGGTCGAAACCCTGCGGTCTCGATTGACCAAATTGATGAACTGATCACCTCGCTTGCGACCTTCGTATCCGGCCAAGGTTTTTCCATGCACGCAGTTCACGGGGTGCGCGCCATGATTGGTTTGCGAACGGGGCGTCTGGACGACGCCCGCGAAGCTCTGACCTTGTGGCGCTCTACGCCGAGCGATCAGATTAGCGATTGCGAAGGCTGCGACCCCATGAAGCAGATTAACGAGGCCGTGGCGCACAAGGATTGGGAACGTGCAGTTGCCACCGCGATGCCCCTTTTCGACGAGGAGGGTGCCTGCGGAGCTCAACCCCACGGAATCCGTGCCAAAGCAATGATCCCGCTGTTAATGTCGGGGCGTCCCGAGGCCGCTTGGGAGGCGCATATTCGCTCCTACCGGCACCACCGCGGCGTTGCCAACAGCATCGATTTCATCGGCTTGCATCTCGAATACCTCGTGCGCTCAGGACGTTGGCAGCGCGCCTTAGAGATCCTGCGAGACAGTATCACCATGACCTCTTCTCTTGAAAGTGCCTCACTTCTTGCCGATTATCTTCCGGCTGCTGCACTGACGGCCATCGAGGCCACGCGACGCGGTCACGGCAATGAACCTTTTGGGGCCCTGTGCACCGGCCAGTCGCAGTGGTGCCGGGGACCACAGCTCGATGTCAATACACCGCTTTCCAAGGCCGCCGAAAAGCTCTCGCAATGGGCATTGGATGTTGCCTCTCTCTTCGATCAGCGCAACGGAAACGACTACTACACCCGTTTAGTGCGAGATGTTCTTGAGGCTGGACCAGTTGACGAACAGGCAGAAGCACGCGCGCAGGGCGAGTGGCAGTTGGAGCTGGTCGGTGAGCGCGAGTCCATGCCCGATCCCCTGTCAACTATCGAGGGTGAAGAGTTGCCCGCACTGCAGGTGTCATCCCGCAGCGCTCGCGCACAGGCCGAGACCATTGACCAGTCAAACCCCTATCCGCCCATTGACTATTCACTGCCTCCTTTACCGTCCTCGATGCAAGAGGCTTTCGATCGCTACGCAGCACAGACAGATACCATCGGGTACGACGTTGAGACTAATCTTCTGACGGATTGGTGTCTTGTTCACACCTTGGATGTCGCTGAGCTGCACTTTGACGAAAACGATCCTCAAGCCGCTCTTTCCTTTGCAAGTTTTTCAAAAACTCTTTTGTCTTTGCGTAAAGAGCACGAGAAGTTTCAGTCCGTCTATGAGCGGGTAGCGCCAGTTATTCATTCAATGGCCGAAGATGCTCCGCAGGTCACGCCCGGTTTCTTCGCGAGGATTTTCGGGCGGTCCCACACATCTATCGGACGTAAGGAGCTGAGTACCACGCAGCTGGAATTGCTGCGCTACTCCTGCGAGCTCGATCACTACTCATGGCTTGGTATGGACGCACCGCGCGACCTTCACAAGGATGCAGTGGCGCTATGTGACACTTTCGTCTCTCGCATTGCCTCCATGACGTCAACACTGAACCGAGGTACAGCGAAGGCCGAGGATATTGCAGCAATCATTGATTGCCTCTGCACCTGTGTCGAAATCTTCCTTGATTCGGAGAAAACAACGCAAGCGCTCGATACCCTTGACACGATCGAATCCCTCAAACCCGCTTGCCTACACACTGGTACCAGCGAAGCAGCATTCATGCGCACTCTTAGCCTTGAAGGCGCACAGCTTTACCTTGAAATCGGCGACTACCGCCGAGCCGCCCAGCTGGCTGACCAGGCTCTACGTTTAGAGACACACTCCGACCCCTACACGGCTTTCTTTGCCCGATTGATCATCTGTACTGCCAGCATCAAAGCCTACGAATCAGCCGAGGCTCTCTCCCAAGCCCTGCGCCTGAGTGAAATCATCACGCGCACTCCGCTACGCTCCTTGGGCTTGTCTGCCGCGACAATCATCTCGGATGCATTCGAAGGTGTCCACCGCATCGAGGAAGCAATTGAGCTCCTTGAGCAAACCATTTCGCGGGCAGGTGATTCCTCCTTCGCACGGCTTTTGACAGCGCTCATTCGTCTGACCCTGGCAAGCTACTACCTGTCCATCGACCAAGACGAAGAAGCCTACGAAACCGCAATGGAGGCCATTGACCCACTCATCGCAAGCGGCAACCTGCGCACTGCTTCGCGCGCGGGATCACTGGCCAACGATGCCGCAAAGCGACTGCACGATCGTCCCAAGCGACTAGCAGCGGTTGAGCAAGCTCTTGAGATCGCGAAAGCATTAAAGGCTCCTCACGATGTCATCGCTCTGACTCGAATGGCCGCAAAGGCTTATGTCGACATCCCAACGGGAAAGGTGTCGGAAGCCGATAAAGAACGTGCCCTTCAGGCTGTGGATGCCGGGGCCACGTGGCTTGATTCCGTCACAGAGGAAATAGATCCTCAGGAGATGGCCTTCCTCCGTACCGGAATTACTTACATTAAGGGATGGGTGTACATGACATCCCATGATCACTATCCGGCAATTCCGCTTCTTCAAGAAGCCTTTGCTCTCCAAAAAGAGATCAAGGATGCCGAGAACTATGTCTTCCCGCTGGCTGCCCTCTCGCAGTGCTATTCCGAGCTTGGGGATTCTGATGCGCTTCACAATCTGCTGATCGAAGTGAAGGAGACCATAAAGACCACCTCCCTTCACTCTGGAAAGCTGCGCACTCTTGCCCGCGAGATCGAGAAGGAACTTGGCAGCCAAGGCGAGGCATAAGCAGACGACCTTAACGAATCAGGAAATGCTAATAATCCGCAGCTTCGTTCTTTGCCTCACTCTCGCGGAGTACTAGGACTTTAGTCGGTATACGCTGGTTTTGTTCGAAGCAGATCGTGTTTGTCTGGACTGAACGCCCACACTTCACGGAATGCTCACTCAAAGACCAAGGAGCGACTATGAACGTTGCAGAGCAGCTTGTCTCCCAACTGATCGACGCTGGTGTCCACCGCGTCTATGGCATTGTTGGAGACTCGCTCAACCCCATTGTCGATGCAATCCGCAAGTCTGGCGGCAGCAAGAAGGGCGGTATCGATTGGGTCCATGTCCGCCACGAAGAGGCCGCCGCTTTTGCCGCAGCCGCTGAAGCACAACTGACCGGAAAGCTTGCAGTATGCGCAGGTTCGTGCGGACCGGGCAACCTTCACTTAATCAACGGGCTGTACGATGCACAGCGCTCTGCTGCCCCCGTTCTGGCAATCGCCTCGCACATCCCCAGCGTCCAAATCGGCCAGATGTACTTCCAAGAGACGCATCCCGATCGCTTGTTTAATGAGTGCTCGGTTTACAACGAGATGATTTCCAGTGCCGAGCAGGCCCCGCGCGTCGTTAACGCTGCAATCCGTCACGCTGTTGAACTTTCTGGCGTTTCAGTCATCAGCCTTCCCGGTGATGTCTCTGACCTGAAGGCAACTTCTCCTTCACCGAAGTACGTGCCTTCCCGACGCCCCGTGCTGAGCCCGAATGAGGAAGATGTCCGCCAGCTCGCAGACGTTCTTAACCGCGCAAAGAAGGTTGCAATCTTCGCTGGCGCCGGTGTGGAGGGTGCTCATGACGAAGTCATCGAGCTCGCCGACGTTTTGAAGGCACCCATTGGCCACACCCTGCGCGGCAAGGACTTCATCCAGTACGACAACCCCTTTGATGTAGGTATGACCGGCCTGCTGGGTTACGGCGCAGCAGCTGAGGGCATGAATGATGCAGATGTTCTCATCATGCTGGGCACCGACTTCCCCTACGATCAATTCCTGCCTGGCACCTTCACCGTCCAGGTCGAAAACCATCCGGAAAAGCTGGGACGCCGTACCGACATTTCGCTCCCGATCCACAGCGACGTTAAGCCCTTGATCGCTGCGCTCTTACCGCTGCTCGATCGCGATCGTTCGGATGCCTTCCTTAAGGCCAAGATCAAGAAGCACTCCAAGATCATGCACTCCCCCGTTGGAGCTTACACACGCAATGCGGAGCACATGAAACCGATTCACCCCGAGTACGCTGCTCACATTCTCAATGAGGTTGCATCAAAGGATGCAATCTTTACGGCTGACACGGGCATGTGCAACGTGTGGACCGCACGCTACATCGACCCGCTTGGCACCCGTCGCCTCATCGGCTCTTTCTTACACGGCTCGATGGCCAATGCGCTTCCTCACGCAATCGGAGCGCAGGTTGCCTTCCCGAACCGTCAGGTCATTTCCGTCTCTGGCGATGGTGGCCTTTCAATGCTGCTTGGCGAGCTGGTAACCGCGCGCATGTACGACCTGCCCGTCAAGGTTGTTGTCTTCAACAACTCGACACTGGGCATGGTGAAACTTGAGATGCTGGTCAACGGCCTGCCCGATTACGGCACCGATGTCCACGACGTGAACTACGCGGAAGTCGCAAGCGCAATCGGTTTCCACGGCGAGCGCGTTACCGAACCCAGCCGCCTGCGCGGAGCGCTCCAAGAGGCCTTCGCATACAACGGCCCCGCCTTAATCGAGGTCATGACCGACCCGAACGCACTCTCACTTCCGCCTGAGATCCGTTCGGGACAGGTGATTGGTTTCGCGACCGCGATGAGCAAGATTGTCCTCAACCGCGGCGCTGGCGAAGCTGTCGCAATGGCAACTTCCAATATGCGTAACATTCCGCGCCTGTAAGTCTGAGGGAGCGCTTTCTTAGTTTCCTCATAGCGCTTCTTCTCCTTGACGAGGCCGCGGCCGGGTAGTGCGCACTTCTTTGCACACCTCTGCCGCGGCCTCGCCAATTAGGACAAAGGTCCCGAATTGCTTTCGCCACCCTTGTCGCAATTTCAACCAGTAAACGAATTTTCTCGCAGCTTAAAAACTATCGTTTTAATTCTTCCTAAAATCGTTATTTTCTTGCATAACGATGTGATTGTGACAAATTGAGCGAGATTCGTAAATAAATTCGATTTTTTCCTTTTTTATGACAAATGCGTCCTAAACTGAAAGTGTTACTGTGTCAGCATCGACTAAGGAATCACCATGTCGCACTCATTTATTGCAGTCGCGAATATCGTGAACGGCGTTGATCTGGATACCTTCCCTGCGTGGCTTCGAATTACCCACTTCATCAACTTCATCATGATGGGGTTCCTCATTCGATCCGGCTGGGAAGTTCTAGCATCTCACCCACGACTGTACTGGAATAACCACTGCACCCCCGGCTCTGAGTGGATCAAATTCACCAAGGACAAGGTTTCGACTGTCCCCGGTGAGTTCACCGCTCGCGACGATCAGCGCAGTCTTCACCCGCTGATTTCCCTCCCCGGACGAGGCGAAATTGGACTTGGACGCGCATGGCACGCCCTAGTTACCTCAATCTGGTTGCTCAACGGTTTTATCTACGTTGCTCTACTTTTTGGAACCGGCCAGTGGCGCCGCATCGTCCCTACGTCATGGTCGATTTTCCCCGAGGCCTGGGAAAGCGCCAAGATCTACATGGGCTTGCAGATCCCTTCAATCGAGCACTTCCAGCCCTATGATGCCCTGCAGAAGCTCATGTACTTCACAGTTGTCTTCATCGTTGCGCCTTTGATGATTGCAACCGGACCGGTCATGTCTCCGACCTTCGCGGGGCGCTTCCCTCGCTACGTCAAGCTCTTCCATAACCGTCAGACAGCACGTTCCATCCACTTCCTTGGAATGGCTTTCTACTGTGTATTTGTAGTGATTCACGTTGCCCTGGTTTTTGTGGTTCACCCGCAGTACAACATCGCACACATGATGTTGGGCGAAAACTACAACGACATTACTGCAGCACAATTCGCCCAAGCTGTGACAATGCTGATCCTTGGAATTGTTTTTGCAATCGCTCTATGGATCGGCGCATCCTACTGGTCGTTGACTGACAAGCGCCGCACACAGCGCCTGATCTGGGGAGCAACCCAGCCCATCCGTTCGCTCACCCTCGACAAGATGCACTCTCGTCAGGTCAAGACACGCACCTTCACCGAAGACGATATTTCGCCTTTCCACTGGGTGAACACTCGTCCCCCGACACGCGAGCAATCCGAAGAGTGGGTTGACATGCGTGAACGCGGCTTCGAGGACTACCGCCTGGAGATCGGCGGTTTGGTCGAGGAAGAGAAGTCCTTCTCGATTGATGAGCTCAAGGCACTTGGCCACGTCACTAACATCACCATGCACACCTGCATGCAGGGATGGACCGGCATTGCAAAGTGGGAAGGCATCCGTTTGAAGGACGTCTTAGCTTTGGTGAAGCCAACTGAGGGCGCACGCTACGTTATGGTCACCTCCTACGGACACGTGGGACATATGTACGACGGCGGTCCAACAACTCCGTACTACGAGTGCCTGGAGCCTTCCATGGTTGACGATGATGAATGCATCCTCGCATGGGCCATGAACGGTGAGCCCTTGCCCGACGTTTACGGCGGCCCCCTTCGTCTGCGTGCCGATTCTCAGCACGGCTACAAGATGGTCAAGTGGGTTCACCGCATTGAATGGATTCACGACTACCACGATGTCGGCGATGGTCAGGGCGGTTCCCGTGAGGACTCCGGCCTGCAACACTTTGACGCGCGCGCATAAAGAGCTAGCTATTAATCCGGGATGTTCTCCATACGAAGTTGACAATGACGCAGGCGACAACCTGTATCCTCCTGCAATTCCATATGACAGATCTGAAAGAGCTCATATAACCGGATGACGCGATACGCGTTTGCTCGCAATGTGGGGGCTGCCAATCAAATTGGCAGCCCCCACTACTACATTCACGTGCTTATGTGCCTCTGTCCGCCTCCCTGCTAACCGGATCCCCACTCCCCTTCTGTTCAAAGCCCCCATGCATTGTCTACACAGGACAGAAGCTATAAACCACTTCTCTTCCGCTACTACGCCCGGTACAGGAGTCCTTTGGTTACATTCCAAAGGCCGAAGGCGACCTGCGGGACGCGTATTTCGGCCCATGCAGAGTCACAATAAACACTGGTGGGCTCCATCTATGTAGATGGAGGCCCCCCCCACCAGTACGTGTACCGCGTTTACGCCTGAGACGTCCCTCGTGATTCAGGGGATTTATTCTTCAGGCATTCAACCTCAGTTTTACGCCGAAGTTTCAGACCTACCCTCAGGCCTGCTGACGACGACGCATCAGCGCAGCGCCCAATGCCAGTCCAAGCACACCCAAAGCGATTGCCGGAGCAGTCATAACACCGGTATGCGCCAAGGGAGTCTTCGGCGAAGGAGTGGTACTGGTTGAGGGGGAAGGAGTGGCCTCGGTCGTCGACACAGAGGGAGACGGGGTCACCGTGGTAGCCGGAGGAGTCGTGACAGACGGTGTCGGAGGAGTCGTCCGCAGCTGTCCTTCGACATTGCCCCAGCCAATGGTCTCAACTTTGATTTCCTTCTTCGCGGTCACTCCGTTGACATCAGCGGTGTTATTGAAGGAGTTACCAATCTTGAGTCCCTCTGGAGAATTAAGCTCGGTGTAGTACTTGAGCTCATAGATCGCATCATCGTTGGAGTTCGGGAAAGAGGCAACGAAGCCAGTCGAGGTTTCGGTCAAGGTGAAAGTACCACCGTTGATCGCCTCACCGACCTTCACCCGTGAAGAAGGATGCGCGTGGTAGGGGTCCTTCTTGTAGGCCTCTGTGCTATTCCACTTCAGCAGGCGAGTATGCTGCCAAGCATTCGGATCCGTTGACGGATCATTGAAAAGCTTGTAACCACCATGAGCGGTATCGAAGGTGTCCGTCACCGAAATAACGGGCGCTTGGATCGACTTTGCAGGAATATGAATTTCCCACGTGAAGCGCTCATTGTGTCCGTCATGGAGCTGCCAACCATACTTCCACGGGCTCGGAGGCACCCAAGCCTCCTTGTTCACCACAACGTTGCCATTGGGAATATCGGCTTTGATCTCCACTTTGTGGTTGATCTTGAAAGTCAAGGACGCATCCGTAGTCGTCGAAGCCATATCCGCACGAACGTGGATATCACCCTTCGCGTTTACGTGCGTATTCACGTAGTCCGTAAACGTACAGGTGACCGTCTGCCCAAGACCGAAAGGCACCGTACAGTTCAAAGCAACTCCGCCGGTCTTCTTATCGGTGACGTCGAAGGTCGCGTTACGGGTACGCAATTCAGCCGGCAGGTCGATGGTCAGAGTATCGCCCTGCTTCACGCTCTTACCGCTGGTATCGAAGGTCAGATCGGCTGAGAAGTAATCCCAAAGCCGATTTGGCCCATTGGGACTAAATTCATTAGCAACATTGACGCTGGTGATGATTCCATTCACTTCAGCTGCCGAGGCCGCCGGGGCAGTGGGCGCAAAAACGCTGAGCGCGCCGGCGCCGAGCAAAGCGACTGTGAGTGTCCCAGCAAGAGGAACGCGACGCAACTGCGCGCGCGTAGCTTCGTTATTCATGACGTATGTGTCTTTCTGGAGGGATACCGCTTAAGCGGCTAAGCCCTTTCAGGCTAACACTTTCATCTTCAGCTTTGGTCAAGCGATTATTTTTCAAACAACAATACCAATTTCAGGAAATCCGCAGAATATCAACGATATACGCATTCAATATCAGCGGATTCCCCGATACATTTCTGAATATTCCTGAGTAAATCCCAGTTATTGACACATCGTTAGAGATTCAAAAGCCGGAAGTTACGCAGCACTACAAATTCGCGTCTTTCCGGCTACATACAACTGACCACCAGCACATATTCGTGCAAAATCGCAAAATAACGCTGCTTCTAGGTAAAGTTGTGGGCCCCACCCACAAGGATGGAGCCCACAGTTCAGCTGTTACTTCTCTACAGAGAAGCGCGCCTCGTTCAGACTTAGGCCTGCTGACGACGACGCATGAGCGCGGCACCCAATGCTAGTCCCAGTGCACCCAAACCAATCATCGGAACACTCATAACACCTGTACGTGCCAAGGGAGTCTTCGGCGAAGGAGTGGTGCTGGTGGAGGGGGAAGGGGCCGCCTCGGTTGTCGACTCAGAGGGCGATGGGGTCACCGTGGCAGCGGGAGGAGTCGAGGTCGAGGGAGCGGGAGGAGTCGGGCGATTCTCACCCGAGAGGTCACCCCAGCCAACCGTATCGATCGCGATACTGTGCTCAGCGGTCATCCCATTGACATCAGCCTTGTTATTGAAAACGTTTCCGGGCTTCGCATTTTCAGGAGCATTCAGCACCGTGTAGTACTCGATCATGTAGTACGCATCGCTGTTCGAGTTCGGGAAAGAAGCAACGAACCCGGTCGAGGTCTCGGTCATGGCAAAGGTGCCACCATTGACCGCACCTCCAACCGGAATGCTCTCGTTGTACTTCTGGTAACTGGGGTCAGCCTTGAATTCCGCAAGCGAATTCCACTTGAGCAAGCGGGTACGCTGCCAAGCATTCGGATCCGTTGAGGGATCATTGAAAAGCTTGTAACCACCATTAGCGGTGTCGAAAGTGTCAGTCACCGAAATAATGTTGGAGCGAATTTTACGCTCTGGGATGAAGACCTGCCAGGTAAAGCGTTCCTTGTGGCCTTCATGAAGCTGCCAGCCGTTCTTCCACGGAGTATCAGGAGCATACCCAACTGCATTCGGAACGACGTTGCCATGCTCAATATCTGCAGGCAGCGTAATATCATGACTCAACTTGAACTCAAAGTGCGTTGAAGTGGTCGGGCGCGTAACGTCCGCCAGGACGTGGATATCGCCCTTCATGTTGATGTGGTGATCTGCGTAGTCCGTAAACGCACAGCGCAGCGTCTGTCCCTCGCCATCGGGGATGACACATTTCATTGCGACGCCACCGGTGTTCTTATCTGTAACGTCAAAGGAAGCAGCACGAGTACGCAAGTCACTGGGAAGCTGAATTGTAATGGTGTCAGTTTCGGCAACTTCTACACCAGTCGTATCGAAGCTGAAATCCATGGTGAAGTTATCCCACACACGGTTGGGGCCATCCGGAGTCGAACGGTTTTTCATCACGACGTTCTTGACGACCTGATCGACCGCAACGGGATAGTGATCAGCAGCTTGCGAAGACGAAGCGGTAACAACAGACATCACGCTGGCTCCGGCAAGCGCGCATGCAAGAGCACCGGCAACCGAAACGCGACGCACGCGCACGCTTGTAGCATTGAAAATCATGAAGTTATTTCTTTCTGGAGGGTTGTCACACAAGTGACCGAGCACTAGAAGACTATCACGCCTACATTCAGCTTCAACTCAGGTTACACCACGAACAACACCAGATTTTTGGTCATTTTCTGTGGATTCTCCGAAACTTTTTCAGACAAATACCGATGTATGTTGAGCTACGTCATAAAGAGTCTCCAGGCTACCCCCTAGAGCATTTTGCGTACAAAATGATTTGACCGGTGTCTCCGCACGGTGACACCGGTCAAATCAGACTAGCGAGAAATTAAATTACTGTGCGCGTCGACGCGAAAGCATTGCGCCCAGCGTGCCAGCCAAGGCACCGGCGAGAAGGACAATCGCAGCACTTGCACCCGTATGGGCCAGAACCTTAGGAGCTTCAGTCGAGGTTGAAACACTGGGTTCAGGCTCAGGCGTCGTGGTGGACGGAGTCGGTTCAGGCGTCGGCGTCGTAGTGGACGGAGTCGGGCTCGGCGTCGGCGTCGTAGTGGACGGAGTCGGTTCAGGCGTCGGCGTCGTGGTAGACGGAGTCGGTTCAGGCGTCGGCGTCGTGGTAGACGGGGTCGGGCTCGGCGTCGTGGTGGACGGAGTCGGGCTCGGCGTCGGCGTCGTGGTAGACGGAGTCGGGCTCGGCGTCGGCATCGTAGTTGACGGAGTCGGGCTCGGCGTCTTCTTCTTGTCTGCATCGACATCGCCCCAACCGGCGGTGTTAATGACGATACTCTTCTCAGCAACTTGCTCATTAACGACAGCAGTGTTCTTGAAAGCACTGCCGACGCTTGCACTGGCCGGAACCTTGAGTTCTGTGTAGTACTTGAGCAGGTAGTAAGCATCGCCACCCGAGTTCGGGAAAGATGCGACAAAACCGTTAGCAGTCTCCGTCATGGTGAAGGTGCCGCCATTGATGGAGCCACCAACGTCGACCTTTTCAGCAAAATTCTCACGCTTCGGGTCGTTCTGGAAGTCTTCCAGCGAATTCCACTTCAGAAGACGCGTACGCTGCCATGCACCATTCGGATCATTGAAAAGACGGTAGCCACCGTTGGCGGGATCAAAAGTATCGGTCACGCTGATGGTGCTTGCATGGTTTTGGCGCTCAGGGATGTAGACCTCCCACGTAAAGCGCTCATCATGCCCGTTGTGAAGCTGCCAGCCATCCTTATAGGCCGTCGCGGGCGCATGAGCATTAGCTTTCGGGACAATCTTGCCATTGGGCATGGGAACAGGAAGCGTCACCGTGTGATTCACAGTGAAACTCAAATTTTCACTTGAAGATTCGGCAGCTGTATCACCAACCAAGTGAATCTGCCCCTTCGCATTTTCATGCGTCTTCATGTAATCGGTGAAAACACAGGTGAGTTCAGGCCCTTCACCAGAAGGGACCGAGCACCGAAGTGCTACGCCACCGGTCTGAGCATCAGTCACATCGAAAGATGCCTGACGAGTCCTCAATTCCTTGGGAAGCTTAATGGTAAGCGTGTCATTTTCGCCTACAGTCTTGCCAGTCGTATCGAAGGAGAAAACGGCGTTGAAAGAGTCGAAGACATTGTTGGGGCCATTTGGATGCGTGGTGTTCTTGATCGATGCATCGGTAACCACATTGACATCCGCAGCCTGTGCGACGCCGTTCGAGGTCATCACACCGGCAGCAGCTCCAGCACCGACGAGCGCACAGGCGAGTACCGTTGCTCCCCAAGAAGACGCCGGGCGGACGCGTGTCACTTCAGAGTTCATTACAAGTTATCTTTCGTTGAGAACATCAAACTGTATTGAGGCAATTTGAATGCTAACACAGCAACGTACAGCCTAAGTTCAGAGATTTCTCACACTTTCTACATTTTCCTGATATTGCAAGGAAAATTCCTAATTAATAAGGCGCGAGGCGAGTATTCTTCTTCCGCAATACTCCTATGCGGATGAAAGCCATACGAAATTTCAGATCCCTATAGAAAGCGTGGCTGGTGCAAAAATACGCAGCCACGCTTACGATTATCGATCAATCATTCCGCCCGACGGGCAATGAGTGCAGCTCCTGAAATTCCAAGTAACATCATCAAAAGTCCGATCAGCGCAGCGTCACTTCCCGTACGGGCAAGAACCTTTTGAGGAGGCAAACTTGAGCTTGTTGACGAGGTCGGTGATGGACTCGTCGTCGAGGCTGTGGGTTCCGGCTCAGGCGTCGTTGTAGACGGAGTGGGCTCAGGCGTCGTTGTAGACGGAGTGGGCTCAGGCGTCGTGGTAGACGGGGTCGGCTCAGGCGTTGGTGTGGTCTTTTGATCTGCATCCAGGTCTCCCCAACCAGCAGTCTTAATGGCAATAGTATTCGCAGACTTTTGCCCATTCACAACCGCTGTATTTGCAAAAGTACTGCCGACCTTCGCATTAGCTGGAACATTCAGAACCGTGTAGTACTTGAGAACGTAGTACGCATCGCCCTTAGTATTCGGGAATGAAACACGGAAGCCATCCGCCGTATCCGTCATCTGGAAGATCCCTCCATTAATTGCACCTCCTACCGAAACACTCTCCGCAGGACGTTCATGGTTGGGATCCGCTTTAAAGTCTTCCAGCGAATTCCACTTCATAAGGTGGGTACGCTGCCACGCATTTTCACTGCTCATATCATTGAAAAGACGGTAGCCACCGTACGAGGAATCAAAAGTGTCATTGACCGTTATGGTGTTTTCACCAATATGGCGCTCAGGAATGAAGATCTCCCACGTGAAGCGGTCAGGATGACCATCATGCAGCTGCCACCCGTACTTATACGGCGTCTCCGGGGCGAAACCTATTTTGGGCTTGACAATTGCCCCATGATCAAGGGACATCGGAATATCAACTGAGTGATTAATCGTCGCATGAAGCACTTCACTTGTCGTTTCTTTCACCGAATCTGCGACAAGGACGATATTTCCCCTAGCATTTATATGAGTTGCCATGAAATCAGTGAAAACACAGGTCACTTCTGGACCTTCAGCTGCAGGAACAGTGCAGCGCAGCGCAACACCACCCGATTCCGTATCGGTCACATCGAAAGAAGTACTCCGAGTTCGCAACTCACGGGGGAGCTGAATATTAAGAGTATCGTTCTCAGCGACCGTCTTTCCGGTTGTATCAAAAGTAAGCTCGAGCTTGAAATTGTCGTAGACGTGGTTCGGACCGGCTGGCGTAGACGTATTAGTAATCTTCGCTCCCGTCACGGCATCAATTTGAGCGGCCTCTGCAGATTGGTCACTTGTCACAACCCCCAGCAAAGAACTCACACACACCAAGGCGCCTGCCGCGCCGATCGCAAGCCATGAGGGAACCCGTAAAGCACGCTTCATATCTGACTCCATAACACGATGCACCTCTTCAGCAAGGTAAAAATCTCAGATCCTCAAATACTAGCACTGACTATATACAGATAAAATTAAGTAAAAATTGAGAAATACCCCAAAAGCTGAGTAATTACATAAAAAGAAGCTCGGTAGATCACATAATTATGGCAACTAAGACGTCTCAGATCTCAGACAATATTCAGTTTTGACTCGGATCCAAAGCCATATGAGAATTTTTAATCCGAGCCGCAGGCGTGAAAGCCATCGCGACACCAGCAAGCACTGACAAAACAACGAAGATATACATTGCCGCTTCGACACCCACAACAGAGGCAAGAAGACCTGCAGCGACCGACCCCAGGGGCATCACTCCCCACACCGCAAAACGGAAGGTCGCATTCATGCGCCCAAGCATCCACTTGGGGCAGATCTCCTGCCGCAAACTCATCTGCGTCACGTTGTAGATGGTGATGAAATAAGAGTTCACAACCCCCGCGCCAGCAATCACCCAGCCAGCAAACTCTGGCACGTGAAGCGCTGCTGGCTGCAAGAGAAGGATCGACACTCCAACGACATAAGTGATCACAATGCAACGCCCGATCCCTAGACGCCCAAGCCACAGGGAACGAGTCATCGCTCCAAGAATGCCGCCAAGCGCACCCGCACTCAGAAGTACCCCCAGTTGCGTCGCATTCATGCCCAGCGTTCGAAGCACCAAAATCGGCAAGAGAACACGCACTCCTGAACCCGTAAACGCAGCAAAAGAAATACACGAGAACAGGGGGAAAAGCAGACGCTCGTGCCGAACGAAGCTCAACCCCTCGCGGATTTGTGCAAGCAACGAGGCACTAGGGCGCGCGGGTTTAGGCTCAGGTATCCTAATCCGCCAAATCGCCACCGTTGAGAACACGTACGTTGCTGCGGTAAATACGTAGGCGAGCGGAGGCGCAAAGACCCCCAAGAGCCAGCCACCTAAACCAGGGCCACCCGCAGCGCCAACCTGGTACGAGGCCTCGAGCCGCCCATTCGCAGCTGCGATATAGCGTGTGGACGCGATCGCCGGAACGTAGGACTGATAGGCAACATCGAAGAAGACTGTCGTAAGCCCTAAGAGCGCAGCAACGATCATCAGGTGCGTGAGTGTAAGCGTAAACCACTCATAGGCGATCGGAATTGAAATGAGTGCAAAAACCCGCGCTAGGTCGGAAACAATCATGACCCGGCGTTTACGCCAGCGATCAACCCACGCACCCGCGGGAAGACCGATGAGGAGAAATGCGAGTGTCTGTAAACCGGTAAGAATACCAACTTCAGACTCCGTGGCGTGCAATAGAGAGATAGCGATTGCCGAGGTTGCAAGAGTAGCTACTTGGAAACCAAACTCCGCAGCGGTCTGGCCAGCCCACAGGTGCATGAAAGCAGAATTGCGCGTAAGAGGATGGCTCAACAAGCGCCCAAGCACCTTGTTCATTTCTCCCCCATTCCGCTTAGCCTGCGTCTTGTACTCATCCGATGCCACAACCGTGTGCCCGGGGAGCCTCCCTAGAATAGAGAAAACAGAAAAACGGCCTGAGACCAAGCCGTTTTGCATTTCAGTGCCCCCGAGACGATTCGAACGTCCGACACCCGCTTTAGGAGAGCGGTGCTCTATCCCCTGAGCTACGAGGGCGCACCACCATAGGGTATCACCCACCTCTTCGTTTCTCAGACTCTCGAAAAAGAATACATATAAGCGGCGACACCCGAAGATGTCGCCGCTATTTAAAAACGCATCGTCAGCGCCTACTCCACTCCTGCGAAGGATCAGGCAAGACGTCGTGATGCTTCGAAGGAACAACCATCACCGGACAGGTCGAGTGTGCGATCACCGTCTGCGAAGTCGAACCCAATAAGATGCCGGCAAAGCCACCGCGGCCTCGGGTGCCGACGACAACCAAATCGACGGCAGTCGAAAACTCAATGAGCAACGATGAGGGAGATCCATCAAGTGCATGGCGCGCGACTTTGCGCTGGCGTCCATCCAAAGCTGCGTCAACAGCCTTATCAAGCCCCTCCTTGACATCCTTGAGGAGTTTGTCGCGATCAATATTGGTTGGCAACCACGCCATCATTGTCGTGCCCGTTGCCATCGGGACTGCGGCAACTGCGGTCAGGCGGGCGTCCCACAGCTCGGCCTCGTCAACCGCACGCTTGAGCGCCGAGGTCGCACCTTCGGACCCATCGGAGCCAACGACAATACGCTCAACGGGACTAAATGCCTTACCGGAAGTATGGCGAGGCACAATAACAACCGGGCAATGAGCATGGGCAGGAAGCGCGGAAGACACGGTGCCCAGGAGGCGATCGGCAAAACCGCCACCACCGCGTGAGCCAACGACAATCAAGTCGACTTCGCGCGACATATCGATAAGAATCCCCGCGGGATCACCAGCCTCAACGAGGCCGTGAACGTCAGGAGCTCCAACTTCCTTTGCGAGGTCAACGCCTTGCTTGACGATCTGCGATGCTCCTTCTTTAAGAGCCGCATCGTCGAGAACCGCATATCCGCCATCTAGGGTTGCCGCAGCATACGAGGCAACGGCATACGTACAAATAATATGAAGTCTGCATGAGCGAATCTTAGAGCGCTCTGCGGCCCACTTGACTGCTGCGAAGCTCTCCTTTGAGCCATCGACGCCGACCAAAATCACTTCTGATGTCCCCATGACTACCTCCTCGTGATTACGTCACCACTATTTTGCCCTATTCGCACGTGAAATGTCAGTACTTCAGTGCTTCCACAGCGAAAAAGTGAATACCACGGAGCGCTGGCGGATATAGGGAAGGGGCCGCCAAAGCGACCCCTTCCCTATCACACAAAAACTCAGTAGCGTACGAAGCTGTAGTTACCCCACAGCGGCTGGACCTTTGTCACAGAACCGGGGGTAGTAGCCTCGACGACCATTCCGTTGCCTGCGTAGATGCCCACGTGACCGTAGGCGTGCCACACGAGGTCACCGGGACGCGCTTCAGAAGCGGAGACGAAAGTACCCGCTGCGCCCTGCGCACCAGAGGTACGAGGAATGGAGATACCTGCACGAGCGTAGACGTACTGGGTGAAGCCAGAGCAGTCGAAGCCCGCGGGGGTAGAGCCACCGTAGACGTAAGGAATGCCGGTGAGCGACAGAGCGATCGACACAATGTCGTTACCTGAAGGGTTCAGCGCTGCAGACGAGGTGCCGATCTCCGAGCGAGTGTAGTCGCGGGAAGCAGCGGCGTGAGTCGTTGCAACAGGAGCCGGAGCTTCAGCCGAAGCAGAAACTTCGTCACTAGCAGACCAGGCGATATCCGGGACCGAAACCGTCGTAGGCAGAACGGTTGCGGTGTTGTTCGAAGTATCGACTGCGGCGTCATGGACGGCGGGGGCTGCGGTTGCAGTGCCACCGACGACAGCGGTCAGAGCGAGTCCAGCGGCAGACGCAGCAGCGGTGCCACGAAGCGGTGCCTTAAACGCGGTGAGCGTGTCAGCCAAGTCGAAAACAGGGGCCATCGGGCGACGTGCCTTGCGGTGCCGCGGCGCGGGCTTACCAGTTGTCACAAGTAATCTCCTCTTTGACCTGCGAGGTGAGCTGTCGGGTTCGGGCAGGAGAGCCCGGCTTGGTTTCCCAAGCTTCACCCCAAGACCCAAAGGTCGTAAGTGGTTTCCCCGCGTTGAACCTTCGTCTTACCTATTTCTTCGCGGTTCAACCTCGGTTAACGAAGAACGGTCGGCCAGTGCGGCCATGCATAAAGTCTATCGCACTCACCCTGAAATGTCACGCCAATGTAACGAAACGATGACGAACATATTACAGGTTTTCTTAAGGTTTTGCAGCTTACTTTCAGAATTACTGGTCAGAGAGCTTAATTAAGCGTGATGAAAAGGTGCGGAGCAAGCGCCAAAGGCAGTTGAACGGCCTGACCGGGTACCGATTCCTTCCCATCAGCGGTGTGAGTTACCTCAAGAACGACTTCACGAGGGTCGGCCTCGAAGTTAATCCGAGCCCCTGGACGCACTCCGCACCGAGCAAAGGCATCCAGCACTTGCGTCTCTGCTTGGATGGGTTCACCGATTCGAGTAACCGTCCCAGAAGTGGACTCCCTCATTCGTAAGGCCAATTCCAACGAAATGCCGTCTGAGACCCCATCCGTTCCAGGAATCGGGTTTCCGTAGGGATCGGTAGTCGGGTTATGAAGAATTTCTCCAAGACGCTGCTCAACCTGATCCGACATGACGTGCTCCCAGCGACACGCTTCCTCATGGGTGTGGGCCCAATCCAAACCGATGACATCAGTCAAAAGACGCTCGGCAAGGCGGTGCTTGCGAACCACTTCAATGGCGCGCTCACGTCCCAGAGGCGTTAGTTCCAGCCGTCGGTCCCCCATGACATGCACGAGGCCGTCACGTTCCATTCGTCCAATTGTTTGCGAAACCGTGGGGCCAGAATGCCCCAATCGCTCGACAATTCGAGCGCGAAGAGGCGTCACACCGTCTTCTTCAAGCTCAAAAATTGTCTTGAGATACATTTCGGTGGTATCGATCAGATCGCTCACGATTCCTCCATAGGTAGTTTCTGACCTCAGAGTACATATTTCCGCGCCATCGTGTTCATTAGTGAGGAAAACCGCGCGTCACGGGGAGTCAGATGGACAACGTCAGCATCAATTGAGATAGGCCAATGTTGCTAATTCCCCATATAGGGATCGTGATGAGCATTCGGGTTCTCAATTTCAATGGGGTGTGCACCCGCGCGAACATGCAGATGGATATCCCATCGTTTCATACACACCGCTGCAGCAATAACCGTGACAATCAGGGTCGAGACCGACCCCACCCAAATCGAGGCACGAGCATCAATCACTTGACCAATCCAGCCCACAAAGGGAGCACCGATAGGTGTCGACCCCATGACAACCATGCCGTATAGCGCCAAAACCCGTCCACGTACGTCTTCTGCAGTCGTCGTTTGGACTGCAGCATTTGCCGAAGTGAGCATGGTGATCATGGCAAAACCCGTCGGAACGCACATGATCCCATAGGTTTCATAAGTGGGAGTGAATGCCAGAATCGTTGATACAACACCCAATGCAATAGTCGAGCCAACGACCAAACGAAGACGCGGAAGCTTCCGACGCGCAGCAAAAAGGGCCCCAGAAAACGATCCGACCGCAATCAATGCGCTCAGCATGCCGTACTGGCCCGCTCCCCTATGAAAAACCGTTGTCGCCATGACAGCAGTCGTGAGCTGCTGATTGAGAGCCAAAGCCGAAGCAAAACCAACGACGACAATGATCAGAATAAGATCGGGACGGCCTCGCAAATACGCTAGCCCCTCACGCAGCTGCCCTTTCTTCCGGGGAACCGGCCGGCGGGGCACCAAATCTTTATGGCGAATTGATGTCGTGAACATCGCGGCAATCAGGAACATTCCCGAGTTCACAAAGAAGACCCAGGCCTCGCCCACCCAATCAATCATCAGGCCCGAAATTGCGGGGCCTACCAGACGGGCAAAATTAAAAGCAACAGAGTTGAGCGCCACGGCGTTCGTGATCGATGAAGCGGGAACAAGCTCGGAAACAAAAGCCTGGCGCGCAGGAGAATCAAAAGCCGCGGCGACTCCCCCGCCGAAGGCTAGGGCATACACCAGCCACAGGTGCGCATGCCCCGTAAAAACCATAATTCCCAAGAGCAGGCCGAAAACACCGAAAGATGTCTGGGTGACCTGGATGATTCCTTTGCGATCAAGACGGTCAACCACGACGCCCGCATAGGGACTCAAAAGAAGAATGGGGAGGAATTGAAGAGCTGTGACGACACCGATTTGGAAAGAGGAATTCTGCGTCAATACGGTCAAAACAAGCCAGTCCTGAGCGACGCGCTGCA
>OCPI01000140.1_pt1 | contig 44173 bp, 59 predicted proteins | sample 1476291 | NCBI WGS metagenome assembly OCPI01 (sample SAMEA2580054, study PRJEB22360) | human gut metagenome | reverse complement strand
CTCTACACGACCAAGGATGCGGCAGACCAACTCTACGGCGAGTACGGCGAGGAAATCGAGGTGGAGGAATGAACGGAGTACAGCTTACCAACCATCTGACCGCGCAATTCAGGGCATCAACCCTAAGCCGGTACGAGGCCAGAATCACCGAGGACGGCGACTTCAGAGCCTACATATACGCCATGAGCCTCAAACGTCTCAAACGCAAGTGCGAGAGGTACGCGAAGCGTGAACGCAAGGCCATCGCATATGTCGCCACGCTCAAGGAGGAATCATGAGCGTAAGTAGTCTCAAAACGCGAAGAAGGAATTGAATTGAGCGGCTGGCGTGACAAGGCCGCGTGCCGTGACATGGACCCTGACCTGTTCTTCCCAACCACGTCCAGCGAGGAACGATTGGCGCTCAAGGCCTGCGCCCAATGTCCGGCGATATGCGAATGCGCACGGTACGCGGCGCAACACGACAGAATCAGCGGCTACCCATTGCAAGGCGTATGGGGTGGCGTGAACAGGAGCAGAAGAAGGAATCGAAATGAGTGACAAGGATATGGTCACGGTTTACGAACGACGTGACGGCAGCAAACCCGGATTATGGTCCGTGTACCGGTATTTGGGGTGGGACGTGTTTTTCTCGTTCTCCCTCGCGGTGGGCATCACGTCAAAGAATACGATGATGGCCATTGTTCAAGCGTTTTGTCTGCTGGTTTTTCTTGGACTCACCGTCTGGCAGTTGAACCATCTGACCTGGAATGTCGTGGAGTACACGGTGAAGATTTCCCACGATAAGGCAGAGGAGGTCGTCAATGAGTTGGCTTAATGACTTCTACCGGATAGTCGGCAAAGGCGACGTGCGGGACTCCGATTTCATTCTCAACGGCGAAAGCTTCTACTGCCCCCAATGTGGCAGACACCTGAAGGCTGCTACAGGAACCGTGAAAGGCTCCGAGGAGAAACGCTATCGGTTCAAATGCGTTGACCGAATGCATTACCGCACCAAGTGGCATGAGTCGTATCAGGCCGCGTTGATGGAAATGATCGAGACGTTCGAGAAAGGGGAAACCGTATGAGCAAGCCGAGTAAACGCGCGTGGGACATGCTTATCGAGAACCCGAACCGTCCGGCCGATGAGGTTCGTATCGCCACCGGCCTGAAGGTGGAGATGATCGAGCAGATTCGTAGTGACGTGTTGAAGCGTCTCAGGGACAACCCGGAGTTCTGATTATGCGTCCGAGTTATCTACCCGTCCAGTACGAGCATTGCCCGTATTGCGGAGGAATCATGAACATCTGGGGTCATTGCATGGATTGCCAGTTCCATGATGACCCGACCGAATACTGGAGGGACGAATGAGCAGAGCCAAGCAGCGTGGGACGCTTTTTGAGTCGGCCATAGTCAAATATCTGCGTGCCCGCTTGGGTGATACGGAGCAGACCATACACCGTGAGGTGTTGCATGGCGGAGGCAACGACCAAGGCGACATCACCGGCGTGCGTATCCACGGGCAACCCGTGGTCATAGAGGCCAAAAACTACAGCACGTACAGCGGGCACCTCAAGGAATGGATGCAGGAGGGTCGTACCGAAGCGGGTAACGCGGACGCGCCCTACTGGTTCGTCGTATTCCACCAGAAAGGCGTCGGATTGGACTCTTTGAAGAGCATGGACAACCAGCCGGTAGTCACCGATCTGAAAACGTTGGCTCTCATAGCCGGGCATGGGGTGATCGAGGGAGACGAGGAATGAGCGAGATTGACGAGTTCATCAAGACGGCTCGTGCCGGTAAGCCCGTCTACCTGACCGCCGAGGAGAAACAGGCGTTGAGGAATCATCGGGCTTATCTGAAGCTCAAGGCGAAAGACCCCGACTATTTCTCGAAAGCCCGTCGTGAGGAACGGCGCAAACGCAAGGAGGAACAATGAGCTACGACCTGTATGTGGTACGCCCTGATATTCCAGAGGACTGCTGGTATTACGTGTGCGACCGTGACCATGAGGAACGCTCCTACGACCAGTATGGCCGTTATTTCAACTACACGTATAATCTCGGCCCGTTCTTCGACGCCTATCATGTTCGCCCGTCAACCGACTTGGACGGCAAGACCGGTAGGGAATGCGCCGAACTTATACGGCAAGCCCTCATGAGCATCTACGTTCAGCCGTTGCATGAGCTGCGTTCCGAATACAATCCGCGCGACGAGAACGGCGAGTTGGTTGATTGGGGCAGTGTGGACGGCGCAATCAAATGGTTGGAACGGATACACGACTACTGCCGTGAACACCCCGACTATGTTGTCAAGGAACGCTCCTGATGGGAAACAGTCACAACACGACACCCACCAAGTGCATCGACTGCGGGCGAATCCGGCCACGTAACCAGATGTGCAGCGGGCCCCGTTGCCGCAACTGCCATATCAAGGCCGACCCCATACGGTTGGCGAAGCATAGAGCCGGAAGCGCGAAATAGGCAAGGGAGCATAAAACCAAACGCACTCCCCCATTGCCCATCCAAGAGGGCGGCATGGTTTTCGCCGGCCACCCCATCGACATCGATGACCCGTATCTGCGCGAATTCATCGAAAAGGCAAGGAGAACATGATGGAAGATAGGAAACTCGTTGATTTCGCCCGTTGGCTGAACGATCATCCGGGCGAATGGAATCTTTGGCCGTATCTCATTCCGATACAGGCCGACCGCAGGGATACCGTCGCATCGATGAGGCTTGTCATGGAACGCATCAAAAACCATCAGTACGACGAGTTCCGCGTGGACACCGTATTGCTCGAATACGAACTATTCAACGGTTTCATGGGCTTCGATAAGGGCAGCGTGCATGAAAACGGTCTCGCGTTGAAGATGAGGCTCAAGGCATGACCGCGCGGGGGGACGACCGGAAACTCATGCACTGGATAGCCTCACACGGATACACGGTGGTCAGGGCCACGACCGGCCACTGGAAAGTCTACGACAACGGCGTGCTGCTCACGGCGACGAGCGGCACGCCATCGGACTGGCGAAGCCGCCACAACTTCATCAAGACGTTCAGGAGACGATCATGTCAGACCCCGTGAACCCGGAACGGCTGCTGGAGGAGGCGGAATGAGCATCGTCGGCTTGGCGCATTTCATCGAACTGGCCGTGTTCTTCATCATCGGGATACAGGCGTTCCGCTACCTATTCAGGAAATGGAATATATCCCTATCCGATGAAGGCGGCGACGCGATGACGATCGTTGCCTTCAGCTTTGGATTGATAGCGGCTTTCGCAGCGCATGGCGTCTGCTGGGCGTTCATGCAAATGGTGTTCCCCGATTACACGTACTAGCTGATAGGAGCATGACAATGGTACGCAAAGGATACGTTCAACTGGTCAACAGCTTCTACATGAACCGTAAGGTACGCAAGCTCAGGCACACATGCCCGAGCGCAATAGGCGCGTTCACGATGATGCTTACTTTCTGCGGAGACAATCTTTCAGACGGACATATCAGCGAAGACGATGCGTTTTACGTGTTGGATATCACCGATTCAGAAATCGATGCGCTTTGCGAAGTCGGCATGATCGAGCCGGACGGGAACAACGGGTACTACATTCACGACTATCTCGCACACAATCGAAGCCGCGAACAGGTGCAGAAGAAGCGCGAAAGCAATGCTGAAAATTACCGAAAAGATAAAAACGAGGCGAAAACCTCCGATTCAGATAACTTTCAGACGGCTGAATCGCGTCTGAATCGGGACAAACACCAGAACACCAGAACACCAGAAGAATTATCTAAAGATAATTCAACTCCCCCTACCCCCTCGAAGCCGGACTTCGGTAATCTGCTTGACCGTATCGAGGCTTTCTATCCGACGAACAGGTTTGACGGGAAAACCTCCCAGTCCCGTATGCAGCTGGAGGTCGATTGGCCGAAGATCGTGAAAGCCGCTGGAGACTCCGACCCGAGCATGTTTCTCGAAGCCAAGGCTCGAGCGTATGCGGAGGCCACCGACGAGCAGTACGTGAAAACGTTCAGCCGGTTCATCGGCGGTGAACTGTACGCCCGCAACTGGGAGAAACCCAAGCCCGAAGCGCCGAAGCCACGACCAGGGCAACCGTTGAAATCCCGAAGCCAGCAGAACCTTGAGGCGAATCTGGCGAAAACATGGCAGTACATGACACCCGAGGAACGTGCAAGATACCAGCAGCAGGGAGGTTTCAATGCTCAGCAGGGGTGAGGCAGCAGCCGTATTGTCGCTTATCAACGCGCATCACGGCAACGCGCAATGGGATGACGTTCAGCTTGAAGCGTTCCATTCGGAACTGAGGACGGACATCACCGTCGCCGAGGCTCAGGAGGCGGTGAGACGCTTCTATGCGGAGAACGATACCGGCCGTTGGTGTGGTTCGGGTGACATCAACGCCATCGTCCGCCGACTGCGCGGCAAGGCGAAGCCCTCGGAGGCGGAGATCGCGCGTGAGTGCGATGCGCGGGGCTTGGAGGGTGACGCGGTGTGGCTGTACCGGCGTCAGCGCATGTTGGGCCGTCAACCCGAGGAGGCGGCTCGAATCACGGCCTCGAGTCGCAACCCGTTGGAGTTGGAGCCGGCGAAGCCGAAGCGGCGTACACCGGTACGGCATTTCCTCGGCGCGGGCGACTTGGGGTTGGGTGACATACTGCCGCGACACGCCGAACCACATTTGGAAAACTAGAGACGCCCGTGTATTATTGGTCTTGCTGACACGTCCGAAGCTCTTAATGAGTGAAGGTCTAGGTCAGTTTGTCTTTTTCCACTGAAAACACGAGGCTCTGCCGCTATGACGGTTGCTGGCGGGAGATCGTGACCGACGCGCCGTCCATGCTCATCGGGCATGGGATACCCGAGAACCGGAGCCTGTTGTGCGCATGGCATGAACGCCAGCTCTCCAACGACCTGCAATGGTTGGAACGCAACCTGCCCGACCTGACCGAGTATCGCATCAACCGCGCCTACGGGCACAAGAACGGTGGCGGCGGGAACGCGGGCACGGCTCCAGCGCCCGTAAGGGAAACCCTGCACGACCTGCTGTACGCTGACGACGACCACGGTTATCCGGGCTTGCAAGGCACACTCTACGAGTGGGTGCGCAGCCTGAAACTGAACCTGCGTGAATCGGCGCCGCTGGCCGACATGGTTTACCGAATCGCCAATCACCCGAAACTCGACGAGCACCCGTCCACGCCCGTGTACGCGGAACCGGTTCACGGGCTGGTGCGCAAACTGCGTCGTTTCCTCACGGACGATGACGGGGAAACCGTGTTGTACGGGCCATGCCCCGCCAACGGGTGCCTGGGCCAGCTCTCCGGCTATGCGGACGCGGAGACGGCGAAATGCCCGCAATTCGGTTTCAGTATGCCGGTCGCCCTTATCAGGGCGGAACGGGTGAAGCGTCTCCTCCAATCGGAGGCGGTGAGAACCCGTGGCGAACTATTGGACATCATCAAGGCGTGCGGGATGCGCGTGAACCGCAGCACTTTGCGCAGTTGGATACATCGCGGCCAGTTGCCCCAGCAGGGCGAGGACTCGTACAGCAATCCGCTTTACAGGTTCAGTGATTTCTACCGGCTCACAACCGGATTGTCCGAGAACGCGGACGTGTGGGAGATCATGCAAGCCGCACAAAACCAATCCAAGGAAGGAGACAACCAATGAGCAGCCAGATTCAACCATTCGACTTCAGGGGCATTCAGGTGCGTGTCCTAACCGATGCACACGGCAACCCGTGGTTCCTTGGAGCGGACGTATGCGCCATTCTCAGTACGGCCACCAACCATATTCGGGAATACCTCGATGCCGATGAAATCACCAATATCCGTAGTACGGATATTGCTCAGAACGGTGGCAAGGCGCCCGTTTTCGTGTCCGAGTCCGGCCTGTACTCCCTCGTGTTACGCAGCCGCAAGCCCGAGGCTCGCGAGTTCAAACGCTGGGTGACGCATGAGGTGCTGCCATCGATTCGCAGGCATGGTGCGTACATGACCGAATCGACTTTGGATAAGGCAGTCACCGAACCCGACTTCCTTATCCGGCTTGCCACGCAAATCAAACAGGAGCGGGCGGAAAAGGAGAAGGCCCAAGCACAGGTCGAACGGATGCGTCCCAAGGCATTGTTCGCTGACGCTGTGGAAACCTCGAAGACCAGCATCCTTGTGGGCGACTTGGCGAAAGTCCTGAAGGGCAATGGCGTGGATATTGGCGGCACTCGCTTGTTCGCGTGGCTGAGGGACAACGGATGGCTGATGAAAACCGGCAGCTCTCGCAACATGCCCACGCAGAAATCTATGGAATTGGGATTGTTCGAGATCAAGGAAACCACCGTGGTTCACTCGGACGGTCACACGACCATCAACAAGACGCCGAAAGTCACGGGCAAAGGTCAGACGTTCTTCGTCAACAAGTTCCTCGGACACAGGGAGATTACTCAATGAGCATCAATCTTGGTACCACGGAAGTGGTATTGGGCTTGTATTCCAAGGCGCTTCAACTAGCCACGTTCACCGTGGAAGTCCCGGTGGCGGGCGAACTGGAACCGGACAGCGTGTTCATAGGCGACGACATGCAGCCACGCGCGCACGTGACAGTGACGCTGCCGCCCGACGGTTCCGTCGAAAAGGCCGTTAAAGCCGGGGTTTATGCGTTCCAGAAGGCGTTCAACGAGTCGATGGAATCGAGGAACGTATGAACTGGCTGAAGCGACTGCTGCACTTGGAGGAGCCGGAACCGGTCGAAAAGCCGGAACCTAAGCCACCGGTGTTGGAGCCATGCCCTATCTGCGGACGCACACCCAAGCCGAAGTATGTATACGACACCATCCTTACCCGCTACTACTGTCAGGAAGACTCCGTGTGGCTGCTCTCGGAGCGGTGCGATCATTCCGCGAGTATCTTCTCGTTTGCCCCGTTTGAGGACAAGGACGTTCCGAAGTGGAATATCGGTTGCAGACTGTTAAGGACAATTGTTGCCGTGCTAGTTCCCGAATGCCCTGTCTGCGGGGAGAAACCCACCGTGCAACCGGACTTGGAGTCGGATATTCCCCAGCTTGTCTGCTCATGCAACGAACTGTTGGGCAACGAGGGAATAACAAACGTCTATCAGCGCAAGGGCGAGTGGATACGTCGTTGCATGGCGTTGGAACGCAAGCAGGACAACGTGAGGGAAATGGAACAGCTTATCGAAAGGGAGTCGGAATGAAGAAGATTCGCGTCGCTTGGAATGACCTGAAGCCCGGCGATTTGATTCACGTCAAAGGCAGCAAGAACACGTACAGGTTCGTCAGCTACGGGAGTGGAACCATTTCGGGCGACCCGGAAAAAGTCACACCCAAGAAAGCCAAACAATACGCTTTCGTTGACATCCAAGCCGCCGTCGTCCACCCATATGGCAGGTGTTTCTACACGGAATTGAAACTTGTCGTTCTAGACTCTGACTTTGATTACGCGACACGTCCCGCACCAAAGAAACCGCATATTGAAGAACCGGTTTCGCCCGGCGAATACTGGGCGCGTATCCAGATTGGCGAGGGAGAGACGTGGGTGCAAATCATCAAAGTCTATGTCAACGACTACGTTCGGCTGTCCAGCGACAACGATAAGCGCGTATATCAGATCAGTGGGCATTCGGTCTTATTCGAGTCCTCGTGGATGACATGGTGGGAATTGTTGGAGTCCATTAAGCAGACTCCGATTCTGGAACTGTTGTCTGCCGAGGAATACTACACGCGCAAAGCAAAAGGCAAGCTGTGAGCATTATCCCCATAGCTTTGTTCATAATGTTGCTGAGTCTAATCATTCTTATCGAATCCACGAGGAAACCATGACCGAAGAGAAAACCGCGTCGTTTAAATACGAACGCTGCATCATCGACCTGACCGAGTTCGCGCATAAGGTCAGCGTGGAAGTCCGCGTGTACGATACCGAGGAAACCATGCGGAGAGCCGCCTGTATCGACTTGGTGGAATCCTCCATCGAATCCGATGACCTCGACAGGCCGATTGGAGATGCCGCGTTCGAAAACGGCACAGCCGGAATTACCCTCATGCAGTCCGCGCCAATCGACACGCAGACCAATGTGGTGAAATATGGGAACTCCCCCATGTGCGTGATCTATTTGAGCCGCGAACACCTGCTGCCGCATATCGTCAGCCATGAGTGCGTGCATGCTGCGATGGGCTTGTACAACGTCGAGATTCTCGGATACCGGCACAAGGCCAAGGCATGCAAGCACATGACGGTCTCAAATGAGCTTGTCGCATACGCGCAATCCGAACTGTTCCGCTGCGTTATGGAGTTCCTGGCCGATGCCGTTAAAACAACAGAAGAGGAACAATGAGCTACATCATCGACCGAACTGATTACCTCTTTTCCCCTAATGACTCGCCTTACAAGAACGCTCGTCTCGTGGAAGTCCACGAACCGTTTGAACGCCAACTAAGTAGAGGAGTCACCGAGAAAGGCTCCCGCATCGAGAAGAAGTGGATCACGGACGATGACCCGTTGACCGTCTATACGAACGAAGGCCGTATCGTCGTGCAGGACACCGGTTACTCAGAGTATCCCATCGGTATTGAGATCTACAACGATTACCGGGAATAAGAATGCCGCCCCTAGTGTGCTTCCATGAGAGGCAGTGGCGGCTTTCTAACACGCCTTTCATAGCTTGAAACCCGTGACAATCTATTTTTTATTGATTTTCACGGGTTTCAGTGAGCGATGGACGTGTTTTCGTATAATCAGGCCCACATTTATGGTTTTATTCGCTTCGCTCACACATCAGCGGAGCTGACACGTCGATTTCCGCGCCAAGCGGCGCGGAAAGCACCTCATGCACGTCCGGCGCAAAATACAGGTTGCCCCTTCCAGACGGATACACACGCAGTATGCCTACGGATACTAGACGGGACAGCGCGTGCTGCACCGCTGACGGGCTCTTGCCGAACCTTCTCCTCAGCGCACGTGTCGTCACGGTGGGTTGCCCGATAAGGTACATCGCCGTCTGAACGGACAATCCACTGTAATTGTGCGCGTCCAGAAGACTCCGATACTTCTGCCGAACGTTGACCAGACGTTTGACGCGCAGCAAGGCGTCCTCGCAGGATTCCTCGACGCCTTGGCAGAAGAACAGTATCCAGTTCTCCCAGTCGCCTTTTGTGGAAACGCCAAGCAGCCTATCCTGATATTCTGGACGACGACGCTCGAACCACGGGGACACCGACAGCAATGGCTGACTAAGCAATCCACGGCTCATCATCTGCAACAGCACCAGCAGTCGCCCGATTCTTCCATTGCCATCCGTGAACGGGTGCATCGTCTCGAACTGGTAGTGAAACATCGCCATATCCAATACGGCCAGCCCCGGCTCATTGCGGGACCGCCACCAGTCAACGAGTGACCGAACCGCTATGTCCAAGTCCTGCCCGGGCGGCATGGGAACGAAACGCGCATCCTCGATACGCCGTGTGGGAGAGCCGATGAACACTTGGGTTGATCGTATATCCCCGGCTTGCGGATTGTCGGACTTCGTGCCCTTTACGAGAAGCTGCTGCAATTCACGTATGAGGGACAGGCTTATCGGATGCCCGGCCTGAATCTGGCCTATGCCGCATTCCGCCGCATCGAGATAGTTCAACACTTCGCGCATGGACTCGCTCAAACCGCTTTTGTCCTCACCCACCTCGTAGTCCTGTGCGAGAACGGTTTCCAACGGCTCGAACGTGCCCTCCAGAGCGCTTGTGCTCTGCGCTTCGCGTCGCATGGTCGGACGGCGCAGCATATCCGGGTTTGGTAGATCCTCCCCCAGTTCGCTCAATCTCGCCAATGCCATCGAGGCTCGGGACACCACGCCCATGACACGTGGAGAAAGCGTGGGATAATCACCAAGCGGGTTCGGTACGAACGAATACGTATCGTATTGCATCAGACCGTATCTTGTGGCGTACTCGCCCGATAGTCTACGCAGCTCGCCTGGCGCGTCAGGTGTAAACATTTCTTTTCTCATGTCACTAACTATACACATTTCTTGAATTGTTCATACTAAGATTCCGCAAATCTTAGTATGAAACATGGGTTGACCATACACTATCCTTCGTATTCCCTGCACAGGTCGGCGGCGAACTTGCTGAGATTATCCGGGTCAAGCTCATAGTTCTCCCCGCTCTCCCCCGCCTCGTCATAGTATTTCCACACCTCATGCAAAGCGGCTCTCATACGCTCAGCGTCCATCGATTACCTCCTGATTCCAGTCCAACATGTCAGCGGCCAACCATTGCCCGCCGCCTGAAGCATTGGCGTACAGCCAAGCCCCGTAAGAGATTCGAGCCGACTTATCGCGTTTCAGCCATGCTTGAAGCCACATAAGACGCAGCTTCCAGCGTGGTATACGCCGCCACAACTCGGTGTTGGTGGCGGGGTCGAAACGCTCGAAACGGTAGATCGCGGTAATCATTCCGACTCACCCGATTCGACTTGCGAACCATCTTCGCGTTCGGCATAGAACATGTAATCTTCTATGTCGTCAACGTCATACAGATCACCATCGCCGTGCTCGTCCACCCATTCGCTCAACTGCTCAAAGGTCAAGCCTTTCGGCGCGACGACACGACGGTATTCAACCGTCGTGACACGCTTGGAAATCTCGTAGGTTTCCATAGGAGTTGCCGATAGGACGTGGAAGTTGGAATCACAGGATTCAAGCAAGTGAGTCTGGATATTCGGTTCAACCAGCTCCTCCCAATGGTCTTGCAGATAAGCGTCGGCGTCGGCTTCCGGTACGCTGTCGGGTATCTCCACCTCGAACTCGGTGCCCAAAAGCGTGTTGTACTGGCATTTGATGGTTTGCATGATGGAAAATCTTCTTTCTATTGTTCGGTAAAACGATTGACGGGACAATAGACAGCTCTAAAGTCCCGTCTAAATGCTGATTTATGTGAAAACCGCACCATAGAAAGCCCTATGATGCGGTTCTAAATGATGGTTTCTATAAGAATGGCCTCATAGAACAAGTCCATGAGGCCATGAAAACGATAACGGCTATACGCTCCGCCTGTATGGTGGAATGTCCAACGTGGCTTCCAATCCGTCGTTAACATGCTCCGCGTCCCTCAACGAGAGTCGTCCGAACCATTGCAGCAGTTCGCTCCTGTTGAAGTAGAAGCGTTGCGAACAGCGCACGAGCGACGGCTTCGCCAGTCCCTCGGCTTTCCAGTCGAGCAGCGGCACGTCGCCGGCCTCATCCCAATCAGTGTTGCCGGTTATCTTCGCCACGATACCCGACACCAGATCACCGTCAACCTCGGTGATTACCACGGGACGCGGCTTGCCGATACCGGGATGGTCGGGAAACTCGACCCACATCAGCCACACGTCATACAGGCGCGGTTCACTTGGCGTACTGGTCATAGACATCATCCTCCGAATCATTCCAATCGGCGGGCAGTATCACATGGCCCTTCTCCGAACGCTCGAACATGTAGGCATTGTGAACAGGCGGCACCGGATAGCCGTCAGGCGTGTGCCGCGTCGGCTTGAACGGCAACCCGTTGTCCACCAAAGACTGGCGTAAAAACATGTTGACTGCGGTGCTCAGGCTCATGCCCATGGAATCGTAGAGCGCGGCGGCACGCGCCTTGACATCATCATCAATATTGGCGACCAGCTTACCCATAATAAACCTCCTTAACGGTTAACAGATGGTATCAATCATATACCATATTGGGATAGAATAGTATCCGAATTTTTACCAGTAGATGTAAATCTCACCCGCCTTGTGTTTCCACCCGTCCGGCGCGTTAGGGAACGCCTTGCGCCATTCAGGTGTCAGAGATCCAAGCAAATCGGCGTAATCATCAAACGAGAACACGTCTTCATACTGTGCCTCAATATCGTGTGCCACGCCGTCCAGTTCGTCCAACATATTCATGAACTGTTGGGTTTCGCCATCGGGATACACGTATTGGGTGAGCATAAGGTTACTCCGCCAGTCGTCCAAGTATTCTCGGACACGGTAATCGATCAACGTAAGTTTGATAGTGGCGCTCATAATAATCTCCTAAAAAAGTATTGGTTTGGTTTATAGGTATGGGATGCCGTCCAGCGGAAGTGAGGAAAAACGCCAGGCGGCAAGAACTTAGAACAGCGGCAAAGCAAACCGCTTATCGGGTAAATCGGTGGCGTTCAACGCCGCCAGAATCAGATCGGACGTATGCAGTGGAATGTTGGCACGCACGGCCGCGATATTCTCGGCAGTGTAGGCGCAACCGGACGATTCCAGCACCTCACGAATCTTCGCCGTGGATATCCTGACTTCCATCACAGCACTCCCAGCAAATCATCGATAAGCATGGCGATAGCGGTTTGATAACGCTGATACGTGGTGGAATAGGCACAGTCGTAAACCTCACGCGCCTTTTTATCCAGCACGTCCAACGTGAAACCGCTATCAGCGGTCAAACGTTCCATCTCATCATTGTCAGGCGGCGTACTGGGCATACAGGCGACACCCTCAAGGGTATCCATCGCGCGCCGGCGTAAATCATCGATGAAACCATGCTGACCATCGAACACAGCCGACAAGTCATACTCATTATCATCAGCCATCTCCCACGCAGACTTCAACAGCAGTCGCGTGGCCTTGTCACGAAGCTCACTCATGGTCACGCCGCCTTAGCCCACAGGTCACGGGCGACGGCCACGTAATCGGCCACCGCCTTTTCCAATTGCTTGTCACTGCCACGCTCATAACGGGCACGGTAGGCGACAACGCACCTGCCGTTGGCCGAAGCAATGTAGGCCACCTTGCGGCCTTTGCTGGTACGGAAGTGACGGATATGGCCCAAACCTTGCAGTTCGGGGCATTCCTTAGCCATCATCAGGTCAGGCAACGTGGCATACGACACGGCCAGCTCATTAGTCTTGGGCGGAACCTCGGCAATCTCCTGAGTGATCGGCGCCGGTTCTTCCATATCAGCCGTGTAGACATCCGCCAACGACTCGTAGTATTCAGCCCAATCATCGGCAGACGGTTCATCATCGGAAAACTCGGGAACCGGCTCATCGTCTTCAGCCGCTTCCTCAACAGACGGCAGATAACGCACCATGCCCTGCTCAGGCCAATGGTCAACAGTCGCGAACCGCTCACCCTCACAAGTCCAACGGGATTCAAAATCAGCCACCGTGATACCGGAAACACTCTTAGCGTCCATACCCGTCAGCACGGGAACCGTGAACCCGTAAGCCTTGCGCTCACCGTCAGGTATCAGAAACCAGCCATGCTCAAGGTCAGTCTGACTCGCTTTCATACCGCCCAACAGTTCGGCATATTTCTTCTCGCCCTTGGCCTGAACGTTCCAAGACGTGCCAGCGGAAGTCTCCGACAGCCGCCAGATACGCTTCACTTTCGCGTTCACATACCTCACATCGTATTTCGAGTCATCCTTGCGCAACCGAACCCACATGCCGCTCACGGCGTTAACGTTACGGGACGGGTCATTATTGAGCTTCTTCATTTTGTTTTTCCTCATTTCAAAGATTGATTGTCAGATCTGCACGCCACGGTGATAGGCGTAATCGCCATACACGCAAGTGGCGGTATCATCAACGCCGTAAGGCGTGGAACATTGGGGAGTCGGCTGGATAAAACCAACCCACCTGAGAAAGAGAATGGCCGCGACTAGCGCGGCCACAAGCAGAACATGACGGACTTTCAACACTCACCCTCTTCGGTGGCTTCTGTGTAGAAAACGTCGTCCATCTGGTCGTTATCAAAACGCTCATTGACGTAATCGGACAACGCTTCAACGTCACCGTCATTGTAGAGTCGGGCGATTCTGCCATGCCCTACGCCATTGCCCTCCAACATGTAAGCGTCCTGGGCCCAGTAGGGTTCACCCTCGAAAGCCGCGTCATACTCGGTTTCAGAGACATACCCGTAATCGCCCAGACGGTAGATGCCCTCACAAGGCTGAAACCCGTCATACCGGCATTTAGGCGTAAGTTTCGCGTCAACACGCTCCACCATATCCGTAATATCCTTAGCGGTAATCATTGTTAGCTCCCTTAAAACAGTGGGGGCACGGCTCCCATGCCATGCCCCGAAACGATTGATTTAACGATGGACTCGCACCATGTAGCCGCGTCCCCAGTGGTCGATCACGGCAATCACTCTGCGTAATACCTAGCCGGGTTATTCTGCATGTCAACACGCCGCCATGCCCTGACCAGTTCGACAGTCGAAGCATACCGTTCAACAGCCGACCGACTACGGTCGTACCGGACGGCCATATCATTGTCGAAACCGATAACCGTGTCCGCCATGATATGACGCGCCTCTTTTGCCGTGATGGCCTCACGATGCCAGTTGCCATCAAAAACGTCGTCGGCAACCCAAGCGTCACGCTCAGCCCTCGAATCAAACACCATGAGATACCCCGGCCATGACCCGTCATCCCATTTTTTGCCGACACCGTAAGTCCAGTAGAAAGCGTAATGATAGCGTGCCATCATGCCACCTCGCCATCGAAGTGACATTCGGCGGCTACCGCGTACAGCACGTCATGCATGGTGTCGGTACTGTAGCCGTTGATATCGGTGACAACTTGCAAAGTCTGCTCGGACACACCGTAATCATCTTTCAGCGCGTCCCACATTTCCTCGATAGACATTGTTGAATCTCCCTTGAATTGATGAAGCGCGGAGACAGCCGCGCGACTGAATGAACTTGGGCGGAGAATGCCGCCCGACATGTAAAAGGTCACATCCACGGATTACGCACGAACACGCTCACCGTCATGGTGTCCTCATGAGCTTGGTACCCGTAACCGTCAGGCATATAGACGATATCCGTGTAAGGCGGTTCGCTACCGTCGCCCGCACCGTCATGCCAATAGCACTGCGGCAGGTCGGAACCGTCTTCGAGCTCACAGTAGGGCGAGTTGACGGCAAGATTGTAGACGTCCTCAAATGTGTAGGATCGCGGCGCGGCCTGGGACACCGACTGCGCCGGCGCGGACTGTACCGACTGGCTGACAACCGGCGCGGCCTGAACCGGCTGGCTGACAACCGGCGCGGCAACCGGCACCAACTCGTTAACCCGCGCTTGTACAGCGTCATAATTATCACCGAGAGCGGCACGCCTCGCCTCACCGTCACCGTACTCACCACGGATAACAGCGGCGGCGAGAGCGTCAATATCCACCGGTTCCGGCTCACTGACAAGCTTGGATTCCGGCACTGGTATCGGAACCAGCACGTGAGGGGTAACGTCCTCACGGATAGGCTGAGTAGTCTCGGCGGCATTGGCCGGAACCGACACCATGCCGCACAGGGCGGCGAACGCGGCAACAGCCGCAACAAACTTCTTACGCATGATAGTCCTCACTTCCATGTGAGGCGGTACAATGAGTACCGCCTTTTTAATCTCTCAATTGATAAAGGTCAGCCCCGCAAGTGTTGGCGCACTTACGGGGCATTTATGTTAGGCCAATAGGCCCAGTGCCTAGACTATGGGATAAACCCAGTGAGCTAGGCCAACTGTGTACAATGCCCACAGTCAGGCAAAGAATTGATTAGGGCGCACACCTAGCTTTCGCTAGTGTTTTCTTTTGGCTTATCAGCCTCTAACAGCTTGCGCGGATTACTGACCTTGAGCGCGTCAGCCACCTTGATGACGACGTTAAACGAGGCGTCACCTAGGTTCCGAGCGCCGGTCTCCCAAGCAGCTATGCGCTGCTGGTTCACACCGTCTACCCTATCGGCCAACTGCTTCTGCGTCAGCCCTCGCTTCTGCCTTAACTCCCTAAGACTCATGGCTCACCTCGCTCTTCGCTACAGTGAGCCCAATTATACCTTTGGCTTAATCGCAGACGGGGTTTCTGATGCCATCGCACCGCGTTCTTTCAGCGGCCCCCGCACTACTCGCAAGGCCTCTGCCTTGCTTCGCTATCCCTCACCGGCCTGTAGCCGGGATGTCGGTATCACTGTTCAGTTATCAAACTTCTGGACTCACAGACTGGAGCCTGTCTAGCGCCCTGAGGTCTGTGGTCTCTGCTTGGCTTTCCGCCTTGCGTGGTTCCCACTATACACACTCCCAACTGGGAGTGCAAATCAGGTACGGCACGACACCACGCAACCCGTTGCAAACACTCGCATCTCTCGGCGTGTCGAAACCCACAAAACACGACACAAAAACCGCGCGGCACGACACCACGCAACACACCACCAGGTCACAGACCCGCAGACACAGACACAGCCATGACATAGAGGCACACCACCACGTCACAACTCACAGACGGATAGGCCACGTCACCACCACGTGACGGACTCACACGGACGGATAGACGGAGAGGGACACGAGACAGTCAGGACAGCCGTACAACACGACCACCACGTCACCCTCACACTCAGGTGACGCAACCACGCCCACGACACACTCACGTCACGCTCACACTCAGGCAACAACGCATAGGTACATGCACACACGGGTACCACGACCACCAACATAGGGGCGGAGAGGGGTACCGGCACCCGTTATACATTTGGCCGCTAGGTGTCTGGTTTCGCCCGTGAATGCCGCTCCCAGACTTTTTTGAATTAGCGTGACATGGTGTGTCGCACCAATGATTGCAACGGTTTTCGGGCTGTGGTCTTTTCCGGTTTCTATGCAACGCTTGTTGCAACGCTTGTTATGAGTAAACTGTCGTTTAGATGGATTGTCGGGGATTGGAGCAAGGCTCAGATTCCTGACATATTGTTATTCACCCCGTATGCCATTGGCGTCGGGGTTTTGTTTTTTGCCGCGCCTTTAGATCACATCAACAGACAGTGTTGGTGTCGTTTCTTGAACCGGGGCGCGGTGTGGACGGTTGGCAGAGTCCGGTTGATTGCAGTGGCTTGCTAAGCCGCCGAACGTCGTTTTGGCGTTCCGCGAGTTCGAATCTCGCACCGTCCGCGAAGTATCGAGGGTCGCTCCCTTGGTGCTTTATGAGGTTGGCTGAATAAACCCGGATTGCATGTATGCCGGGTTAAGGCTGCGTCACGGCTTAGCGGCACCCTTTAGCGGGGGAAGTGTGACGAGGAACGCTACAGCGGTACACGGTAAGTGCATCACATGCTCGGCGTTGGTGGTAAAACGCAATCCACCACCTCGCAATTCTTAGCTCATCTACATATCGTAGAAGGAGTTTCCTAGGTCGTTTCTATGAAGCGGCCTTTGTTTTCCCGATCTGGTCTGCTACGTAGGGGCTGGGGGTGGATGACCTACGGGTCGCGCCACAATCGGGGTCTGGCGGTAGGCACGTGGAGTGCGCGTCGGCTGTAACCCGACTGCCTTTGGCAATGGGAGTTCGATTCTCTCTGCCGCCACAATCGCAATGTAGTGCCAAATATCTGGTTGTTAGGACTGGGGCTGAATACCTAGGGTGTCCCGGTCGCAGAGAACGTCGGGTAGCGCCCGGAGATCGTCGCATTATATTCGTGCGGCGCGTTGCGAGATTTGGAGAGGCCAGTCGATTGGCGGCGACAACTGTTCCGAAAACAGTCTGCCTTGACGGGCGTGTGGGTTCGACTCCCACTCTCTCCACTGGGACGGCTGGTCGCACGTCCACGGATAAAGGATTACGACCTATATGCCCGTGGCCGAGTGGTTCAGGCACCGGTCTCCAAAACCGGTTACGGAAGTTCGATTCTTCCCGGGTATGCGATGCCTTGAGAAGGGGCAGCTCTTGGCGGTGACAGCTTCTCAGTCATCGCCAGTCGCCGGCGGCGGCTTCACGCCATGCCGTACGGCAATAACTGAATAGCGCTCCCTCTAGTGGGAGGCGTGGCATTCTAGCTCATTGGAAGAGCGGCGCTCTCGTAAAGCGCAGGTTCGAGTTCGATTCTCGGGATTGCCTCTAGGAACCGGTGGCTCGTGGACCAACTCCCCTGTATTTGGATTAACCCCGTTGGAATGCTCGCTCGCCACGCTTCCACCGGCTCCGCCCCCTTATACATAAGGAGTCATCGTGGCTTGGTCGAGTTCGAATCGTAGGGAACGGTTCAATCCGGGTTGGGAGCGGACTCGCAAGCTGATATTGGAGCGTGATCATCATCGCTGCCAGTGGCCGGTGACCGACGAGTTCGGCTTCACTCATATCTGTGGCCGTCCGGCCAATCAGGTGGATCACAAGGTTCGCAACCCGTTGCATGACGATGACTCCCCCGAGAACCTGCAATCCCTGTGCCAATACCATCACGAGCAGAAAACATGCATGGAGTCGGCGCAGCAGCGTCAGGTGAACCGGGAACGCCGGAAGGAGCGGGAATGGTATTCGCGTCCGGCGTATCGACGGACTGTCTCGTAACGGGTTGCGGCGAGCTTGCCGTGGCCGATGGATTGTGCCGTAGCCATTACAATCGTAAGGCTTATTCCGGTAGGCCGGTGACGCCTATCCGTGCCCGTGTGTGTCCGATGTGCGGTATGGCGTTCCAGTTGACCCGATGCTCGAAGATTTTCTGTTCCCCTACTTGTCGCAAGCGGTTTCAACGGTTTCGGGCGAAGCACCCGTATACGACGTTGGCCAGTGACCCCAATCCGATTATCGAATCGGAGCCTTTGACTCCCGAGCCTGTGCGGAGCATGACGTATGGGGCTTTCACGGAGGCTGATATCTGGGCCAAGTGTGATGGCACTTGCAAGGGGTGCGGCAAGCCTGTTTCAAAAGACATTGACAGTCCGGACGCCGGTACTCCCGCGTGGATTGTCCCGCCCGAGGACGGTGGTGAGCCGTCGTTCGAGAATCGGGCGATTTTCCATTACAGGTGCGTGCGACGCCACGTCTGACGCATCTTCTGCAGAACGAAGCCCGTCATGGGCCGAAGGCTGGTGAATCATGGCTGGGAATGGCAGGAAGGCGGCGAAGCCTAAGACTGGTGGAGGCTATGCTTCCGAAGCCCCGTTGGATAAGGTGCCGGAGGATTGGACGTTCGAGGAATTGGAGCCCATTGGTCCCGAGCTGCCGGACGCTTCCGAACTGAATCTTCTTGATGGGGTGTGGAGCCCGTTTGTCCGTAAATACTATGACGCTTTCCGCCGCACCCCTCAGGCGCGCCAGTTGCGCACGAAGTGGGAGTGGTGGAATTTCTTCTACAAGCTGGCCGTCATGGACAAGAGCATCAAGAAACGCTCCTATGACGGTCTGGCCCCGGAGATGCGCCAGTCCATGAACCAGTACGGTGATACCCCCGACGCTAAACGTAAGCTGAAGATGGAGGAGCCGCAGGCCAATGATATGGCCGCTGGGATCGTGGGCTTCCAGATTCCCGATGACCCGAACAATGATTTCGATGATCGTGCGCGGGCGGTGCTCTGATGCATGACGTCATTCCCAAGCTGACAGCGAAGGACAGGCAGCGTTCGCTGGGCCGTCTGGCGGTGTGGTGGATTGAGACGTTCACGCTCATCGGGCGCGGAGACGCGAAGGGAATGCGTATCCGCCACTCCCCCGAATACTTCCAGTTCATCATCGACTGCTATGCGCTTGACCGTAATGGGCGGCGCAGGTTCGGCCAGGTGTTCCTCGCCCGTCCGAAGGGCTGCAACAAGAGCGGTTTCGCCGCCGAGATAGCGATGTTCGAGGCTTTCGGCCCGTGCCGGTTCGCTGGTTGGGCGAAAGGCGGGGAAACCTACACGTTTCTCGGAAAGACCTACCGGTATCACAAGGGCGAGCCGATGGGCCGTCCCGTGAAATCGCCTCTCGTGGTGTGTCTGGCCACCGCCGAAGAGCAGACCGGCGAGGTCTACGACACCATCTACTACAACTGCACCGAAGGATATCTGAGGTTCCTTGCCGGCGATGGCATGGATGCGGGCAAGACCCGTATCCTGTGGCCGAAGACCGGCATGGAGATACGCTATTCGACCGCCGCCGCACGAAGCAAGGACGGTGGCCTTCAGACGTTCGTGTGCTTCGACGAGGTTCACCAGTACAGCAACAAGCGTCTGCGTGACCTGTTCGACATCATGACGCAGAATCTTACGAAGCGTGGCGTCGCCGCCGACCCGTGGTATCTGATGACCACGACCATGTATCAGCCGGGCGAGGACAGCGTGGCCGAACGCGCGTTCAAGACGGCGCATGATCTCATGGAGGGCCGTCTGCGCGGATGGGAGGACCTGTTGTTCGACCATCGTTACGCCGACTTGGCGTTGGATGATTTCGCCGACGACGGGAAGCTTGAGCATGCGATCTACGAGGCGTACGGTTCCGCGATGAAATCGCCCGACGGCAAGGATTACATCTTCCTTCCCGATGGGCGAATGGTTCCGGTCGGCCCTGACGGGCGTTCCGCCGAAGGCTGGTCGTTGAGGGACGAAGGCGTCGAGCCCGGCCCCTCGAAGTACGGTTGGTGCGATCTGCGGCGAACCGTGAAGAAGATTCTCGACCCCGCATACGACCCGAACAACGCCATCAGGTTCTACTTGAACTCGCTGGCCTCCGCCGTGGATGCGTGGCTGACCGAGGACATGATCAAATCGCATGCGGTTCACCGCGACATCGTGGACAAGGCCATCGCCTCTCGTGACCTGAACCAGTTGAACAACGCTTGGCAGCAGGTGGTCTCCGACACTGACGAGATCACATTGGGCTTCGATGGTTCCGTGTCCGACGATTCCACCGCGCTGGTGGGCTGCAGGATACGCGACGGCATGCTGTTCCTCATCAAATTGGAGCAGAAGCCGGACGGCCCGCAGGGCGCGAAATGGCGCGTTGACCGTGATTCGTTCGACGGCAGGGTGCGTTGGGTGTTCAACCATTACAACGTGGTCGGCATGTTCGCGGACACGGACGAATGGGAGCCGTACATCGCGCAATGGGAATTGGATTACGGCGACAGGCTTCAGGTGTATCCGAGGTCGAACGGCTCGCATATCCGCTTCCCGATGAACGGCTACAAGCGTGACGTGATGAGCGAATTGAAGACCATGCGTGCCGCGTTCAACGAGCCCATGAGAACCGTATCCAAATACGACGAGCCCGATGTGACGAACATCCAACTGTTCGCCGACCCTCGGCTCATCGACCATTTCCGTAACGGACGCCGCAAGGACAGGCCCGAAGGATACCTCGTGTTCAAGGAGACCCAGAACAGCCCACATAAGATCGACGCGGCCATGGCCGGGCTTCTCGCCTACCGTGCCCGCGACATCTACCTGGGCGCCACGGTTTCCAACGAAGAGGAGTCGTTCGTCCCCATGCGCGTCTGGTGAACCTGATGAAAGGAGGCCGCATTGGCCGAATTGCAGAGCCTTATCCCCGGCGATGAGGAGCCTGACGGCGATGCCATGCTGCTGACTCAGCTGGCGAACGGCCTCGTATCCCGCATCCCGACCCTGTGCACGTTGAAGACGTTCTACGACGGCAAGGAGCAGGTGCCGGTCAAGTCGATTCCGAAAAGCACGAACCAGTCCGGCTACGCGGTGTATCAGAGGTTCATCTCCATCTGCCAGCTGGATTTGGCGAAGGCCATCGCCGACGCGGTGATACACCGTCAGAGGCCCACCGGTTTCAGGCTTATCGCGGACAAGACGATGCGTTCCACGAAGGCGGACGACATGTGGGCTCAGTGCCGCATGGAATTGAAGAGCCGTCAGATGTTCCATGATCTCGCCGTGTACGGCAACGCCTACGCATTGGTCAACAAGAACAAGCTGCCATCGCATATCACGGTGCTCAGCCCGTGGAACACGTACGTCTCCTCGGACGAGGATTCGGCGGTCAACTACTGGTACAAGGCCAGTGAGGGCCGCGAATATCTCGCCCTCTACCGTCTGATACGCAATGATGACGGCAGTGTAAAGGACGTCTACTGTCATATCGCCTACAACGAGACCGATAGTCGCAGTCTTCTGGACGAGGGCGACGAGGAGGAGATCTACGGCATCGCCAACGACGATTCCAAGCTTCGCCCAACCCTGTCACCCACGTTCCAGTGGGATGGCGGTGCGGAAAGCACCTACGATTTCGCGGAGAAATGCGAATGCCTTCCCGTCGTGCGCATGCACGCGCCGGGCGGCAAGGGCCAGTTCGAGCCGCATATCCCCACGTTGGGCAGCATCGACCAGCAGCGGTTCCAGCGTTTCTGCATTCAGGAATTGCAGGCGTTCAAACAGCGTGCGGTGTCGATGAGCAACATGCCCCAGTTCTACAAGGAATCCGACCCGCAGGTGCGTGACGGATTGGCTCAGGCCGGGGACCGGATCGACTACAAGGATCTGTTCCAGCAGGGGCCCGACGCATTGTGGCTGGTTCCCGGTGACGCTAAGTTCTGGGAGTCCGGTGTCACGGACATCAATCCGCTCATCACCGCCGTGGCTTCCGACATCAAGCATCTCGCCGCTTCCTCGGGAACGCCGTTGGATATTCTCAGCCCCGATGTCTCCGGCAGCGCGGAAGGCGCACAGCTGAAGCGCGAGGGTCTGGTGTTCAAGGTCGAGGACATGAACGCGCGTGCCAATGACGGGTTCACCCGTCTCATGCGCATGGCGTTGGAGGCCGATGGCAACAGTGCCGCAGGCGAACGGTTCGAGACCGTGTGGAAGCCCATCAACCCGCCATCCCAGTTGGAGCAGGCTCAGGCGGCGAACTATTCGAAGGGCATTCTGCCCGTCAAGACGAACATGCGCCGTAGCTACGGCATGACCGAGATCGAGATAGCCGAGGCGATGCAGGACCTCATGGACACGCAGTTCGCGCAGGCCATGGCCTCCGAGAACGCAATGATCGAAGGCAAGACCGCGCAGCAGTCGGCGGGTGTTCTGCCCGACGAGACGGATTCTCTCGCGTTCCCCGATACCACGAGTGAAAACGACGTGGTGCAGGCGGATGAACCTCCGACCGTGGACGGTGAATGATGGCCGTCATGACCTTGGAGGTCGCGTCCAACGCGCTCCAATCCTCGCGTCAGAGACTCGTCAACGAGTACGTGAGGCTGGCCCGCACCATGTGGCTCAGCCTCACGCCAGCCGACTGGTGGAACGACGCCGTGACCTATGGCGCCGCTGCGAGGCTCGCTTTGCTGGAGCTGGCCCTGATAGGCCAGGTGCGCAGGCTGGGCGTCAGCTACGCCGACCAGACGCTGCGCATGGTGGGCGTCACTCCTGCCGGTAATGTGCAGCAGCTCGTCTATCCGAGGGTCAACACCGACCCGTGGCTTGTGGCCGCGCGCCCTGCTGAATCGTATCGCGGCGAAGCCGTCAAGAACCCCGATATAAGGCCGGAGACATGGCCCAAGAAGGGCGATGAGCTGTTCGATGAGGTCAACAAGTGGCTGCAATCCGCGTTGCAACGATTGCAGACCAACGTCTGGGATGACGTGGAGCGCGCCTCCACAGACGCCACATTGGGCCGGTATCGGGGCAGCAAGGTTCTCGAATATCGCAGGGTGCTTCACCCGGAACTTTCCCGTTCCGGCTCGTGCGGCCTGTGCATAGCGGCCTCCGACCGATGGTATTCGACCGGTGCCCTGCTCCCCCTGCACGCGAACTGCAAGTGCGGCGTCGCCCCGGCAGGCTCCGATTATGATCCCGGATTCCAGTTGAACTCCGACGATCTCAAGAAGCTTTACGCGCAGGCCGGAGGCACCACGGCGGCGGCGTTGAAGAACGTGCGGGTCAAGACCATCACGCACGGCGAGCTCGGCCCGATTCTCATGGCGCAGGACGCGAGGGATACACCCAATTCGGTTCCCGGCAAGGATTCCGACAAGTGGACCACGCCGGACCGGAAAACCACGCTCCAGCAGTTCCAGCGGATGAAGGACCGTGCGATCGAGTTCTCCAAACGCTACAAGCAGGTGTCCGACACCGGCAAGGAAGTCTCCTTCAGATACGAGGGCCGAACCTACAGGTTCAAGCCGTCGATTCATCTGAGGCAATCATGGGCATACCAACGTGCCCTGCTCAACCAAGTGCAGTCGATGCTCGGCACCGCTGCCTGACACAGAAAGGCCATCATGGCTAACAATCAGGAGAATCAGACCGTCACGGACGGTTCTCAGAACGCCGGCCAGACCGTCACGGCCAATACCGGCACGGTTTCCACCGCAAACAGCCCGATCACTGGTCCCGTCATCGCGGCCCCCCTCGCCGCGAACAGCGTGACTCCCCAGAGCATCATCGCCAACGCAGCGACCGCCGACAAGCTCGCCGCGAACAGTGTCGATGAGATGGAAAACGGCCCCGACTGGAAGGCATTGTCCCGCAAGCACGAGAAGCAGGCCAAGGACAACTACGAGCAGCTTCGCAAGACCGAAGCCGCCTACGAGGAATCCCAAAGCCAGCTGCACGACTTGCAGGTGGAGAACGCGCGCATGAAGGCACAGAAGGCCCACCCTCAGATCAGCGATGATGTGTTCGCCCTGTGCGGTGAGACCGAACCGGAGAAGATTTCCGAATGGGCCGAGAAGTACGCGGCGCTCAACCCGGTCGCGGCTCCGACGGAATCCGAACCCGTCCGTGAGAAGGCCGAGCAGGGGGCGCGCACCCGTGGCGAGGGAGCCCCGAAGATTCGTTCCGGCACATACGCAGACGGATACGCCGCCGCCAAGGCACGTCAGGAGCAGAGGCGCCAAGCCCGCTCCGCAAAGTAACCACAAACATTTAATCGAAAGGAAAAGCACATGGCATACGAGAATGTGCGCTCCACCGGCATCGTGACCGTGGAGGAGAACAACGAGTGGCGTTTCGGCAACCACACCGACGACGGCACCGTGAGCGTCACCCTCGACCTGTCCACGTTCAACGTGAAAGATGAGACGAAGCGCGACAAGTACCTGACCGGTCTCGGCGACAAGGCCACGACCATCTGGATCAAGAGCGGCATCCCGCTGGCCAAGATCACCGCCTCCGGAGCATACGGCCCGTATGACCCGAATGCTACCGATGGCCGTCAGAACAAGATCGCCGGCCTGCTGGAAAGCATGGTGGAGATCAGCGTCACGTTCGGCGGCTGGGATGTGGTCAACGGCGCGAACGTCGGCATGCGCTACCGTGGCGACATCATCAAGAGCAAGCTGCCGGTCGTTCCCGCCGACGGCGCGGTGTGGGGCGGCAGTTTCTTCGACATCGAGGACGATACCGTCACCCCGCTGTCCAATGCTTCGGCCACCTCCGGCCCGTCAACCCTGACCACGATCACCGCAGCGAACATCACCGACGCTTCCGCTGTCGGCCGCAGCATCCTGACCGCCAGCGATGCCGCCGCAGCTCGCACCGCCATCGGCGCGGGCATCAGCTCCTTCGACGGCTCCTACAACAGCCTGAAGGACAAGCCGACGATTCCCCCCGCCTATACGCTGCCAGCCGCCACGGCGAACGCGCTCGGCGGTGTCAAGCAGGTGACTCTCGCGCCGAGCGCCACCGCGGCGGACATCGTGACCGCGCTCAAGACCGCCGGCGTCGCCAAGTAACCAATCCAACAACCCTTATAAGCCCGCCCATTGTGGCGGGCTTTCGTATACCTGAAAGGAACCCTCAATGAGTGGAACCCTTGAGAAGAACATCATCAGCCCGTCCGAGGCGTCGGGCGTCGTGCAGTCCGGCTTCGATTTCATCGACGGCCTGCTGCCGTTCGGCTCCGTGTTCCCCGTCAAGTCGAACGACGGCAAGGACACGGTGACATGGCAGAAGATCATCCCGCCGAAGGAGACCGATGCCATGAAGTTCCGCGCCTGGGACGCGGAGGCCGCTCACGGCAAGACCGTCGCCCAGTCCGGCGAAAACTACACGGGTCTCATCCCGCTGTCGAAGATGGGCCACATCTCCGAACGCGATGTCATCAACCACACGGGCGATTCCGCGTGGCTGCACGACAAGGCCGTGGAAATCTTCACCCAATTGGGTCAGGAAGCCGCCGTGCGCATCGAACTGGCCCGTATCGCCGCCATGGTTGACGCGAAGATCACCGTCGAGGAGAACGGCCTGAAGGCCAACACGTGGACGTTCGACCGTCCGAGCAGCATCTCCAAGCTCACTCCCGCCACCGTCTGGTCGGACGTGAAGTCCGATCCGGTCACGGACGTGCAGAAGTGGGTGGACGCCATCAAGAAGGAGCGTGGCCGTACTCCGGGTGCCGCGCTGACCACCAGCAAGGTCATCGACGCGCTGCGCACCAACGAGTCGTTCATCACCGAATACACGGGCGTCTCCCTCGCCAACTCGAAGCCGCGCCTGACCCGCGCCGAGGTGCTGGACGTGCTGCGTACCGCCTGCGGCCTTGCCGACGTTCGCATGATCGACGTGCTGTACACCGACCTCGAGGTCAGCAACGGCTTCAAGATGCCGGTGGACACGAACACGCTGATTCCCAACGGCACGTTCATCATGTTCCCGTCGTTCAACGATACGGGTCTTGGTTTCACCGCCTCCGGCCCGACCGCCGAAGGTCAGGACGCCGAATACGGCATCAACAAGAGCGTGAACGACGGTTTCATCGGAGCCATGTTCTCCGGTGGCGCCCCGGTCAAGTACGACCTGTGGGCCAACGGCACGATGATGCCGATCCTGCAGGAGGCCGTCAGCACCGCGAAGGCTTCCGTGCTCTGACAGTAAGGAGGGGCCGTGGCCTCCATCGATTCCATCGACTGGCTGAAATGGCTGCGCGTCAACGCGCTTGACCAGCCCGACCTTCTCCTTGACCGGTTTCCCAACGCCTGGCTGCTCAACGAGTGCAATATCGCCGCCGACATGGTTCAGGCCGAATGCCAGAACGCCGCCCCGCGCTACCAGAACGGCCTGCTGAAGGAGCGCACGCTCGGCTACGTGGTGAGCCAGATGGTGCTGCGTATCGTCCGCTACCGGCAGTTCAAGACCGAATCGAACGGCTCCTATGGGTACACGAATTTCGACGCTCAGGACAATCCGCCAGGCAAGGACGGTTCCATGAACCTGTACGTGTCGAAACGCGAGAAGGCGCTGCTGGAAGGCCATTCCGACTCGATGGGCCCGATTGGCACCGTGCATCCGGGTCTCGACCGCGCCTACGGCATGTGAGGCGCTTATGGAGACGTATGACATGGGCCACCTCTACGACGGGGTGGATATCGACGAGCTTGGCGGAGGCCACCTGTATGACCGTACGGAGCTGACCGGCCATGGCGTCCAACAGTTGTTCGATACGGATTACGTGATCGTGGTCAACCGTCGTCATGTGCAGGACGCGCATGGCGGCTACCACGAGCAGGTGGGCGACCCGGTGAAGGTCGTGTGTTCGGTCGAAGGCCGGGCGCAGCAGGCCGGCATGTTCTCCATCAGTGGTGCCGAGGATAAAAGCCCTTCCGGCCAGAACGGCGGCGGTCTGCAGGAGGTCACGCCCTTGCAGATTCTCGCACGCGAATGGCCCGGTGATATTCATTCGCGTATCTGGTACAAGGGCGACTGGTATGACGCCGACGGTTATCCGACATGGCGTGGCAGCGGCAGCGTGCTTTCCCAGCATTGGGAGGTTCGTTGCCGCCGCGTGGTCATCGGCGGCTACGTGCCCGGCGGAATTCCCGAACCCGAATGGTCGAAGGAGGTGGGCGCCAATGGGCCGCGTGACCATCAAACCGAGGATAGGCCGTGACATAGCGCTCATGTTCGGCCCCGGAATCACCCTCGAAGCAGCCGAGAAAGCGGCCGTCATGGTCAAGGCGCAGATGGGGGCCGGAACGGTCAACGACCGTAACCATGCCGTCGCCCGAGCGGACTTGTCGGATCGTATCGATGTCTCCATACGTCCCGGCCACGCTCAGGACCATCAGGTCGTGCTGAGCGTCAAGGGGCGCGAGGGAACGGAGATCGCCTCCGCATTGGAGTTCGGTTATGTCAACAATCGGGCCGGACGCCGTTTGGCGGGCATGCATTCCATGCGCAACGTGGCCGCAAGACTGAAGGTGTAGGCCGTCATGGACAACATCTTCAAACATCTCGCCATCGACGTGCGCGAAAGCATCGACGCCGAACAGATCGTCTACGAGCTGTTGCAAAGGGAGTATCCGAACGAGGATTGGACGTCGGTCGCCATATACAGCGAAATCGACCTCGATCTGAACGCCGTGGCGGAAAACGGTCGAGTGATCCTCTACGAGGTGTCCCCCGGCCAACAGGTCGATAGGGGTTTGTGGCGGTTCACCGTGTCGTTCACCGTTCTCGCCGCCGACACGAACAATCCGAGCGGCCTCGCCCGCAACCTGTACCGCACCGTCATGGGGTGGCCGTTCGAGGAGAAAACCTCGGCGGGCAAGATCAGCCGAATCAACAGCATCGACCTTCCCCAGCGTCGCAGCGACGCCAAGGAGAACCAAGGCAAGAACATCAAGGAATACGGTTTCGACGCATCAATGGACGCGCGGGACCTTATCTGACCTACAGGGGTCGGCCACATGGCCGGCCCTTTTCTTTTACCCAAATCCAATATCCGAAAGGAATCATCATGGCTATTAACGGCGATGCGCTGCTTCAGGCCGCGCGAGGAACCGTGTTCACGGCCCCCGCCAAGACCGCCATCCCGACCGCCGGCGTCAAACAGTTTCTGTTGAACTCCGGCAGCGTGAAGGTCGGCACCGCGGACACTCCCGTTTGGGATAATCTCGGCCACACGTCCAATTCCAACAAGATCAGCTTCAGCAAGGACGGCGGCGACACCAACACCATCGACACGTGGCTGATGGCAGCTGCCCGCACTTCCACCGAGGCTCCGACCATCACGGTCAGTGGCGCCAGCGTGCAGGGCGACAAGGCGACCCTGCAGAAGGTCACCGGCGGTTGGACGGGCGATAACGGCGGCGTGATCGTGCCTATCAAGCCTATCGTGCAGAAGCTCGCCCTGTTCGTCCTCGCCTACGATGACGGCGACAAACTGTCCTTCGGCCTGTATCTGCCGGAGACCGATTTCACGTTCGACACCATCGACCTGACCGGCGACGAGTTCGCCGAGTTCAGCTTCAACGCGGTGGTCAAGTCCACCGACGCTCTGAAGAAGGGCCCGAACGGCGAGATCGGCGGCTACGCGCTGTACAGTCCGGAGGATTTCAAGTAGGGTCCGCAGCCATCCGCGCTGCGGATGGCGGAGACCCGCCCCCCCCCGCGCGGGGGGGGGGCGGCCCCCCCCCAGCCACAGTCGAGGCTGGCAAGGATATCCGGCTCGCGGGCCAGCCTTCCACTCTCGGCGGGGTGAAGCTGCCGGCTCCCACCGCCTGACATTGATTCATCCCCATACGGTTCTCCTATCCGGGCCGTATGGGGATTCTTCATTCACGGATAGGGTTTCACGGATAGGAGGACGGCAATGACCGCCAAGAAAAACGACACCGAGACTCCGAAGAAGGAGTTTCCCGAAACTTTCGGCCAGCTTGTCGAGGAATACCCGGAGTTGAAGGGTCTTCCAGAGCTGGTTCCCGCACGCGACTTCAACGCGGAGCAGTCCGCTGATTTCACGGTGCTTCTCACGCTTCTCGACACTCAGATGCCGGGGCTCGACGCCAAGGATGATCCGATGGACGCAGCCCTGCTCGTCGCCCGCGTCGTATCCATCTCCAATGATTTCTACAAGGGTCTTGCCAAGGACGAGAAGGCTTACGAACAGTGGGCCACGGGCCGTGACGGCAACGTCCTGTTCTCAGCGTTCCTTGCCCTGAGCATGTTCTACAGGGTCGAACTGGGAAAATCCGAAGCGTCGAGGACGCCTACCGAAACTGCCCGGTCGAACTGACCTGCGACTTCAGACGCTTCTACAACCTTGATATGCCCGCCGCCATCCACGAGTATGACGGCGGGTTTCTCGTAAGGCTCCTGCAGGGTTTGTCGGGTTATGACGAGTCCCTGTACCGCGAATGGCTGCTGAACCATCCCATGCAATCCGAGACCGCCGATGAGGGCGAATCACGGCGCATGCTCTCCTATCACCGTTATTCGCAGGACACGAGCCTCCTGTTGGGCATTTTCAACCATGTAGGCGCGTTGACGTGCGGGCTCATGGAAACCAAGAACGGCAAGCACCCCGAGTTCACGCCGATTCTTCCCCCGGACACGGAGCAGCCGGAAAAGCCGGTCGAGGCGAGCCTCGATTCGATGAAGGCCCTGTTCTCCTCCTGATAACCGAAAAGAGGTTCGCCGATGGCAGTATACGAGGGCGGTGCCGTTGGCATCAGCATCTACCCGGACACCACGGAGTTCGGTTTCGAACTGCGCCGCAAGCTCGCCAAGTACGCGGATGACAGTCTCACCATTCCGCTGAACATCGACGTGGACGACGCGAACTGGACGGCGGCGAAACGGCGCATCAACAACGACCGTCTCTCCAAGACCGTCGAGGTTCGCGGCGATACGAGCGCGCTGCGCAAGGCCGTGCAGGATATCGAGGAGCGTGACATCTCCCCGAAGGTCGATCTGACCAAGCAGCTGCGCGACCTGCGTTCCCTGCGTCAGAGGGTCGAAGCCGCCAACCGTTCCTTCCAGAAGTTCAACCGTTCGGTCGATACGAGTTCCGCCAAGTTCAAGCACAACAAGACGCTGGTGAAGCAGTACGGCGACGCGATGGACAAGACGTCCACGCTCACCCGCAAGTACGGCGACCGGCAAATCAACGTGCTGGATAAGACGAAGCGTCGTATCCGCACCCTGCAGGACGCGATTCTCAAGTTCAAACCGTTGGGTTCGAACGTCGTGGAGATGAACGAGGCCAATCTCGCCATTGCCCGCATCAGGCGCGATATCAAACAGCTTGAAAACGATCCGGGCGCGAAGATTCGCATCGACATCGACCGTTACGCGAAGGTCGTTTCCGATCTCGAGAACGTGGCCCGCAAGACCGACGAGCTGAACCGCAAGGAAGCCCGCGTCAAGTTCTACACGGACGGCGCGGACAAGCTCAAACGCGAGCTGGACGACCTTCGCCGCCGTTACGTGAACCTTCCCAAGGAGATAGAGGACTCCTACAGGCAGACCATCGACCGCATGAACACTGCCGGCCATCTCGCCGGACGTGACAAGGACTTCAAATACGTCGCGAACCTCGATCTCGATGTGAGCGAGGCCCGCCGCAAGGCCCGTGATTTCCAGAACGACCACGACAAGCTGGAGATGGACCTCGACCTCAAGTCCGCTGCGGCTTCCGCCCACCTCATGTACCTGACCCGCCCGCGCAGCGTGGAGATCTACGCAAGATTGCATGCCACGGACATGGGCAAGCTCATCGACGGCATGCTCTACGGGGCCACCGGCCTTCGCGGCGTCAACAACCAGTTCCAGCGATTGGTGAACCTGTTCGACACGTTGGACACGAAGGTTCCCATACTGGGTGCGGTGGGCGCCGTCATCGGCGGATTGTCCGCCGGCGCGGTGAACCTCTCCTCCAGCGTGCTCGGCGTCGCCGCCAGTCTCGGAGCCATGAGCAAGGCCGCGTTCGCGGCTCCCGCCGCCATCACCGGCTTGGGTGCGGCGTTCGTCGTGCTCAAACATGCGTGGGGCGAAAAAGGCACCACGTTCAGCGACCAGATCGACATCGCCACGACGAAGCTCGCCGGTTTCGGCGACGCCATGGACGAGGCGTTCTATGAGAAGGCGCGTCCGGCCATCAGAAGCCTGATGGACGATGTGAGCGGCACGCTTATCCCCGGCATGACCGGCATCGCGTCCAGCGAGGGCAAGGTGGTCGAGGGGTTGGCGGACATCATCCGCGAGTCCGACAAGGCCGGCGAGCTGTCCACCATATTCTCCCGTACTTCCGAGGCCGTGGACAATCTCAATCCGGGACTGCGGAGCGTGGTGGAGTCGTTCCTCCGCTTGAGCGACGGCACCAGCCAGTACCTGCCTCGCGCCGCCTCCTATTTCAGTGATATGGCCTCGAAGTTCGCCGACTGGGTGGATAAGACCCGAGCCACCGGCGAGATCGTCGCGTCGATGAAGCAGGTGGTCGAACAGGCCGGTTATCTGAAGGACTCGTTCAAGGGCGTGTGGGGCATCGCCACGGGCCTGTATTCCGCGTTGGCGGAAAGCCAGAACGGGCTCGAGGGGTTCAGCACGGCTGTAGGCAAGGCCGACCGTGCGGTGAACTCCGCCAGATTCCAGACCACGTTCAAGGCGTGGGCCAAGGGCGCGGAAGCCGCGAAGAACGAGATGCGCAACGCCTTCTCGGACATCGGTTCCGCAGCCTACGAGCTGCGCGACACCACCGCCGGAATGTTCACCGATGCGGGCAATACGATCAGCTCGTTCACCCGTAACGCGAGCCGTCTTCTGAAAAACTCGAAGGACGGCATCAGCGGATTCTCGTCGGGAGTGTCCGAAGGCTTCCAGAAGGTGTTCTCAGCGGTTGGCGACGCGAGCCCCGCGTTCAACCAGCTGCTGAAGACCGTGGGCCAGCTGTCCAAAACGTTCGGCGGTACCCTTGCCGCCACGTTGAAGGCCAGCGCGCCGCTCATCACCACGGTCGCCAAAGCCGCCGAGGCCACCGCCAATGCGTTCAGCAGACTGCCCGAACCGATTCAGGCCGCGATAGGCCTGTACGCCACGTTCGGCAAGGCGGGCATGACCGCTTGGAACACGGTGAAGACCGGTCTGGTCGAGAACACGCTGCGCATGGTCGAATACCAGAAGGCGTTGAACGGGCTCGGCGTGACCACCAAGACCGCCGGCGCGAGCATGAAGGATGCGGTCAGCGGTTTCATCGCCGCCAACCCGGCCTTGAATGGCATAGCCGACAGCGTGAGGAACGCGAACGGCGTGCTAGGAAAGACCGGTGCTTTGGCCAAAGGTGTCGGCAGCGCCGTGCTGGGCGCGTTCGGCGGGCCGGTCGGAGCCGCCGTGACCGCTGGCGTGGCCGTGGTGACCGCAGCTTACTCGGAGTATGTGAAAACCGCTCAGGCCAATGAGCAGGCATCCGAGAACATTCGCACCGCGTTGGAGAAGCTACCGGATTCCGCTCAGTCCGCAGCCGAGGGAATCACCGAGGTTGGCAAGGCCATCAAGGAGAATTTCGACAACACGGATTATTCCGGCACGAAGTTCGACTGGTGGTCGGATATGACCACGGGTTTTGATTCGGTGAGCGACGCGGCCAAGAAGCTCGGTCTCAACGTCAGCGATCTCACCAAGTCCGTTACCGGTTCGCAGGCCGAATACCAGGCGACACTTGACCGGCTCGATGCGACGATTGAGAAATACAATGTCAACGTCGGTCATGGCATAGGCAAGAACGCCGATCTGGCGAGGGCCGCGCAGAAGGTGAAAACCGCGCTTGAGGATCAGCGCAACGAGTACATAGCCAATTCCGAGGCCATTGCCCAAGCGAACGGGTATGCGGAGGGTTATGCCACGAAGCTCATCAAGCTTGGTGAGGATTCCGATTCGGTGTCCATCGCCATTTCCACTCAGGCCGAACGTACTCAGATGCTGGCCAAGGCTCAGCAGACTGCTGCGGATTGGGCAGAACGTCAACGCACAGCTCAGCAGAATGCGTTGAACGCGGCTTCCGACTACGGTGAAACGTATTCCAATATGGGGGATGCGATAGCCCGCGTCAATCAGTTGGCCGCGCAGAGCGGCCCGGTTTGGGATGCGAACGCTGCTGGCATCCAGGGCGTGACGGGCTCGTTCAACACGATGAGCGAGGCCGGTCGCGAGGCGCAGTCCGCGTTGGAGAATCTGGGCAATTCCGGTCATGACCTGTTGAAGAGCATGGTCGAGTCCGGTGCCAGCGCGGATGAGGTGAAGGCGAAGCAGGCGGAGTTGGCGAAGCAGTTCCTCGCCACCGCCGACAGCATGGGTATTCCCGCCGATGCCGCGCAACGGTTGCAGCAGATCTATGGTCTGACCCCCGAGGAGGTCACCACCCTGTTCAAAGCGGAGACCGAGCAGACCAAGGCGGCGCTCACCCAGTATCTGAGCAGCTTGCGTGCCCTGTTTCCAGGAGAAGGCAATACGGCGATTTTCACGACCGTGATGAAGGGCATCAACAGTGGCGCCATCACGACCATGGATCAGGTGTATTCCGAAGTCAACAAGTTGAAAGACAGTTCTTCCGACCTTCAGATTCTGTTAAAGGCTAAGGACGACGCCTCCCAGAAGATCAAGGACGCGAAGAAGCTGGCAGAATCGTTCGGCTTGACCACTGAGGAGATTCAGCTTCTCGCGTCCGGTAACGCAGGCGACAAACTAGATGAAATCAAAGGCAAGCTGAAGGACTTCGGTCTGACCAACAAGCAGATCGACATCCTGTTGGACGCGATTGACAACGCGAGTCCGAAGCTGGAGGACCTCGATAGGAAAAAGGTTCCCGCTGCTAAAGGGGTTAGCTTCGATATCAACGCCGACGACGATCAGGCGCAGGTGAAGTTGTCCTCCTATGCGGCGAAGGACGGGCAGACCATCGCGACCACAAACGTGGACATGAATGCGACGGACAATACGTCAGTTCCGGCTGCCAATGCGCGTATTGCGGTGCTGCTTATCCCGACCCGGTGGAGTACTATGTTGGATTCTTCCGGTAATACGACGCCGTTTGCGAACAGTGCGAAGGGTGCCGTGATGGCCGTGCCAACCAGGTGGGGTTCATTACTGAACGCTTCGGGCAATACGACGCCGTTCGCGAACAATGCGACTGGCGCTGTCAGCAGCATCCCAGTTGGATGGCGTACCTGGTTGAGTGCCAGTGGCAATACATCAGGCGTCGCCGCTGCTGCCGCCAGTGCGGTGAACGGTGTCCCTTCGCACCATTCGACCAGCATTGTCGCCAAGGCCGCTCTTAGCGGTATTTGGTCATTCGTCAACGCTCTGGCCAGTATTCCTCGTTCCATCACCACATTCCTGTTCACCAAGAAGGGGAATGCTGCTGGTGGCGAGGTCGCTGGTTCGGGTGTCACCAAGACCGGACGTGTGGTTGGTCAGGGCAACAACACGAGCGATTCGGTTCCGTTGAATGCCTACACGGATGTGAGTACCGGTGAATACGTGATACGTAAGGCCGCCGTGCAAAGCATGGAAAACCTGTACGGCAAGGGAATCATGGCCGCTATCAACGCGACCGGCAGCATTCCAAGCAAGTACATCGCGGACGCGCGGCGCACCAGCCAGATCACCATGCCCTCCGGTGGGTTGAACGGCGGTTCCAAGTCCGGCGGCTGGTCGATGCCCATCGAAACCAGTTCGGGGGACACGTACAACCAGACGTTCATCTATCCGAGCGTCACACCGGTCGAGGTTCAGAAGAACAACAAGCTCGACCAGTACGCGAGTCTCGGTCTCTTGCAGTAGGAGGAAACGATGCTCTCCACCATGTCCTACAAGCTCAACGGGGTCGCGTTGGATACGGAGAACTGTCTGGTCATTGTGGGGTCCACGCTCATGCCGGGCATCAGCACCCGCAGAACGGTGACCACGGTGCCCGGCGTGAGCGGAACCCTGAATCTGGGTGTTCCGCCCGTGTTCGAGGAGCGTGAGATCACGTTGAAGGTGGACGCATTTACTCCGAAAGTGTATGAGGAGTCCTCCCGGATAATGCGATTATGCTCCATGCCGAATCTCACTCTCACTCGGGTGAAGGACGGTGTGGAGCAGTCCACGCGCGTGGAACTCGTCTCGTTGACCGCCGACGATGACAGTTCCCATCCGAATAATCTGGTGTCGTTCACCGCGAAGTTCGCCATGCCCGACGTGTGGTGGCATGAACCGGAATATTGGGATCGTCCGTTGTCGTTGAACAAGGACGGTCTCGTGTTCCCGAAACCCGTCACCATCAACAAGTTCTGGACAAGATGGTCGGGAGAAGCGAACAACAGCACCTCACTGTTGGCGGATTTCATCACCATGTGGCGTGGTGAGGCCAACAATTCCGAGAGCCTGTTGTTCGAGGGAGGTATCCCCGGCGACGGTTTCTGGGGCGACGCCCCGTTGACGGATATCGTTTTCCGTTTTCCCAGCACCGTCACCTCCGTCTCCCTGACCGACCCCACGTCGAACACGGGAATCAGCTGGACCGGTGCAGCGGACAATGCGAAACCCCTCTATATCAGGCCCGACATCATGCGCGCATGGCGTTCCGACTATGCGAACTCCTGGACCCCCACCGGCACGGACGTTTCCACCGGATTGGATTATCCAGCAGGCGGCATCCTGCAGGTATGGCCTGACATTTACGAACTGTACAGATTGAAGGTCACCGCCACGGGTGCGACGGGAGATGCGCTCATGCATGTGCGTCGCGCATGGTGGTGACGGGAAGGCACTTATGAAGAACCTCTCCATCCGTTTGAAGGCGTACAAGCCGAACGGTGACACTCTGGGCCTGCTCCCCCAGCCATCCTCGTTTTCCGCGAGTTTCCTGCACGACGACACGGGCGCGCTCCGATTGGAGTATTCCCGTAAGGCGTTGAATGGGTCGATTCTCGAACGCAAGCTCGAAACCGGTCTGGAAATCGCGGTCGAAGTGTCCGACGGTGGCAGATGGCTGGAACCGTTGAACGGTCGTTTCGTACTCATCTCCCGCAGCCGTGACGCCTTGGATTCATCGGATACCGTGACGTTCACCTGCCCCTCCTACGCATGGCTTTTGAACAAGGCCCTTATGCTCGACCTCAATCATCTGGAGGGCGACGGGGATGATAAGGGCAAGCGCGTGTTCAAGAAGGCCACTGCCGGTCTCATCATGCGCACGTTCCTCGATGAGAACAAGACCCGTGGCGGTATTCCCGTCACCTGCGGTTTCGATACCGGCAAGGATTCGGCTGGCACCGTGTGGAAGAGCATCATGACGCTCGCCTACACGCCGGGCATCAGCAGTCTCACCGCATTGGCGAATCTCGCCAGCAACAAAATCTGCGACTGGGCTTTCAACAAGCGGACATTGAAAATCTGGAACATGGATTCCACGGGATTATGCCGTGACCTGAGCCGTATCTCCGTCCAATTGGCACATGACGTGCTCGAAGCCCCGGAAGAGGAAAGCATTGAGGCTTTGGCCTCGCATATTCTCGTGCAGGGCGATAACAACAAGGCCTTCACACGGGATAATCCCGCAGCCCCTTCCCCTTGGGGCAAGTGGGAGACGTATCTATCCCAGCAGGGAATCAGCGATGACGACACCGCCGCCCTCTATATGCAGTCCACTCTGGATACTGCGGCCCGCGTGCGCGGCCAGTATACAAGGGCCCTGCGTGTCAACGACGCTCCGAATCTTCCTCTCATCGATTGGCGTCCGGGTGACTGGATCACCGCGCCAACCGTCATGCATGGGGAGAAGGTGCGTGTCCAGCAGGTCACGTTGAGCTTGGAATCCAACCAGTTCAAAGCCAGTGTCGTATTGAACGACAAAGTTTATGACGCGACCGTACGTCAGGCGAAACGAGTGCAGGGCATCACCGGTGGTGCCATCAACGGCGGTACCGGTGGTGGAATCCCCGCTCCGGAGAAGGATCATCGTGTGCCGAAGGCCGTGACTGGTCTTGTGGTGCAGACTGATGCGTATATCAGTTCGCGTGGTACGGCGTTGGGTTTGGCGACCTTGCAGTGGGCGCAGGTCTCGCAGGCGACGGATGACACGGCCATCGACATTTCGGGCTACCGCGTGGAGTATCGCAAGAACCTTGCCGGTGCCCCGTGGGTCAGTGGTGGCGTGACTGACGCGCAGCGGCTCACGTTGGGCATCGGCGGGTTGGAATGCGGGCAACGCTATGAGTTCCGGGTGCGCGCGGTTCCCACGTATTCCGACCGGTTGGGCGACTGGTCGAACGTGGTCGTGGCTTTGGTGGCCTCGGATGTGACCCCGCCCAGCGTGCCCAGCAAGCCGGTACTCACCAGCAAGCTCGGCGTGGTTGACGTGCAGTGGGACGGCAGGAACAATGCCGGCGGCGGCATGGAGCTCGACTTCGACCACGTGGAGGTCGGCATTTCCGATTCGAACGGCAACTGGAAATACCGGGATTCCGTGCAGCGCGACGGCTACTGCCATGTGACCGGGCTTGAACTGAACAGCACATGGTGGTTCGCGCTCAGGAGCGTCGATCATTCCGGCAACAAGTCGGCGTGGAGCGCGGGTGCCAGCGTCAAGGTCGCCCCGGTGCTCACGCAGGAGGATCTGAACAAGAGCGCCGAACAGATTCTGGCGGCGGCGAAGAACGACGCGGCCCAGCAGGTCGCCGTGGTCGACAAAAAACTCACCGAGACCGGCGCGCGGATCGAGGCGAACAAGGAGGCGCAGGACAAGGCCGACGCGGCGATAAGGGCCGACGTGTCGAAGAACGCGCAGGCCATCACCGACAACAAGAACGCGCAGGCCTCAGTGGACAAGGCGCAGGACGCCGCCACCAAGAAGGTGTCGGACGACCTCGCGGCGGCGAACAAGACGATCAACGCGAACAAGGCCGCCACCGACAAGGCGCTGGCCGAGGCCGAGAAGAAGGCCCAGGACGCCTACGACAACGCGGTCAACGCGCAGAAGACCGCCGACGGCATGCACTCCATCTTCAAGGGGCCCGACGACCCGCGCAACGACAAGTCGAACACGGTGAGGGCCGGCGACTTCTGGTTCGTAACCCAGAAATACTGGACCCGTTGGCTCGGCGAGGCGAACAACAGCACCTCACTGCTGGCGGACTTCTACACGTATTGGGAGGGCGCGGCGAACGACAGTGCGAGCGTGCTCGTGCCGTTGAGCTCGCGCGTCACCGCCGTGAGACAGTTCGACGGCACGCAGTGGAACGAGTTCAACCTCGTCGCCAGCAACATCATCGCCACCGGCTCGATCACCGCGCAGCTTGTGGACGCGGAGTTCTTCCACGGCCGCACCATCGTCGGCGGCACGTACCGCACCGAGGGCGGCAACGTGACCATCACCGACTCGGGCATCATATTCAGCTACCGCAACCGGCACCTGCTGAGCTTCGCCAGCGATTCGAGCGGCAAATGGCAGCTGACCATGGACGCGCCGATCGTGTCGGACGCGAGCATGAGCGCGCCGACCATCACGGGCGGCACGATCACCAGCGCCGTCTACAGGACCGCGAACGGCAGGCTGACCATCAACGACGCGGGAATCGTTCTGAAGAACGCCTCCGGCACCAGCACGCTGGCGGCGGACTCGGCCACCGGCAGCGTGACCCTCGTCGGCACCGTGAAGGCCAGCCAGGTCACCGGTTCGACGATCACGACCACGAACGGGCGCATGCTGTGGAACGATGCCGGCCTCGTGCTGAGGGACGCCAACGGGAGCATAACCCTGTACGCGAGGTCGATGGACGGCAGCGTGACCATGAAGGGCTCGCTGACCAGCGGCAGCACGCTCTCCGGCGTGACCGTCACCGGCTCGATCATACAGACCACGGGCGCCGCGAACAGGGGCGTCAAGCTCACCAGCGGCGGACTCGTCGGCTACGATTCCTCGGGCAACGCGAAATTCGCGCTGGACACCAACGGCAACCTGAAGATGGACGGCGGCATACTCGCCAACGGCACCCTGACCGCGCCCACCGTCAACGCGGGAGTCATGACCAGCACCGTCATCAACGCGCCGGTCGTCCAGTCCAGCACCGCCGAGAACACGGGTTGGAAGCTGAGGGGCAACGCGCTGGACATGTGGGACTCGAAGCGGAACCATACCGTGCATCTGGACGGCGAGGGCGCGAGCAACCTGCTGACCGGCACGTTCCAGACCGGACTGTCGGGCAACAGGGTGATGATAAGCCCCTCGTTCCAACAGTCCGAGGTCACGGGCTCGGATAAGCTGGAGGGCGCGGGCATCCAGTTCTACCACGGCACCGGCTCGTACAAACACCCGTACATCGCGGTCGAGTCCACCACGCAGCAGGAAGGCGAAGTCAGCGCGCTCACGTTCAACGGCGGCCGCCGCGCGGAGCACGACCCCGGCGCGTTCGCCAGAATCGGCGAACGCAAGGGCTCCGACAACACCACCAAGGGCGGCACCGTGTTCCTCGCCGCATATCAGGACTATGACTCGCCCGATACCGGCAAAAAGCGCGCCTACCTAACTCTGTGGTCTCCCAAGACCGGGGACACGACCGCCACGCTCGCCGCGCAGGACCCCAATGGCCGAGTCGGCATCCAAGCCGACATCGACAGCGGATACCTGTACATGGGAGGTTTCTTGGGAAGTTATGCGTCCAGAGGCACATTTCAGTCGATGTACTGGGATGGGACCCACCACATCAGCCCATGGATGGTATTTCGGTTCAAGGGCTCGTGGACGCCGCCGAGATACGGCAGCTACAAGATCGTCGGCGGCGTCAACAACGCCACCGGCGACGCTCTGTGCACCAGCGCCCCCTGCAACGAGAGCAGCAGTGGGGCCGAGATCATGGTCCAGTCGATGCCCGCGAACGTCGGCGGCTACAGCATGTTCCCCGGCGGCGGCACCAACATCTGGTGCACGATGTTCGGATACCTGAGGAAATAGTGGAGGAACCATGCGAATCATCGGAGACCGGCTCTTCATCGACCTGCCGGGAAGCGGCGAACCATCGCCGGACGGGCGCATCGACGGCGGCACGGCATGGGGAACCCATTTGACGGACATCGCCGCCACGGGCCTGCTGCTCGGCACCACGTCCGACATGGAGACCGTGGCCATGATGCTCGATGTCTCGAAACGCGTCGCCGACCCCGGCGTCATCGACGCGGAGTCAGGTCGCAACGCGTGGACGAGCGCCTACGAGCAGTTGGAGCATGACGCGCTCGTCGACCTGAATCAGGTGCGCGCCGCATCACTGCACCGCGCGTTCAAGGCGAACGGGGCGCTGGCCGCCGACGGGCGTGCGGAGACCCGCCGGCTGTTGGGCTTGGATGCCACGACCATAGTGGACTCGTACGAGGCGGACGCGGCTCTCGCCGCCGCGCGGGCGTTGGACGAACCGAACGCCGGCGAGCCGGTGGAGCCGTCGATACGGTTGCCCGCCGGCGTGGACGCCACGAGCCTCGCCACCCTGCTCTCAGAGCATGCGACGGAAATCGCCCAGGCGAGAACCAGATTTCTGAACGACGTCACACAGACCATCACCGATAGGAGATAACCAATGACAGACAACACAACCGAAAGCCTCGTGCAGGCGGACATCAACGACGTGCTCGACAACATGAGCGCCCGTAACGCCACCCTGACCCGCGAACTCGCCATCAGCCAAGCACAGGCAACCGCACTGCAACGCAGGGTCAAGGAGCTCGAGGCCCAGCTGGCCGAAGCGAAGTAACCCGACACCGACAACCATTTTTCCGAAAGCCACTCCGCACGGGGTGGCTTTTTTCATGCCCAGAGCAGAAAGGAGACGGCATGTATCTGCGCAACCTCACGTATCCGCGAATGATGCTCGGCACCCCCACCAACAGCACGGTCTCCATGATCGCCGGCAACCAGAAGGGCGTCACCATAACCGCCCAGGAAGGCCGACAGGACTGCTTCGCCCAAATGTGGTTCAACACGCCACGGGACACGAGCCTCGTGTTCCAGACGGACATCTGGAACGTGGTCGGAGACCAGTCCACCATAAAAAACGGCTACGTCCTTATCGCCGAGCTAAACCCCTGGAATTCGCTGGTCTCAGCCGCGAATACAGGCAGGATATCCCTCAAGTTCACGCCGACCAGAGAATTCCTGATCCGGCTCGCCTGCCCCGATTCGGGCAGTGCCAACTTCACACAGCCCCTGCTCATGACGGAAGCCGAATGGAACGAGCTGCGCGCACTCGGCGAAGGCTACTTCGACGGCGACCTCATGCCATTGGCCAATGGGGGGGGGTGTAACAATCCTCATCCCGTTCATGCCGCCCACCCTGATCATTGGGGGTTGGCCGCATGACGCTGATAACCAACCATTACCCCAACCCGTTGTTCAACTCGCGTGGGGCATTGCCCTCCCTGAGTGGCGGTTCCGGCACCATAACCTGCATCGACGCGCGGCGGCAACTGCGACTGCAGTCGACCGACGCTGGAGGCGTGCAGGCGGCACAGGCGTTGACCGGACTGCCGGCATCGACGCGCATGGTGTTCCAGTTCTACTACTGGACGTCCGACAAGTCGCTGCGCAACGGATGCCTGTGCATCATCGGCCGCAAGGCCTCCGGCTGGACGGAGCTGGCCCGTGGCGGCAACCCGCAGTCCAATGGCGTCCACGACACGGTGACGATCGAGTTCACCACCCCGCAGGATGCCAATGGAACCCGGATCGTGTTCGACAGTCCCCTGAAAACGGGCGCGGTGACGGTGTTCGACCGGCCCACGCTCATGACCAAAACCGACTGGGACTGGTGGCAGAGGAACAATCCCGGCAGGCTGCTCTCCGGCGATCTCATGCCACTCAGCTGACCGCTCCCCGATTGGCGGTGGCGGCATGAGCTACATCACCAACCTGTACACCGACCCCTTATGCTACAAGCAGTTAAGCTCGTGGCAATCCTCCGGCGGCGTGAATGTCGAGCACCTCCCCGACGGGCGCTACCGCTACACGCATACCGGCGGCGGCTGGTCGCTTTCCGACTGGGGTTCCTGGAAGGCACTGATGAGACTGGGCCGTGTCGTGGTCGTCGCCTACACGGCCACCAGCGGGCTGAGCGTGGCAGTGGAGAGCGGCATGACACTCGTCTCCGGCACGACCCCATCGGGTGCCGCATGGACGGCGGCGAAGATCGACAGGGACGGCAACCGCAGCATCTACTGCCGTGGCAGTGGCAGTTTGACGTTGGAGGCCATGGCCGTGTACGAGGGCGACGATTGGCCGACCGTACAACGGCTCCTCCCCCGGTTCCCGTGGTTCGACGGCTCGACCATGCCCTTGAACGCCAACTGATGAAAGGAAAGAAGGCCATGACTTGACCGGAACGATACCCGTATGGGCAACGATCCTGGTCTCCGTGATCACCACGTGCGGCGGCACGGTCGCCGGATGGATACTGCGCCGCATCGACCAATTGGGCAAACCGGACCCGGCCCTGTCGCAGAGGCTCGATCAGGTGGACGCGAGCCTGACCCAGCTCGACCAGCGTCTCGACCCACTGCAGGATGGGGTGAAAACCATGCTCCTGTGCAAATTGGAGCAGATGCAGCGTGAGATGGTCGACGCGGGCGGTATCGCCGATAACGACCTCAAAACCCGCGCCGAAGGCGTCTACGCCACCTACCACGCGCTTGGTGGCAATGGGCACGGCACCCAAGTCAATCAGGACATACAGGACGCGCCGATAGCCCCGAGAAAACCACAGGCTTAGCCCCCGCCGACCCCGACGGGGGCTATTTCATGCCCACCCCACACATAGGAAGGAAAACGAATGGGCAGATTCAAAAACAGAAGCAAGCCGCTGCAGGCCCTCATCGCGGCATTGTTCGCCGTGCTGCTCGCGTGCACGCCGGCGATCGCGATGGCCGACACGGTCGGCATCGACGTGTCCGGCTGGCAGGCCTCGAACGTGACCTGCACCGCCAGCTACGACTTCGCCGTAGTCAAGGTGTCCCAGGGCGTAGGCTTCGAGAACTCCAGTTGGCGCACGCAGGCCAAGTGCGTGACAGACCGGGGCAAGAGCCTCGGCCTGTACCACTACGCCGGCGGCAACAACGCCGAGGCCGAGGCCGACTACTTCGTCGGCCGGGCGAGGGACTACATCGGCAGGGCCGTGCTCGTGCTCGACTGGGAGTCCCATCAGAACGCCCAGTGGGGCAATTCCGACTGGGTTCGCCGGTTCGTCCAGCGCGTCCACACGCTCACCGGCGTATGGCCGATGGTGTACGTGCAGGCCAGCGCGCTGGGCCAGATACCCGGCGACGTGCGCGCCAACTGCGGCCTGTGGGTCGCCCAGTACGCCAGCAACGCGCCCACCGGCTACCAGAGCCGACCGTGGAACTACGCGGTCTACGGCGAGGCCATGCGCCAGTACACCTCCAACGGCTGGATCAGCGGCTACAACGGGCCGCTCGACCTCAACTACTTCAGAGGCGACGCAAGCCAGCGCTGGCCTCCCCCCCCCGGCGGCGCACCCAACCCCCCACCCCCGCCGCAGACCGAGAAGCCGCCGACCCAGACCATCGACCTACAGGCACTCGCGACCGCCACCATCCGTGGCGACTACGGCAACGGCCAGCAGCGGCGCGACGCGCTCGGCGCGAACTACGACAAGGTCATGGCGATCGTCAACCAGCGCCTCGCCGGCACCGCGACCGTA
>OCPI01000136.1_pt1 | contig 45904 bp, 40 predicted proteins | sample 1476291 | NCBI WGS metagenome assembly OCPI01 (sample SAMEA2580054, study PRJEB22360) | human gut metagenome | reverse complement strand
CTGCTCATCGCCCTTTGCCCGCTCAGTGGGCGCCCATTCTGGGTGGAGCCGGTAAAGGAGAGCTTGCGCACCAGCGGGTTGCTGGTCAGTTCGCCGCCGACGGCCCCGGCGGAGCCGGTGACCACGTTGAACACCCCGGCGGGGATCCCGGCGCGATTGGCCAGTTCGGCCAGCGCCAGCGCTGAAAACGGCGTCTGGCTGGCCGGTTTCAGGACCATGGTGCAGCCGGCGGCCAGCGCCGGGCCCGCTTTGCGGGTGATCATCGCCGCCGGGAAGTTCCACGGGGTGATGGCGGCGGTAACGCCGATGGGCTGCTTAATCACCAGCAGGCGTTTGTCGGCCTGATGGCCGGGAATGGTATCGCCGTAAATGCGCTTACCTTCTTCGGCGAACCACTCAATAAAGGAGGCGGCGTAGCTGATTTCGCCTTTGGCTTCCGCCAGCGGTTTTCCCTGCTCGAGGGTCATCAGGCGGGCGAGATCGTCCTGATTCTCCATCATAAGATCGAACCAGCGGCGCAGAATATTCGCCCGCTCTTTGGCGGTCAGGGCACGCCAGGCGGGAAGGGCGCGATTGGCGGCTTCAATTGCTTCGCGGGTTTCGTCGGCGCCCATTTTCGGCACATTGCCGAGCTGCTCGCCGTTGGCCGGGTTGGTCACCGCAATCACATCGCCGTTGGGCGCATCGCGCCACTGACCATCGATCAGCGCCTGCTGGCGAAACAGTGTCATATCGTTGAGTTGCATAATCGCTTCCTGTCTTAAGGGGGTTAACGGATAAAAGCGGCGTGTAGTGTCTCCACGCTACGTGCCGCACGCAGCGTGCGTCCGGGATTGCTCTGGCTTTCCAGCAGGGTCTGCACCTTGCTGACGATGTGCGCGCCGATCGGGATAGCGGAGGTGGCCGCCGGCGATGGCGCATTGCAGGTATGTATCGAACGCGCGGTGGTGACGAAGAGAAAATCGTCGATCAGTTTGCCCTGCTGCGATACCGCCTGCGCCCGCACGCCGGCGGGCCACGGGCGTAAATCGCTCAGCGTCAGGCTCGGGCAGTATTTCTGCACCAGCCGCAGATAGCCGCTTCTGCACAGCGAATTCTTCATTTCGCCCAGTCCGGAGCGCAGGTTGTTTTGCAGTACCCGGCGGATGCCGGGCGAGGTGAGGATCTCCAGGGTATCGGCCAGCGAGATATCGCGCTTGCGGTAGCCTTCGCGCTTCAGAGCCAGCACGGCGTTGGGGCCGACGGTGACGCTGCCGTCGATCATGCGGGTCAGGTGGACGCCGAGGAACGGCATCGCCGGATCGGGGATCGGATAGATCAGATGGTTGACGATCTGGTTGTGCTGCGGCGCCAGCTGGAAATACTCGCCGCGGAACGGACAGATGATAAACCCGGGATCGACGCCGAGCATTTTTACCAGCCGATCGGCCATCAAGCCCGAACAGGCGATCAGCGTGGAGGCCTCATATTCGGCGCCCTGGCGGGTGCGGATCACCACGCCGCTGGCATGTTCTTTCAGGGCGCTGACTTCGGCGTCGTAGACGATCGTTCCGCCTTTTGATTCGAAGATCTTCGCCATTGCCGCCGCCACGTCGCGGTAGCTGACGATGCCGCTGGAAGGGACGAAGATCCCGCCGAGCCCGGTAATGTTCGGTTCGCGCTCGCGTAGCTCCCCGGCGCTTAGCCACTCGCGCTGCAGGCCGTTGGCGGCGGTGCGATCCCACAGGGCGCGCATCCGCTCCATCTCCAGCGGCGAGGTGGCGACCAGCATTTTGCCGCAGACGTCATAGCGGATGCCGTTCTGCTCGCAAAAGGCCTTGGTGGCGCGGTTGCCGGCGAGGCAAAACTGCGCCTTGAGGCTGCCGGGGGTGTAATACACCCCGGCGTGGATCACGCCGCTGTTGTGGCCAGTCTGATGGCAGGCCGGACCGGTCTCTTTTTCCAGCAGCGCAATGCGGGCGTCCGGGTAAATCTCAATTAACTGCATGGCGGTCGACATGCCGATGATGCCGCCGCCGATAATCACGAAATCATACATCCGCTCAATTCCTTCGCCTGAGAACCCTTATTGATGAGTCTGGTAATGATTCGTGGAATACGCAAAGTAGCCGCGCTGGCGCATCAGTTCGCGGCGCAGGTCCGGGTGCGGCGTAAACCGGTCGCGGCCGTGCAGCCAGAACAGGTTGTTAATCAGCAGGAATTTGCCCACCGGCACCGGTATTGAAAGGATGTTTTTGCTGGTTTCCAGCGCGTCGGAAAGGCGGCTCAGCCAGGTGCCTTCTTCAAAATCTTTCGGCTGGACGAACTGGTCGATATAGCGCATTACCGGACGGCCCAGCGAATCGACGTCGAACACCGGATGGAAGACATCCTTGCTGACGTTTTTGCTCGGCGGCGCGGCCCAGCGCATTGGGCGGCGAGCCAGCGGGTCGCGGAAAAATTCGTCGAGATGCTCCCAGTCGTCGAGATGCAGCAGCAGGGAATTACCGCCCTGCATGTTCTGCTCGTCGATCTTCATCATTAACACGTAGTCGGTTTGCTCTTCGACGTAGGTGCCGTCGTTGTGCAGCTCCATCACCCGGTGCGGCTGGCGCAGGTAGCTGTCGGAGTTATCGACATTTTTCACCACAAAGCGAGCGTAATACTGACCGCTCATGGCGTCGAAGTTGGAACGGCCAATCAGATGGGCGACGGCGGTGGCCAGCTTGACCATCTCCTCGGCCTGGCTGACGTTATCGATCCCTTCGCCGTTGATCAGCAGCGCGCCTTCCGCACGATCGAGCAATGTTTTGATCAGCAACGGCTGCAGCTGATTGCCGCACAGATCGTCGAGGATCTTGCCGACCTGGAAGCGTAAGAAAGATTTGTATTCCAGCGCCTGCACCGGCCACTGCGCGACCTGCTGCAGGAACTGCGTGGTTGTTTCGGCGGAAAAGGTGAGCTCCAGCAGGCGCGGCGACTGTGCGGAAGGGGCAATGGAAAAGCCCGGATATGGCTGGGCTAACGGCGCGGGTGTCGGTTTTACTGCGGTCAGGGCGTTCATCAGGATCGTTCCTCGCTGTAAGGTCAGGGTGATGTTCATTTCGTAGCCATAAATTAAAAATATCTACATTTTTATAAAATGCGTACGAAATGGCCTTTTTGTTTCTATTTTGTGATCTGACAACAATTATTTAACAATGCGGGAGGGAGATAAGGTGGTGGTTAACCTTGAGGAACAGAGCGGGTGGCGGAAAGCACAAAATGCGGGGAAGGCTGAGGGGAAATCGTAATACCGGTCACAGTTTTTAATCTGCGCCATACCCTTATGAACTGAGGGTGTTAGTATTCAGCGCGTTAATACCTTTCAATGCTTACCGAGGCTTCGATGCTGGAGAATGTCATTATCAGATAATCAGTTCCCCGACCTGCCCAGGCCGGACTGATTATCGCTGCGCTTAAACCTTACGCACACACCTGCGGGTGTAGGCATGTTTTCGCACATGATAATGAACAGGTTTCAGTATGAATTTATCCCGTCAGGAACAACGGACCTTACACGTTCTCGCCAAAGGTGGCCGTATTGCGCACGTCCGCGATACCTCCGGCCGCATTACCGCCGTCGAATGCTACACCCGGGGAAGGGCTGTTGCTGAACGACTGCACCCTCGCGGTCTTCAAAAAGCTCAAAACCAAAAAGCTGATTAAGTCGGTGAACGGCCAGCCGTACCGGATCAACACCACTGGTTTGAATAACGTTCGCGCGCAGGCGGACAACCGCTGATACAGCGACCCGGGCAGGGTCGCTGCCCGGGCGTATGGCTCTCAAGGAGAAACACCCATGATCGATATCCCTCGCATTTTTACTATCAGTGAAAGCGAACACCGTATTCATAACCCTTTTACCCCGGAAAAGTACGCCACCCTGGGACGGGCGCTGCGGATGGCGCCGGGCACCGCTATTCTTGACCTTGGCAGCGGCTCCGGCGAGATGCTCTGTAGCTGGGTGCGCGATCATCAGATCGTCGGCACCGGCGTGGACATGAGCCTGCTGTTCAGCCAGCAGGCGACCGCCCGTGCAGAAGCGCTCGGGGTAAGCGACCGGGTAACCTTTGTGCATCAGGATGCCAGCGGATACGTCGCCAGCCAGCCGTGCGATATTGCCGCCTGCGTGGGAGCCACGTGGATCGGCGGCGGGGTGGCCGGCACGATTGCGCTGCTGAAGCAGAGCCTGCGGCCCGGCGGCATGCTGCTGATCGGCGAGCCATGGTGGCGTAAACGTCCGGCCACGGCGGAAGAGGCGGTTGCCTGCGGCGCGCAGACTCCCGATGACTTCCTGACGCTGCCGGCGCTGGTCGCCCACTTTGGTGAACTGGGCTATGACGTGGTGGAGATGGTGCTGGCCGACCAGGAGGGCTGGGATCGTTATGAAGCGGCGAAATGGCTGACGATGCGCCGCTGGCTGGAGGCCAATCCGCACGATGACTTCGCGCCGGAGGTTCGCCAGCAGTTGACCACCGCGCCGCTGCACCATGTCACCTGGACCCGAGAATATCTCGGCTGGGGCGTGTTTGTCCTGATGGCGCGTTAACCGGTATGTCGGTAGCGTCAGGAGGCGCTACCGACCATCTTCAGACCTTCAGTTCGTCGTAGCTGACCATGACGTGCCGGCGAAAGGCAGGCCGTTCGGTTAGCCGTGCATAGTAAGCCGCCAGATGGGGGAGGGGACGACGGGTGATATCGATGGCAAAGTAGCGGTACAGCACATGGCCAAACTGGATGTCGGCCAGGGTGAACGTATCGCCCACCAGATAGCGACTGCCGGCGAGACGCGTCTCGGCAATCGCCAGCTTTTGCTCCAGAGCCTTCACCGCCGCGGCGATGGCCTGCGGATCCCGCTCGGCGGCAGGCGTGCGCACCACGCGCCAGAACACCGGCGCCGTAAAGCCGAGGGCGATATTCTGCTTTGACCACTCGGCCCAGCGATCAACCTCAGTGCGGGCCAGCAGATCGCCCGGCCAGAAGGCGTCATCGGCGTAGCGATTGGCTAAATAGCGAAGGATAGCGCCCGTTTCCCACAGCGGCGGATTATCGCCATCCTGCAGCACTGGCACCGTGCGATTGGGATTGAGCTGATAAAACGCCTCGCTGTCGGTACCACCATAGCGATGCCCCACGTCGAACCGGAGATAGTCCAGCCCAAGCTCGCCAACACACCACATCAGCGCCTGCACGTTAGAGGAGGTTTTTCGGCCCCAGATGGTCAGCATTGAGATCTCCAGAGAACAGGGAAAGAAGGAGCATAGCAGGTTGGGTTGAAAACGTGAGGGGGCGCAAAAGAAATGAGCCACCTCGCCGCGCAGGGGGCGGACGCGCTGGTCAGATGTTCAAACCAGGGGCGTAGCTGAGCCAGCTATTCAGCGCACAGAATAAGAGGAAGAAACAGAGGGCAACAGTTTGCCCTCTGTTTACTTGAGTGGCCTTGTACTAAGGTGTGGCGCTAAAAAACTCGCCAAATTTGACGGCCAGCCAGCCGACAGGCGTCGTGGCGCCGCCGACGATATTGGTGATCTCGGCCATCCCTTCCGGCACCGGAATATGCGAGTTCACCGCCGCCTGAGTGTATTCTTGCGAAATGTCCGTCCCGACATACAGGATGCAGGTCACGATCAGGGTTCCGGTTATGAACATGCGGAACATATTTCGTTTACAGAACGGCGTGACCATTGCCAGCAGGAACATTAATGAAGCCAGATCGACAAAGGGCAGTACGCGGTTGCCGGGCAGAATGATAGACAGCACCACAGCCATAGGGATTAACAGCAGACCGGTCGCCAGTACCGAAGGTTCCCCGATCAATAACGCTGTATCCATCCCGATGTAAAAATCGCGCCCCGGGAATTTAGCCTTCAGTTTTGCTTCAGCGGCATCACGGACAATCAACAATCCTTGCACCAGAATTTCAATCATTTTAGGCAGCAGCAGCATGGCGGCTGAAACCTTAATGGCCAGTGAAACGGCAGCGGAAACGTCATATCCCGCCAGGAAGGCCAACAGCAGTCCCAGCACAAACCCCAGGGTAAGAGGCTCGCCAAAAACGCCGAATTTTTTATTAATACTTTCCGGATCGAAATTGATTTTATTGATAAGCGGGATCTTATCAATGATGTAATTACAGGCAATGCCAAACGGCACGTAAGCTATACAGGTAAGATGTGGGAATGATATCCCTTTTAGATTATAGTTTTTTTGTAAATATGGAGCCGTTAAATCTGCCGCCAATAGCGTCAACACAAAAATAGCGAATGTAATACCGACCGAAAGCCAGTAATTTCCCGTTCCGGCATAAACCACAGACCCCATGATCAGGAAAATCCAGTAGTTAAAAATATCGATATTCACCGTTTTGGTTAATTTCAACAGAAGCATAGCCAGGTTGATGACGATAAAGCCCACCACGACGGGCAGCATCAGCGGCGAACCCCAGCCAATGGTCGATGCGGTAGGCCAACCGGTATCAACGACCGTTAACTGCAGGCCGATACGCTCAACCATCGCCTGCGATGCGGGGCCCAGATTTGTCAGCAGCAGGCCAATCACCAGCCCCACCCCTTCAAAACCAATGCCTACCAGCATTCCTGCTTTAAATGCCGTACCGATTTTAACGCCAAAGCAAAGCGCGATAATAAAGAATATTACTGGCATCATTACTGATGCCCCCAGACTAATAATGCTGTTGATAATATCCATAATGATTCCTTAAAAGGCGGGAGAATTGGGCACGAGTTAACCCGTGCCCATTGGGCCCTGTTAATACCTTTAATGGTTCTTTTAGTATTTAACTGAGTTTCTTTAAAAGGATCTCAGCGAAGAGTTTGGGCGAATTACTGAATGCGTCAATGGTACTCCCGGCAATATGCGGCGTAATGGTCACGTTATTCAGTGTATAGAATGCACTGTCGTCAGGGAGTGGCTCGTCATCAAAGGTATCAAGCGCGGCGCCCATGATTTGCCCGGATCTGAGCGCATCAATCATCTCTTTTTCATTGATTAACCCGGAGCGTGCCGTGTTAACAATGATGGCACTGCGCTTCATTAGCGCGAAATGGTGTGCGTTAATCAGATTTTCGGTTTCCGGCGTCAGGCGAGCATGTAACGAGATAACGTCGGCGCGTTGTACCAGTTCGTCCAGAGAATCGACTTTCTCATAACGTTCATGGTCTGCAACGTACTTATCGTAAAAGATAATCTCCGTGCCAAAGCCGCTGAGAAATCCCGCGACCAGTTGGGCAATATGACCGAGGCCAACCAGCCCCACGACTTTTCCGCCAAGCTCCGGGATCGCCTGATGGTTCGGACTGTCTTTACGCCAGTATTTGTCACGCAGGGCATCGTGTGAACGGGCGATATTGCGCATTTCCGCCAGGATCATGCCGACCGTGAATTCGGCGACGCTGCGAGCGTTACGCCCCGGGGTGTTCATCACCTCAACGCCCCGGGCGTTCGCCACCTGAAGATTCACGTTTTCCACGCCACCGCGGAGCACGCCTACATATTTCAGCTTTGGTAGTTTATCGAACACCGCAGTATTGACGGGGGCAAACTGAGTGATCAGGATGTCAATATCATCCGTTCCCTGAAGCAGCGCTTCCGGTAAGGCCACGGCTTCTGCTCCTTCCTGTTCAACCCGCAAATTATCTTCCTGAAGTTTCTCAACGGAGTCATGTGACCACTCGCGTACTTCTACTTCAATCCCCTTATCCCTGAGTGCTTTCAGTCCTGATTCCATCATCGCTGCATTGATAAACAGATCGGCAATTGCCAGACATTTCATAATGATTCTCCCTAGATTAACGCATCAACATACCGCCGGTAACGTCCAGAGTTGCTCCCGTCATATAGCTGGTCTTAGGAGAAACCATGAAGACACCGATGTCGGCAATTTCTTGCGGCTGGGCCACGCGGCCCACCGGAATACGACTGACGTAATAGTCAGGGTTTTGCTCAATGTTCTTACGGATCATCGCAGTATCCATGATCCCGACGGCGATATTGTTCACATTGATTTTTTGTTTGGCGACTTCCCGCGCCAGTGAGATAGCAAAGGCGACCAGGCCGGCCTTACTTGCCGCGTAGTGCGCATGTCCCGTCGTGGAGCCATGGAACGCAGCCTGCGAGGTAATATTCAGAATGCTGCCCATCTGGTCATGCTGCAGGCAGTGATTTACAAACAGCTGGCTGAGATGGAAGATGGCTTTCAGATTGACATTCATCACCAGATCCCAGTCCTGCGGGCTGATCTCGGTGACGTAGCCGCTCAGCCAGATCCCGGCGTTATTCACCAGAATGTCGGCTTTGCCCAGTCTGTCGATACAGGTGGCAAACAGATTTTCCCGGCTCTGTTCGTCAGAGAGATCGGTTTTAACCGCGATGATCTCTACATTCGCGCTGGCCTTCACCGTTTCGATCAGCCGTTCGGGACACTCTTCCTCACGCATATAGGTAAAGCAGATATTGACGCCTTCTTTGGCGAGAGAAAGAACAAACTCTTTCCCCAGGCCGGTTGCGCCGCCTGTCACAATGGCCGTACGATTCGTTAAATTAAGATCCATTTTTTTCCTCACTTAGTGCGCGATGTAGTTGCTGCAGCTTTTCCACGGCGACTGCATTTCTGATAACAGGTTTTTATAAAGCTGGTATTTGGTCTGGTAGACCCGGTGGTTTTCCGGATTAGGGGAGACGGTGCGTGAGACATGGACCATGTCGTTTGAGGCAGCAAATACCTCTGCAAACCAGCCCACCATGACGGCGGCGGTCATCGCGGTACCCAGGGTTCCGTGTTCTTTGACGTCAACGATTTCCAGCGTGGCCTGGAAGATATCGGCGAATATCTGCAGCCAGACCGGGGAGTTCGTGACACCGCCAGCAATACGAATTGTGCGGCTTAGCTTCGGGTTAATATTGCGTAAGCGCTCGGTGTGGTAGAGATGGCTGAAGGCCACGCCCTCATAAATCGCCCGCAGAAAATGGGCTTTTTTATGAAAGCTGTTTACACCGATAAAGCCGGCCGAGGCGTCGGGAATGGTGTTAGAGCCAAACACGAACGGAAAGAACAGCAGGTGGCTTTCATCCGGCGTCGTTGACGAAACCAGCTTATTGCACAGGTCATAGACCGACGATCCTTGTTCGGCGGAGGTTTTCCGATCGCTCTCCATAAAGTTGTTAATAAACCACTCCAGGTTGCTCGCGGAGGTAGGGCTGGCCTCGGTGATGAGCCATTTACCCTCAATGGGATAAATGGAGGTCATAAACAGATCTTTATCAATAACCGGGTGGTCGGTAACGTATTCGTTTATGCTCCAGGTGCCGGTGACGATCGCCATCTTATCGAGACTGTTAATCCCCGAGGCAATGGAAGAGGCCGAGATATCAAACACCCCGCCAGAAACCGGCGTACCTGCGCATAAACCGGTCAGACGGGCTACGTCGTCAGTGATTTTTCCGCAGCATTCTGTTGAGCGTTTGATGGGGGGCAATTTATCCCGCAGTTCATCAAGTCCCCACCATGCCAGTAGTTCATCGTCATACTTGCAGTCACGTACGTTGATCAGGTTGGTCCCTGAGATATCGGTCAGCTCAAGAAAAGCCTCTCCGGTCAGGTAAAAACGGATCAGGTCCTTGACCATAAAAATATAATGCGCTTTTTGCAGCGTCTCGGGCTCGAAGTCCTTCAGCCATGCCAGCAGGGCGACAGGTTGTCCGGCCCAAATGGACTGCATTGTTTTTGGCAAAATGTCGGTAAGGAATTCTGGCGAACGTTGCCATCTCTCAACGTACTCTTTTGCCCGGCTATCGGTGGATATAATGCCGTTACGCACCGGGTGACCTTCTTCGTCAACCAGATACAGACCGTTACCATGACCGGTGACGGCCACTCCTTTTATCTGGCTGGCGTCGATACCTGATTGCTCAATTGCTTTTTTAATCACTTCGACATTAGCGGCCCACAGCTCATCGATACTGCGCTCTGTGTGGAATTCCTGGGGTGTCAGCATCTGCGTGGATTTTGAGGCGATGGCGAGCACCTGTCCTTTACGGTCATAGATGGCTGCCTTGGTGACGGTTCCACCATTGTCGATGCCCATGACGTATTCATCTTTCATTCGCGTGGACTCCTTATTGGTTACCATAAGCCGGGCTCGCTGGTGGTTATCCCTTTAAATCCGGCATGGAATATTTTATCTACAAGGTATTTGCGCTTAACAAAGCCTCCGGCGATGAATACCACATCAAAGCCTTTCAAATTTCGGCTAATCAACTCCAGACACTGGCAGGCATATTCAGCAGGTAAGATTTCAATTGCGTCCGGTGGACTGTGCTTAACAATATCGAGCGACTGATCAAGCGATCGCGAATCGATAAGTAAAACCCGATATACGGTTATCAATCCCTCTTTTTTGGCGTAGCGTAGCGCGGAGAGATTGGAAGAAATAACACCATCAACCTTGTAATAATTTTTCAGCAGATTGATCCCCGCCTGATCCGGTTTAAAGTCGCCCAGTAATTCAAGGTGAACGAGGACCTTCTTACCGCTTTGATGGCATTTGCCAATCAGCGACTGCAGATTGCCGATATTCGCTTCGGATAGCAGCACATATTCTGACTGGCAGGATAATGCTTTCTCAAAATATTTATACTTCCTGATGGAAGGGATGATGGTGTTATTTGAAATCATATTAATTTCCGATGTTATTTAGCCATGTAGAGGCTGTATGCATCTTCCGCTGTTGCGTTTTCATGGATGATGGCATTCAGACCTGCTACCACTTTCGCTGGCTGCGGATCCTGGGTAATGTTTCGTCCCACAGCCACGCCTTTCGCACCCATCTGCATACAGTGCTGAACAAATTTGAAGTAACCGTCGATGCCGGTTTTTGGCCCTCCTAAGGCAAGCACCGGCACGCCAGCAGCTTCAACGATCAGTCGGTCCTCTGGTGAACCGGTAAAACGCGTTTTGATGACGTCCGCACCCAGCTCCACCGCTGCGCGGGCCGATGCAGCGATGATGGCCGGATTGTTAGAGTCATCGCTGGTGACGGGATAACCATACGGGAGCGATTCGACAATCAGCGGTACGTTCCAGCGATCCGCTGCCTGCGCGAGTTGCATCGCCATAATGTGGGTTTTTTCTTCATTGAAGGCGCCGGGGAAGGTCATGCAGACCACACCCTCGGCAGCGACTTTAAGTGCATCTTCGACGGAAAAAACGGGGGTAGTATCGGGAACGGTATTGTCAAAGATACTGACCGTGCTGTCGACGCGTAACACAACGGGAACGCTGTTTAATGCTTCCCGATAATTCTTCAACATGCCGTACGTGACGAGCGCGCAATCCAGGCCGTGTTCCACCAGAGCAGGGAGCTGATTTATTGTATTATCAATACCATTTGTTTTCGTGGAAAAATAGTAGCCATCCAGCGCTAAGGTCACGGATTTACCATCTTTTGCGAATATTCTTGAGAGACGACGTTCTTTAGACATTTAATTACTCCTGAGATAAAAAAACAAAAAAAAAAGCCCTCAGAGACTCGCGTCTCTGAGGGCTTTCTGTTCACATACCCTTTTGATAATGGTTCGGGATTCCAAAGCATTATCAATGCAATTTTTTAGCAAGGTGAGAAAGGTTTAACTTTTTTTAAATTAAATCTGTTCTCTTGCGTGATTAAATAACTAACACACGCGATAACTTATTGTCCAGTTGGTATCGTTGAAATGAGAGATTCATCACATCAATATGTTGTATTCCATGAGAAGTGCCGGGTTAAATACAGAAACAGAACCTTTAAAAACCAGGCAATAACGCATCCGGACACGGGGGAGAACGCCAGGCGTTTATTTCATCCGTATGAAGAACGCATCCATGCATGCTCCAGCCTGCAGGTCGTCATCCACAAACGCGCATTTATTCCTGTCCGGATGGCGTACGAAAACGCTATAGCAATGTTGTCGGCATGGCGGTCTGTCCCCGGGATGGTTTCTTCCTGCCGCCCGGGCAAATTACTCGTCCGCTTTGTGCGCCCAGGCAGGCATCGCCGTCAGGTAACGTTTTGCCCGTTTCCGTGATTCCGCTACGCCCACCTTTTGCCAGGAGTCGAGAAAAGCCGCCAGACCGGATACGGCCTCTTCCCAGGATTTCAGATTACCGTCGCTGTCGCTGCAATACGCGCAATATTTATCGCTGGCCCCTTGCGCATCAGGTGCGGACATCGGCATTCCGCAGGCCTGGCAAAAACTTTCGTGCTGTGTCATAGAGCGCTCCTCCTGTCGTTTGGTTGTCTACTAAACATACAGAATTTACGCATGGCGCTTAGCGTTTCAGATCAATAGATCCTGCCGTAACCGTTGTTGGGGATCTTCTGCCGGGGAGTGCGGGAGGGATAACGGGCAACTTACTCCGTATCACGACGCTATCGCCTCCCTTATTTTTTATTGATGCAACGGATGGTCGCAGGCCGCGAGGATTGACTCATGCATCGCTTCGGAAAGTGTCGGATGCGCAAAGATCATCGACAGGAGACTTTCATCTGTGGCCTCCAGGTGACGGGCGATGCCAAACCCCTGGATCTGTTCCGTGACCTGTGCGCCAACCATATGCGCGCCCAGCAACTCGCCGGTTTCAGCATCGAAAATAGTCTTCACAAAACCCTCCGTCTCGCCGCTGGCCAGCGCCTTACCATTGCTCTGATAAGAGAACTTACCGATCCTGACGGGTCGTCCTCTGGCCAGGGCCGTCGATTCCGTCAGGCCCAGACTGGCAACCTGAGGCCGGGAATAAGTGCAACCGGGCACATAGTCGCGATCAAGCGGGTGGGTGCCTTCGACACCAGCCAGTGTCTCAATGCAGATCACGCCTTCGTGGCTGGCCTTGTGCGCTAGACACGGCGGGCCGGCTACATCGCCGATGGCATAAAGCCCAAATACGTTAGTGCGACAAGCCGCATCCGTCTTGATAAAACCGCGGTCTAACTCGACGCCCAGTGCTTCCAGCCCCAGATCTTCAATATTAGGCTGTACGCCAACCGCCAGCAGCACGCGTTCGACTTCCAGGAAAGATTCGGCGCTCGTATTTTTCATTGTACAGCGCACCCCGGTATCGGTGAGCTGTACTTGCGTTACCTGGGTCTGGGTATGGACCTGAATCCCGCGCTTTTCGAATGACTTACGCACCGCCGCTGACACTTCGGCATCTTCCACGGGCAAAATCTGCGACGCTAGCTCGACCAGCGTCACTTTACAGCCCAGATCGTTATAAAGGCTGGCGAACTCGACGCCAATCGCGCCTGAACCGATGATTAATAGCGACCTGGGCAATCGCTTAGGCTGTAGTGCCTCGTAATAGGTCCAGATATATTCGCCATCTGGCTCTATGCCTGGTAATGCGCGTGGTCGGGCGCCCGTGGCCAGGATCACGTGATCGGCCCGGTAATCGTGCGCTTCCCCCCGGGCATCCGCTACCGTTATTTGTCCCTTACCGCGCAGCCGCGCGGTACCATCAATCACCCTCACGCTATTTTTCTTCAACAGGTACTCAACGCCACCCGTGAGCTGTTGCGAAACGGCACGGCTAAACTGCACCAGTTTCTGCAGATCGACATTCACCTCACCCACGCTGATGCCCAGCTGACTGGCATGGGTGATACTGTGCGCGACCTCAGCGCCATGCAACAGCGCCTTGGTTGGAATGCATCCCCAGTTCAGGCAGATGCCGCCCAGATGTTGTTTTTCCACTAAGGCGGTACGAAGACCTAGCTGGCCGGCACGGATGGCGGCCACATACCCCCCAGGCCCCCCGCCGATGATCAGCACATCGTAATTATCGTGCATAGCTCGTCTCCTGGATAAACATCAGGGTTGGGGTTTCAGTCAGTCGCTTGAGTTCCTGGAGAAAAGCTGCACCTGCCGCCCCATCAATGACCCGGTGATCGCAGGATAGCGATATCGTCAGTTGGTGGCGCGCGACGATTTGCCCGTCGCGTACTACCGCCCGCATCTCGCCGGTGCCAATGGCGAGGATTGCGCTTTGCGGTGGATTGATGATGGCGTCAAACTGCCGGATGCCGAGCATCCCCAGATTTGACACGCTAAAGGTTCCCCCCTGGAACTCTTCCGGCTTCAGCGTGCCCGCTTTGGCCCTGGTCACCAGGGCGTGAATTTCGGCCGATATGTCGCTGATCGATTTCCGGTTCGCCGAGCGAACAATGGGGGTAATTAGCCCGTCAGGCAGCGCAACAGCCACCGAAATATCGGCATCCGCAAAGCGGCGGATACTTTGTGTCGCTTCATCAAACTGGATGTTGACGTCTGGCACGGCCACCAGCGCCAGGGCACAAGCTTTCACCAGAAGGTCGTTAACCGAAATCTTGACACCGGGTACTTCGCGGTTAATTTCCTGACGAAACGCTAACAGTCGTTCCAGATCGAGATCGACACTCAAACGGAAATGGGGAGACTGTTGCTTGGAGGTTTGCAGGCGAGAAGCGATAGCCCGCCGCATACCGGACATGGGGATGCTCTCAAAGGGTGCCGGGGCACTCTCCTGCACAGGGCTGGTCTGCGGGTGCCCGTCGAGCAACAACGCCGCAGCCAGCACATCATCACGACTCACCCGACCACGTGAACCACTGCTTCGGCAGTCATGTAAGTTGATACCCAGTTTGCCGGCCAGACGGCGCGCCAGCGGGGTGGCCGATACCTGGCTATCATCGGCATGCGAGCGGGGCGCTTTACTGCGACGAACGGGGGGCGTCGGAGAGGCCAGACGACCGCCGGCGGCAACGATCGCGCTTTCCAGATCAGAAACAGAGATACGTTCCCCGCGCCCGCTGCCGCGGACCTTTTTCAGGTCGACACCCCAGCGGGCAGACAGTCGTAACGCATGGGGCGTGGCATTAACCTGAGTCACATCAGTCACGCCTTGCAGACTGACGGGAATGACGGTCTGCCCAATAGGGGGCTCCGGACTGTTGGATGGCGGTGAAACAACGGAAGGTGGCTTAGCGCCTGCCTGTGCCGCTACGTCCGGCGCGGCAGCCTCCGGGCCAGGTGCTGCGGGTTTCACCGTCGCCAGACTGGCAGCAAATTCGTCCAGTTCAGCATCGCTGACCGAAGCGTCAGCCGCCAGAGCCAGCACGGCGCCAACCTGAAGCGTCTCACCCTCCCGGGCGATTATCCGGCGTAATGTACCGGCAAAAGGTGCCTCCAGCACATTGACGATTTTACTGGTTTCAATCTCACAGATTTCCTGCCCTCTGGTGAAATCGTCACCCTCCTGGATTGCCCATCGAGCGAGCAAGCCTTCCTCCATGGAAAGCCCCCACTTTGGCATTTCAAGCGTCTTGATTTCGCTCATAGGTTAATCCTCCAGCACTTGACGGACGGCGGCTTCGATACGTTCAACGCCAGGGATCCAGAGTTTTTCGAGAGCAGGGGAGAACGGGACCGGCGTGTGTGGCGGCGTCACCAGCAGAACGGGCGCTTTGAGGAAATGGAATGCCTGAGACGCAATCAGCGCCGCGACATCATGAGCAAAACCGAAGCGTGCAGCAGATTCGTCGACTATCACGACCCGCCCCGTGGAAGCCACCGATTCCAGAATCCCTTCCTCATCCAGCGGCGAAATGGTTCGCGGGTCGACCACCTCGACCGAGATCCCCTCTCTGGCCAGTTTGTCCGCCACCTGGTTTGCTTTATGTACCATTGCCGACAACGCAATGATGGTGACGTCCTCTCCTTCGCGCGTGTAGTTGGCTACACCTAGCGGGATGGTATAGATCTCGTCCGGTACCTCGCCCTTGAGGTCGTACAGCATTTTATGCTCGCAGAATACCACCGGGTCGTCGTCGCGAATGGACTGGATTAACAGACCCTTGACGTCATAAGGCGTCGAGGGCACCACCACCTTCAGTCCAGGCGTGGTGGCAAAGATATTATAGGGTGACTGTGAATGCTGGGCTGCGGCAGAAAACCCCGCGCCGATCATCCCTCGCATCACCAGCGGAGCTCTGGCTTTGCCACCAAACATGTAGCGGAACTTAGCCGCCTGGTTATACAGTGCATCGTGGCTCACACCAAAAAAATCCATGAACATCAGTTCCGCGACCGGCCGCAGCCCCGTCGCTGCGGCGCCGGCCGCCATACCGATAATGGCCGACTCGGTAATGGGCGTGTCGATCACCCGATCGGAGCCGAACTGCGTCCACAGCCCTTTAGTGACACCCAGTACACCGCCAAAGGCTTCAATCTTCGCCTCTTCGGGCGCATTTCCGCCATGACCGCCACGCAAGTCTTCACCGATGAGCACTACGCGTTCATCGCGTTCCATTTCCTGAGCCAGGGCTTCCTTGACCGCTTCACGATAGGTTTTTATTGTCATGGTTATCACCCTCAGTATGAGACGTACACGTCTGTCAGCAGGTCTTCCGGAGCCGGGTAGGCAGCGGCGCGGGCCTTCAATACGGCATCGTTGACCAGGGCTTCTACTTCCTCGTCAATCGCCGCCAGTTCTTCCTGGGTGATATGCTGCTTGACCTTAGCGGTGAAAATCTTCAGCGGATCATGTTGTTCACGCAGGCGTTGCACTTCACCTTCCGCGCGGTATAGCGCGGGATCGCCCTCAAAATGACCATGCCAGCGGAAGGCTTTGGCCTCAATGACGCTTGGGCCACCGCCTTCTCGCGCACGCTTGACCGCCTCTGAGGTTGCCTCATAAACGGCAAAGAAATCGGTGCCATCGACGGTCACTGCCGGCAGGCCGAAGCCAGCGGCGCGCCGGGCGATATCACGCCCACCCACGGCGTAGTCATGGCCGGTCCCTTCGCCGTAACCGTTGTTCTCGAAAATAAAGACGGCTGGAAGCTGGAGCACGACGGCCATATTGATGGCTTCAAAGACCAGGCCCTGATTAGAACCCCCATCGCCCGTAAAAGAGACCCCGACGTTGCCGGTTTTTAGCGTCTTTGCCGTTAGCGCGGCGCCGATGGCCAGTGGAGGGGCCCCCCCAACGATAGCGTTCGCCCCCAGCATTCCTTTCGACAGATCGGCAATGTGCATCGAGCCACCCTTACCGCGACATAACCCGCTGTCCTTACCGAATATTTCGGCCATCATGCCGTGAATGTCACAACCTTTAGCAATACAGTGGCCATGTCCACGGTGTGTTGAACCAATGAAATCTGCGCTCGTTAAATTTTCGCAGACCCCCACCGCGATGGCCTCCTCACCGGTATAAAGGTGAATGAAGCCCGGAATATCACCGCTGGTATTTTCCTGATGCAACCGCTCTTCAAAGGTCCTGATCTCCCGCATCTTGCGGTAAGCCTGCAATAACGCCTGTTTGCTGAGCATCGTTTAATTCTCCTCAATAAAGGTCACCAGGCGGGGCCAACAGACAGGGCGAATAACCCTGGCCACACCCATGCAATGAATCTACGAGCGGTTAGAGAGAGTGCGAAGCCACCTTCATGGGGGGGTAGGTGGGGGTTTTCATGCTTGAGGTCAAACTTTCTAAATTTTGTGTAGCCATAAAGTTTGCCTGCCCCATGTCATCCCGGTGGCTGGCGTACAATTGAAAAAAACAAAACGAGTAGACACCACGGATGAAGCCATTGGATTTAGAAGGTCGCCAATCACCCTCACTGGTCTCCGGGCCATTGCGGCTGACGCGAGGCTTGCCGTTAATCCTGACCAAATTCGTCCCGCCTCGCTCCTCGATACAATTGCTGGAGCGCCCCCGGCTTCTTCAGCTTCTCAATCCCGTTCAGCAGTGCCGGTTGGGCGTCGTCTGCGCCGGCGCTGGATTTGGCAAAACCACGCTGTTGGCGCAATGGCATCAGCAGATGGTCGCCCAGGGTGAACGTATCGCCTGGCTGAGCCTCGATGAGGATGATGATGACGTATGGCAGTTTATTCCTTATCTGCTGCAAGCATTGCGTCCACTCTATGCTGACTGGGACGCCGATTTCTGGCGTGACATGGAAGAACAGAAGCTCTCCAGCTCCGAGCAACTGCTGGCCGGGCTCATTAACCAGCTACACTATTGCCCGCATGACGTATACCTGATCATCGACGACTTCCACGTGATTAACGATCGTGGGGTCTATGAAGCGCTGGGGTATTTAATCAAGCATGCGCCTGCCGCTTTGCATCTGATCATTGGCAGCCGTTTCCACCCGAATCTTGCGCTGAGCCAGCTGCAGGCCCAGGACCAACTGGTGGAAATCTATGATCGAGACCTGCAATTCACGCTCGAAGAAACAAAACACTATTTTAGCCGCACGGTTGCGCTACCCCTCAGCAACCACCATGCACAGCGGCTACAGTCCGTGACTGAGGGCTGGATTGCAGGGATGAAGATCGCTTCATTGTCCGCAGAATTACAGCATGATCCCGAGCATCTGTTGCGCAATATGCATGGAGGAACACGGTCCATTGCCCGCTATCTGAAAGAGGTGGTACTGGATCCGCTGCCGGAAGAGGTTCTCGATTTCCTGGTAAAAACGTCCTTCCTCAGTCGGTTAAATGCCGAATTATGCAACGCAGTGACAGGACGTGATGATAGTAAAGCGATGCTGACATGGATTGAGCGACACAACCTTTTTTTGTCAGCCCTTGACGAACAAGGCTACTGGTTCCGCTACCATCCTCTGTTGCAGGAAAATCTTCGGACCATGCTGCAGCAGAACAACGATATTGATCGCAAACAGCTACATGAATTAGCCAGTCATTGGTTCGTCGAACAGAAATTGTGGTCTGAAGCGGTACGCCATGCGCTCAGCGCAGGCAAGCCGGTGCATAGCCCCGTACAGGACGGCGCAAGCGCTCAGTCACTGGCGGAAGAAGGGGATATCGATACCCTGATCTCATGGATGCATCATTTACCGCCCAGTACCGATCCTTCGCGCATAGACCTGCAAATTAATCTGGCCTGGGCACTGGCGCATTATTTCCACTTTGATGAGTCGAGGCAGCTGCTTGATAACCTCGATCAGATGGTACTTCATCATCGTGAGGATTTAACTCGCAGCACCTGGTGTAAATTGCGCGTTGTGCGGGCAATTTGCGAAGCCTTTGCGGAAAACATCCCGGAGAGTCTGGCTATTGTTCAGCCGTTGCTGGCTGAAGTGCCCTGCGGCGACACCTGGGTTGATGGTCTGATATGCAATATTCTCAGCTATTGCCATGTTGTTAACCAGCGCTATCACGATGCGCTGGAGGTTCAACAGCATATGCCCTCTCCGGAAAGTCCTTTAGATAATCTGTTTGTCTCGGTTTATCGCGCTTTTATCATTGCCCAGTGCCATCTTTGTCAGGGCGATCTGGGGAAAGCCGGGTGGTACGCAGAGAAAACGTTGCGCCAGGCTGAATGTTATACCGGTACCCAGTCGACCAGTGGCGCGACGCTGGCGCCGCTGCTGGCGGAGATAGCCTATGAATGTCAGAGTGGCGACTCGCCCGATCATCTGTTAGCCGACCGGCTCGAATTCATCGACCGATTCAGTCCACCCGATGCGCTGAGTCGTTGCTATACCTATCTCGCGCGTCAGGCCCTGGATGGCGATATGCCGTATGAGGCCGAGCGATTGCTGGAGCATGCGCAGCGTCTTGCCGTGTCTCGCGGCTGGCAACGGCTCCAGGCCATGATGTTAGCCGAGCAGGTGAGAGTGCGGCTGCAGCGCGGCAATGTCACAGGCGCAGAGCAACTGCAGCGACAGCTTGAACAAATGGCCGCCAGCTTCCGAATGGATGCCGAACATCCCTGTCAACGCGCTATCGTTCTGTCTGCATCCCTTAGCCACTGTCGCCTTCTTCTCGCCAGAGGCCAGGCGCCGCAAGCCTGTATTCTCCTGGCTGACATGGTCTCTGATCAGGAAAGCCGGGGGGACAGGTTAACCGCAGCGCGTCTGCGTACGCTCTGGTCATTGGCCTTGTGGAACAGCGGCAAAACTGCCGCTGCGCGTACAACATTTCAGCCAGTCGTGCAGCTGGCTGAACAACAGCATCTCACGGGCCTCTTTCTTGACGCTGGCGATACCTTGCAACCTTTGCTTATCGGTATGAACGATTCCTCTTTGGCTTGTACAGAGGAAGGGATAGTCCATGAACCCTGGGCCGGCAAGCGCGCGCCTGCAGATGGAACACCGTTTAATAGTGGAAGCCCCGATATTCATGGGGAACTCAGCGAGCGAGAGTTGCAGGTATTACAACTGATCGCTGAAGGTCAGATGAATAAAGAAATTGCTCGCTCCCTCGCTATTTCTGCCGAGACGGTCAAATGGCACATCAAAAACATCTACGCGAAGCTTAAAGTGAATAGTCGCACTCAAGCGATGAGCCGGGCGCTGGAGATGAAACTACTGGATTAACGGTTTGAAGAGGGGGGGCTGGATACAAAATATTATTAAGACGAGCCACTTTCTTAACGGGGCTATGAGCCACGGATAATCCCGACATTTCTGAGACCATGGGGCTTCTCTCTCTGAACAGTGACGACAGTTTTGATGCTCTGGCTCAGCGATATGGACATTGAGGTTAGGGGGACGACGCCAGGGGAAGTCATTACAGTGAAGCTTTAGGGGGGCTGTAACGTTTTGATTGATGATAATAGGAACAATACCTATGCACTATTTTATTGATTATTAATAAAAATTACCTGTTTCATCTTTGTTGATACTCCCAATGGATTTTTTGTGTTCGTAGTGAGAGATTATTACTTGCCGAGAGCTCCTTTTGAACACGCCGCACAATAGCTGATTGTGTCTAGCAGTGGCGTGCCCAACAGAAGCATGAGCCTAACACTGGATTGATATTGCTACCATCCGCATTATCTTAGTGGAGGTAAGAGCAATGGCTATAGGTGAGATACTGTTTTATTGTATGAGCATGGTACTATAAGACCACAAGAAAAAAACAAGATTGAGGGGCCTGATGAACGCAGGAGAGATTGGAATTGAAGCCGGGCGTATTTTTGAATACAACTTACCAAGCCATTGGATTTTCCGAAGTCAAGAGGATCAAAATGATTTTGGTATTGATGGAGAAATTGAACTCAAAGATGGTAGTGGCAAAGCTCTTGGGAAAGAGAGTGTTTTCAAAGTTCAGATTAAAGGTGAAGAGAACTCAACCTTTATTCATGACAATAGCTTATTATCATTTACTCTCAAAACAGAACGTTTGAGATATTACTTTGAATTTAAAGTGCCTGTTATTTTAGTTGTGGTAGAGATTACGTCAGAGAAAATATTTTGGCTCCCAATAACAAACAATGCGATATTAAGAAAAAAAGCTTCAAAATCTAATCAGAATGATACAGTTCAAGTTCATATCCCAATTGAAAATACACTGGTCAGAAAAGACATAGCATCAGCAAATAAAATATTAGACGCAGCCATAGATTGTTGGGATTACTTGAACATTAAGGGACTTAAAGATTCTGTTGTCAGATATCCAATCATTAGCCCTTCAACTCTCGATAAGAAAATTGAAGATATAGGTGAAGCATTATATAAAGCGTATCATCAGCAGTTGGATAATCTTTTATCTGAAAGGAAATATGATGCTGTTTTTAAACGCTCTACCGAAATAAGCCATTCACCAATAGTTCCTGCAAAAGATAGATTTATAGCAGTTTTATATTACTTACAAGCATTCCAAATTGCTCCTTATACTAATATTAAAAGAGAAATTTACAGAGAAAAATTTTATATTTGCCAACATTTAATATTATTAGCTAGAGAGCAAAAAAGCCGGATTCACAGATTAATTGCTTTTGGTAAATCACGGAAAGCAAAATTTAAGGCTCAGTTGGATCAGCTTCATGCGACCCATCATTCCGTCAATCACTTTGAAGAAAAATCTTTAGAGCGTTATATTTTCAATGATCAAACTCAAATAATGTATAGAGACTGCTGCATATCCCTACAAAAGATCATTGAGTTATGTAACAGGATGACAAGAAACCAGCAATATCACATACTTGCAGATTTTTTTGTTGATATCTATGCGTCTATTTTAATATTCAAAGGAATCCATGAAGCACGGGGTTCGAAGGAAACAATTGATTTTCTAGATGATTGGCATGAAAGAATGTCATTATTAGTAATGACATATTGCGTATTATCAAAAGATATTGAAAAAATTGAAAAATTATACTTCCTTACTGCCACCTTACTAAAACAAAACCCTAAAGCAACCCAACCCCATCGGAAGATGATTCTTTCAACTTTTCCTGATTTTGAGGAAGCCCTAACAGAAATAGAGAATCATGTTATCCGTCTTGACAGTCAAAAAGATTTTTATGATCTTACAACTGAAGAGCAAAAAGAATACTTCTTGAGTATGGCCAAAAATCTAGGAATGGATCCTGATGACCCACAAGGAGAATATCATGAATTCCTTAAAATTGGATTTGCTAATTATGACCCCACAAATATAATGAAAAATTGTGAGTATTTATTTGTTCATTATCGCCCTGGTGGAGTATTTGCCCAATCATTAAGAATGCATTCTCTAGGTGGTATGCATCTTTTGATCTGCTTAAAACACCGACATGCACAAGGAACCGGAAATTTATTAAGTCAATTATATGATAGTACTGGTAGCTATGATTTCGGTAATAGTTTCAAACAATCAAATTGTGATAACTGCACGGATTGTAAACCCAGAGAGGATGGCTGGTCATGGAGTCTCAAATGGTATTCAAAAGAAGTCGAACGTTATAAAGATCTTCTTAATAAGTATAAATTTTAATTACCTGACCCTGGCCAAAATTCAGTGCAGTGCTAAATCAGAGATCTTCGTCTTTCTGGAGACTTCGGATGAATTCAGCCGGAGTCATGTCATTTAATGATGAATGCGTTCTCTCATGATTATATTCCCTGCGCCAGTTGTCGAGTTTGTCCTGCGCATCTTCCAGCGAGAGAAACCAGTGAATGTTCAGGCACTCATCCCGCAGACTGCCGTTATCTGTCTGAATACGTACCGGCAGGCGCTTGCCTAGCACCCGCAACCTTTCCATCACACCGACCACATCCTCACCTTTCAGCGACTTTCCTGCATGGATCGCCAGACACTCCCGACTAAAATTATCCACTACAGTCAGCGCCCGGAAACGTCGTCCGTTAAACAGGTGACCCTGACCCAAGTTCAGTGCATGAAAACCAGTCTTTTAAGCGAAGCGGGCAGTCGGCCGGGGCTGCTCACGCTAAGCTCTTTTAGTCGAGAAGCTTGAGAATATCAGTGATTATTCCGAGCATATTAAATTCACATCGATTAATGTTAACCACCCCACAAAGCCCCTGGTTGACGCTTTTTATCTGTCCATCAGTATGATACATCTGAAAATCTCCCCTTAATCCCTTACGTCAACCGACGTCAAAAACTGAAAATCGGAATGAGCGACAAAAAAGGATTGCCCATGAAAAACAGTGAGATAGAAAATGACTTAGAGCAATTTCAGGAATTACTGAACTGCCCCGAACAAAACTGGTTGCTTGGTGCAGGGATAAGTTATTCCGCAAAAATTCCCTTAATGTACCCCCTGACCTCGAGGATTATGGAGTTGATCCAAGAGGATGCCGAGGCCGTAAATCTTATAACAAAAATAAAATCAGAACTTCCACCAAACCTCCATATAGAACATATACTTAGTCACTTAGGTGACTACTCTGCAATTGCTTCTCGCACATTGAAGAAAGAAATTGAAATATGCAAAGAAAATTTCACATTAGATTGCATTGAAAAAATTCATAATAAAATACTTAAATATATTGCTGATACAATACGATACGGCTATGTAGAAAAGCCTGAAAAAATCATTGGTGATAAAGATAATTTCATAGTCGATATAAAAGAGCATTTTAATTTCATTAATACTATTTTTTATAGTTTAAGAGCTGGTATAAATGAACGAAGAAAACCAATACGGTTATTCACAACGAATTATGACACATTACTTGAAGATGCTTTGGCATTAAATAGAATACCATATTGGGATGGGTTTAGTGGTGGTGCTGTTGCGTATAGGTCATATCAATATGGACAAATTGAACCTATGAACGATGCAAAGGCTCATATAATTAAAATGCATGGTTCAATAGATTGGTTTCAAAATGATGATGGGTCTTTGTGGAGAGTAAGAGACCGGGATACATATCCTATTAAAAACAATAGAGTATTAATCTACCCCCAATCTACAAAGTACATTGCAACTCAGAAAGATCCCTTTTCTGCACAATTTGATTTACTCAGAAAATCGCTGAACTCATTATCCTATCATGTATTGATTGTTTGTGGTTATAGTTTTGGAGATGAGCATATCAATCAAGAAATTAATCTATCGCTATCAAATCCTAATAATAAAACGGTCCTGCTTGCATTTTGTGAGGAGGTTGATAACAAGATACCGGAAGTGCTTGATGTTTGGAGATGCAGTGATTGGGGGGAAAGAGTTTATGTTGCAACCCAAAATGGTCTTTATGTAGGAAGTAAATCACCCATTAAGAGAAAGGATGAATATGATGATTGGTGGACTTTTTCTGGGATGACTAAAGTTCTAAAAGAAGGGGTTCTATGATGAAATTCAAACCAATAGAAGAGTTAAAAATAGGGCACGTAGTAGAAGTGACCGGTACAAAAATAAGAGTAGAACTGTCCAGCAATGTAGAAGAGTTGACTAGAAGCTATTGTGGTAAAGTTTATGCAATAGGACAACTGGGTAGTATTGTTAAGATAAACTTCGGAAGAAATATCATTTTTGGTTTTGTAACTCTTTTAAGAATGAGATCGGATGAATTACAACCTAACTCTCTACCAATCCCTCCAGAAGCAGACCAACGTATCATGGAGGTAGAGTTGTTCTCGCACGGTTACTGGTCGCCATCAAATCAGAAATTAACATTCAACCGCGGTGTAAAAATATATCCATTGCCTCAGCAGGGCGTTTATCTCCTAACTCATTCTGAATCAGCAGAGCTCTTCAGTGCTGCAGAAGGTGCAAGAGACAACTCGTGTAACCCTTTAGTGCCATTCGCTCACTATTCAAGTGCAAATTCAATACCTTGTAGGGCAAATATTGACAAATTATTTGGACTTCATTGTGCAGTATTAGGCTCGACAGGATCAGGAAAATCTGGTGCTGTCGCCACTATTCTTCATAGCATATTAGAACACTCAAGCATTGAGGGCAAAATCCTATCTCCTCGAATTGTAATGATAGACCCGCATGATGAATATGGGTTAGCCTTTAAAGATAGAGGGATAACTTATCAAGCTTACAGTGCTCTTGAAAATGATGAAAGTAAAAAAAACATAAAACTCCCATACTGGCTAATGTCAAGTGATGAGTTTAGAACATTAATAATTGGCAAAACTGAAAAAGAAGCAACGTCCCAAAACAATATTATATACAAAGCGCTATCTCATGCCAGGATGGTTACGTGTGGAATTACAACTCATGCGCCAGATAACTATAACTGGCCTCTACCGACAGATGGTCAAGCTCTAGATGAACCGAGGCCGACAGAAGGCCATTCTATTGAAGAAATACTTTCATTTGACTCTGATAAACCAATTCCGTTTTGTTTAAATGAATTTGAAAATCACATAAGATACATTCAAGCAGCCAGAGTAAAGTCAGGGAAAATAGAAAAAGAAACAGAATCAACATTTGCTGAGAAGTTTAAATCAATTTTAGATAAATTATCAGTATTAAGACGAGATCCAAGAATTAAATTCATGATGGAAAACTGGTCTCCGAAGAATGACTGTAATCTTGAGAAAATATTAGACCAGCTAGTTGGCGAAATCATTATTGAAGAAAAATATAAAGATATACGAATCATTGATATATCTGGCCTACCCAATGAAGTCGCTGGCCCATTAGCTGCAACACTTGCCAGGCTACTATTTCAATATAAAATACATCAAACAGCATCTGAAAGAAATAAAGATCCATTTCTTCTAGTCTGCGAAGAGGCTCACCGCTATGTTCCTAACCATGGTGAAGCCCAATACGCAGCTGCACAATCCGCAATCCGGCGAATTGCGCGTGAGGGCAGAAAATATGGTTTGGGACTAATGTTAATCAGTCAAAGGCCAGCTGATATTGAAAGCACTGTCATTTCCCAATGCGGCTCATGGGTTGTGTTAAGATTAACGAATGCGACGGATCAACAGCATGTCTCAACATTTTTACCGGATGGCCTTTCAGGTTTAGTCGCGTCTTTGCCTAGCTTATCTCAGCAGGAATGTATATTCGTTGGCGAAGCCGCTGCATTACCATCTAGAATTAAAATTAATTTTCTACCGGAAGATAGAAGACCTCGGTCAGAGAACGTGAGTTTTTCTGAGGGATGGTCTGAACCGAGATTTACAGTAGAACAATTAAAGGGTATTGCAGACAGAATGTCTGGCCAAGTTAAAATATCCGATAATGTGCAAGTTAATGTTCAGGTAGATGATTTACCTTTTTAAATTTTAGCCGGGTGATAGCCCGGCTAGCATTGAAAAATATATGATGAGTACCAATCCATCATTTCCCCCATACGATTTAAGTACGAGCATGATTATAAATCCCACGAATATTGTTCTTATCGATATGTGCTAATTGCATTTCAATCTCTGCCCTCTCATATCCTTTTTCGTGTAAAATTGTTGACAATGTATGCCTGAATCCGTGCCCTGGAACGCGCCCAGCATATCCAATTCGCTTTATGACTTGGTTGATACTAGCCTCACTCATAGGCTTGTTCGGATCATTCCGTCCCGGAAATACATAACGATACTTACCCGTCATAATCTTGAGTTCATTGAGTAAATTTAACGCTTGAGTCGATAGTGGCACAAGGTGTGCCCTCCGCATTTTCATCCTTTCTGCTGGGATTTCCCAAAGAGCGTTATCTAGATCAAATTCTGACCACAATGCTGCACGTAATTCAATGTTTCTCACACCCGTAATCATGAGTAATTTCGTAGCAGCTTGTACAAGCCGACTGCCTGTGTAACTGTCTAAGGCACGCAGAAATTCGGGTATCTAATCAGCTTTTAGGAAGTGGAAATGATTGGATTGGTGTACTTCGAGAGCGCTGGAAAGATCTGCCGCAGGATTGTACTCCGCTCTAACCGTTACAATTGCATAACGAAACACTTCTGAACAACGCTGTCGTACTTTGCGCATCTTCTCTAACGCCCCGCGTTTTTTCAATTTTACGCAGCACATTAAGCAGTTCTAGCGCTTTTATTTCGCAAATGGGTCTTGTCCCCACATACGGGAAAATGTCGTTCTGTAACGCTTCCATGATATCTGATGCATATCCTGCCGACCATTTGGCGGACTTCATCTGATGCCACTCTGTGGCTATCTTTTCGAACGCACTTTCGGATTCCGTTTGCAAAGCGATCTTCTGCTCTATTCGAACTTTACTCGGGTTGTTTCCTTCCGCGAGCAGTTTTCGGGCATCGTCACGACGAGAACGGGCGTCTGCAGGTGTGATCGTAGGATACACACCAGGCGAGATCATTTTGGGCTTACCGACATAGCGATAGCGGAACCGCCAGCTTTTGCTTCCATTAGGTTCTATAAGCAATGACAAGCCTTACCCATCCCCAAGCGTATAGGGTTTATCTTCGGGCTTAGTGCAGCGAATCTGCATATCATTGAAAGGCATGTGTATAGGAATCCAGGACCTAACAAGGACATATACATAATCCTAAATACCTTAAGTATCGGACTTTACTAGAGAGTTACGGACAGCGATGGACTAAAAAGCAGTAAAATCGTTATAAATCAGGGTAGTTATGGATAAATACGGACGTTGGGGGAAGTTGAAATGGTGCGATAATAGGAATCAATAAATTGAATCAAGGTGTTGATATATAAGTAAAATTTAAGTTCGATAAATAAAACTATACACATCCCTATACACATCGTCGATGGCGTTCTTTTTTTGAGCTCAATTCTCAGTAAGAAAAAGTTTTTTTGCATTTAACTGTTCACACTGTTCACCTCCTTATTTTTCTTTTTAATATCATAGTGATAGATGGTGATTAGTTGGTGAAGAGTGAACAGTCAACTCTTCACCTTAGCGCATCTCCGGTCTGTTTCCAGCGACCATCACGGCATACGATGGTGATGAGGGGGAAGTAAAAAGTTTTTTTGGTGAAAACTGTTCACACTGTTCACTGCATGTTTTTGTTATTTATTTTCAAGGTATTAGCGCGTGAATACTCGGTGAACAGTGAACACTTTACTGTTCACTTCCACAAATTATAGATACAAGCGTTTTGTCTGCTGTGAGCGTGAAGTGGATTTACTAACTTTATCATGTATAAGAACTGTAAAGTTACTCAGGGCCTCTATACTCAAATGAGAGCATATTGATAATTCCAAAATATTCCGATAACCTACTATTATAAACCGGTTATTATTGATAAGGAACTGCCAAGTGTTTTTTTTGGCAACTCACTTACGAATCCTACATCAAGCTGTTTACTACTTAAGTCGCAGTGTGCACAATTTATTTTCTTCGCTATGCCCTTTTTTTATAAAGAGGTTTTTTTTATGAATTTTTTGCACTACAACCTTAATTTAACTAGCGGTAATGTTGTTGAAGTTACATTAGATAAACAAGCAAATGTACGTCTGATGGATGATATTAATTTTACAAAGTATAAAAAAGGCATGCAACATCAGTACTATGGTGGATATACAACTAAGTCTCCCGCAAGGTTAACTGCTCCACGTTCTGGACACTGGAATTTGGTTATTGATTTGGGAGGGTATCCTGGCACAGTTAATGCATCAGTTAGGGTTCTATAGGAATAATTATGACGCAGACACCAGAGAAAGAAGATGGGTTTACTGTCGCCATACTCCGTGCAAAAATTGATACGCTCACTATATATGAGATATCTGAAGAAGAATTGCTGACTATAGAGCGTGGTTCACCAGATTCTATTTATCTTACGATTGCAATCGCTTTACTCTCTTTCGCATTAGCAATTTTTTGCTCATTGCTTGTTACAGAAATAAAATCAACGGTAGTTATGATCGTCTATGTGCTAATAGTTATTGTTGGATTTGTCATTGGGGTTATATTGTTGATTTTATGGAAAAGAACGGAAAGTTCTGTTTCAGCATGCGTGAATGTTATACGTAAAAGATTACCTCCTCCAGGAGGAGAGCAGAAAAAATCATAAGATACTAATAATGGATGTTATTTCAATACCCGATATAAGTACTAAAATATTGGGACTCTAATGTTGACCTGCTCACGAATGCTGATAATTGACTTACCCGACTGATTAACATATCGAGTTATTGGTAATGTCGAATTTTGGCACTGGGCGGTCTGATAACGTTTAAGGGTAAAAAAGTTTTTTTCTGGAAAAACTGTTCACACTGTTCATTCGGTGTTTTTATTGTTTATTTTCATTGTGTTATCTGGTGAATACTCGGTGAGCAGTGAACGCTTTACTGTTCACTCGGGTCGGTGTGCAGGTAAAAAAAGACCGGCAATGCCGGTCCGGGTTGGTTATGTTGCGGTAGGTTCGTCGCACTTCGGCAGCCAGTCGGCGTTGCTTTCCTCCCTGAGCGCGAGATTGGTCTGCATGCCCTGATTTGTGCGGCGCTTCTCATAATTCAGACCGTACTCTTTCAGCATGGCTGAGAGCCCCTTGCCGAACATGGTCAGGCTGAGCGCGTTCCTGTAGCCGTGGGCCTCCATGTATACCAGATAGGCGTGATACAGATACAGGCGCGGCTGGCGCGGGATAATGTTGGCGTTCCCCATATACATCCCGTCCGGCTCCGGCAACATTTCCAGATAGCCGCAAAAATCAAACGTCGGGTCAGCATCGCGCTTGATGCTGAGCGCCTCGTCGGAGTTCTGCTGCGACTGGAGAAGCGCGCGGGCACTCATCGGGTCGCTGAACTGCTGCATTAACTGGCGCACGATGACGGCCAGCTCGCGGGCGATTTTATCCCTGAGCTGCGGGTCGCGCTCCTCCGGGGCTATCTGCTCCGGGAAGTGGATAATCACCCGGCGACGTGACACGCCGCCGCTGCGGTCGGTGAAGCGCATCGGGTTATTGTTCACGGCCAGAATCACCGCCGGAATATGCGTCGAGTACGGGTTCTGGTATTTCGGGTCAACGGAGACCGCATCGCCGCCGGTGATGGCCTTGAGCCCCGCACCGTCACCGCTCCATTTCTCCTGGTCTGGCAGACGAATGAGCGAGAAGCCAATCAGGGAGGCACGCTTGCGGGGGTCTTCCAGCGTGTCGATATCGGCTGACGTGGCGTTATCCTCTCCGGCCAGCATCGTGGCAATTTCGGCGAGGATACTTTTCCCGCTGCCGCCGGGACCGGTCACTTCGAGAAAGAGCTGCCAGTCGTAGCGGTTCGCCAGCACCATAAACAGCGCGGCCAGAATCACGTTACGTTTTGTCGGGTTGCCGCTGGCCGCCCGGTCGAGCCAGCGCCAGAAGTTCGGCGCGTGGGTTTCCAGTGTTTCCCCCTCGACCGGCGGGGTAAAATCCACGTCGCACAGGGTGCGCAACCAGTGCGATTTGCTGTGCGGGCTGAACAGGCCGCTTTGGGTATCGAGTACCCCGTTGCGAAAACCAATCAGACGGCGTGCCGGTGCCTCCTGCTGCGGAATAATCAGCTTCAGCGTCTCCACCACAGAGGTGATTCTCCCCGACGAGAACGGGGCGCGTACGCGCTGGAATAAATCAGCCACACTCCGTGAAAAAGTGGCGGCAGGGATATTTTTCCAGATGCCGTTTTCATAGCGGGACAGGAGCTGGCCGTTGGCATCCACGGCCAGCGCTTCACCGTAATGCTCATGCACCCGCCAGGCCTTGTCGCTGGCACCCATGGCGGTAAATTCCGCCTCGCTCATGGTGTCGAAGGGGCTTTGTGCCGGTGGGCGGATGGCGGCATAAATGGCTTTACGTGTGGCGTCTTCCCCCTTCAGCATCACCGCATCATTCCAGTCACCGAACACCGGCGGCAGGGCAACAACGCCCTCGCAGGCCTGAGCGGCTGCGGTGGCTTTGTTCTGGCCGTCGCCGTTCAGGTCACGGTCAGCGGCGAGGATAATCTGACAGGCCGGGTGTTTCTGACGGGCCAGGCTCGCCAGAGAAAGAAGGTTCACGGACGACAGCGCCACCATGACGGTTTCTCCGGTCAGGTGATGCACGGTAAGGGCCGTTGCATAACCCTCCGCTATCCACAGGCGTTTCCCGGCCTGTTTTTTCCCTTCGATAGTGTGGCTCGCTCCTTTTACCGCGCCGCCTTTCAGGGTGCGCTTGAGCCCCTCTGCGTTAATGAACTGGAGGTTAACCAGCGTGCCGGACTCGTCATACAGCGGCACCACCACATCACCGGCGCGGTAGGCCACGCCGCCGGTTTTGTGCGACGTGGTCAGCGTCAGACACTCACGGGCGGGAAAGCCCTTGCGGGTCAGGTAGGCGTTGCCGGTGGCCGGGCGCGTTTTCTCCAGCAGTCTGACGGCCACCGCGGCCGCTGCTTTGCGGTCGGCTTCAGTCTCAGCCTCTGCGGCTGCCATCACCTCCGGGGCCACCGGCGGCAGGTGGCCGGTGACGGCGTTCACCTTCCCGGCGGCCTCGGATGCCGATATGCCGAACACCTTCTCAACCAGTTTCAGGCCGTCACCGGCGCCGCACTGGTTACAGAACCATGTACCGCGCCCCTCTTTATCGTCAAAGCGAAAGCGGTCAGCGCCGCCGCATACCGGGCAGGCCTGATGGCGGTTTTTTATCACTTTCATGCCCAGCGCCGGGAGAATGCGCGGCCAGTGGCCGCACGCCTGTTTTACGGTGTCCGTTACGTTCATTTTCATGGTTTTCTCCCTCAGTGCAGTACAGGCGATGTGATATGGCGGGCGCAGAGCTCATCCATCACGGCGAGCCCGAGGAAGGACAGCGACGGGGCGGCTTTCAGTGGCCCGGCCTGCATCAAATCTTCCAGTAATGCACAGGCAATCAGACGGCCTTTTTCCTCGCCGTGCTGGCGCAGATAGAAGCCCTCCAGCTCGGCGGCGATGGCACTTTCCAGCGCGTCGAGGGTGAGGTGGGGATAGCGGTGCTGACGTTCGCACAGGGTCAGCCAGGCACAGGCCACGGCGCGGCGATACAGGGCAGCACGCAATACAGGCGGCAGAGGCGTTTTCATACGTTGCCCTCCCCGGTGAACCAGCGGTGGTTGCAGCGCTCGACCACGCCGTCGAGCTGGGCGGTCATCAGGTAAATCACGGAGGTGAGCTGTAACTGCTGAGTCGGGTCACGACGCAGGGAAGTACAGTCCTGCACCTGCATCAGCTCGCCGACGAACTGGCCGACGTTACGCAGGTGCTCCAGGCATTCGAGGTCTTTGACGGTGATGGCGGGCTGTTTCATGCACGCACCTCCGCCACCGGCAGACGCCCGGCAAACGAGAGGACGTAATCGCGGACGAGGGAAAGGCGTGCGGCGTGTTCATCCCCGGCGACGGCGCGGAGCATACAGATACGGGGCTGACGGTCTGCGCGACGAACGGCGGCAAATACAAAGACAAACTGCGGGTGTGACGGGGCGAGGATAGTAGCCATGATGGCAGCCTCCAATGTTTGCATGTGACTGCTGCCACCGGAAACGCCAATTTCACTGGTGGTAGCCCAAACGGGGTTGGCGTAACCGGCAACATTGGAAACCGGCGCTTCGTGAGAAGCCCCCGCCTGAGCCACCATTACTCGATGGAGCCAAAGATTTTTAAATCTTTGGATCAAAAATGGTTGCGCTAAGGCATAGACACAAAAAAAGACGCAAGGCGCGTCTGGTGTCGCCAATGTTGTAAACGGGACGCCAATCCCGGCTGCCGATTTTGCGGCAGCGACAAAACTATACCTGGAAACGGCGAAGGGAAGCAAGCCAGAAAAAGGGGCTTTTTGCGGAACGGGCATCATCATGCGTCATAGCCCCGGTTGCGTTCGGCGATACGGTCGGCCATCCACCCGGTGATTTCCGACTGAGCCCACGCCACATTTTTTCCGCCGAGGGAGATTTGTTTCGGGAAAGCCTCCCGGCTGATGAGGTCGTAAATCGTGGAGCGAGACAGCCCGCACAGATGCATCACTTCGGGCAGGCGGATAAAGCGCTCGTGAACGGCGTCAGAGACTGGCATCAGCGGCGCGGCAGGGGCAGAAGACGGGGAAGAAAAAGCGGTGTGCATCGGGCTACCTCATAAAGTCCATACAGTGCCGGTCGTGTCCGTCCGGCCTCGGGTAGCTCTCTATTTTGTGAATATTTTCTCTGAGGGCAACAAGTCATTTTGTAGTGGCCCACCACACAACAGAACGACTTTTAGACAGTGGCAAACGTTGGCCATCTTTTGGTAAACGTTGGCAAACTGGTGGCCCATTCCTGATTACTTTTATTTATATATTATTGGTTTTTAATCGCAAAAAAGACTAAAAGAGCAAGGCTTCGTCAAAGCAGAAAGGTGAACAGTAGTGAACAGTCGGTGAACACTTTTACTCTCAACTGTTCACCACTTAACTTACTGTATTATTTATCTTTTTATTTAAAGTGAACAGTAGTGAACAGTTATATGTAAAAAAACAAACGGTGAGTATGCTTTTCCTGAGACCTTTCTCTGGCAAGCCGGGTTTTGACGTCCTGTTTGTGCCAGAACTGCCACAACCGCAACAGGTCGTGTTGTTGTGTGTGCCCCGGCAGAATCACCTCATGTTGAAATCACGAGGAAACCTGCCATGACCGACACCACCTTTATCCCTGATTACCTGAAACCGGCGCTGGAGCGACTGGCCGCAGCCCGAGAAGCCCATCTTGAACAGGCCCGCCGGATGGAGGACACCCTGACGGCCATTACCCGCGCGGAGGAGCAGAAAGCGGCGCTGGAGCAGGACAACGGCAGCGACACCCGCACATGGCGCGCCGCTTTCCGTGCCGGGGGTGCCATGCTGACCGATGAGCTGAAAAGCGGCCATATCGAGCGAGTGGCCCGCCGGGAGCTGGCGCAGGAATGCCACAACCTGACCGAAGTGCTGGCCTTTGAACGTGACCAGCTGAAAGCCACCTGCAACAGCACTGCGCGGGCATTCCGCCAGGCGCATCATGCTGTGCTGAGTAAATACGCTGAGGAAGAGCTTAACCGCGCGCTGAATGACACCCTCGGGCCACTGGTCCGGGCGATGGTGCTGAAAGCAGAGGTGATGGAAAATCCGCTGGCCAACACCACCGGCCATCAGGGGTATATCGAGCCGGAGAAAGAGGTCATGCATCAGGTGGTGACCTTCCTGACCAGGAAAGTGAGCGCCTTCTCCGTCACGCCAGCCGATGAGCCGGTGCTCTCCCTGACCGGCTTCCCGGCCGTCGCGCTTGCGCATATGGACCACGACGCCGCCAGCACGCCCGGCGAGCGTAAGGTCTGGCAGGAGAAAATGCGTCAGCGCGAGGCTGACCTGAAAGCGCGGGGGCTGCTGCCATGATGCACTGTCCGTTCTGCAAAAAGTCGGCGCATGCCCGCACCTCCCGCTATCTGTCGGAGAACGTCAAACAGCGCTATCACCAGTGCACCAATATTGAGTGCTCGGCGACGTTCCGCACCACTGAAGCCATCGACGAGGTTATCCGGCCCCCGGCGGAGAAAGCGCCGCCTGTCGCGGAGCCGGTCACACCCCCGGCACCCCGTAAAGTGCAGGGCTGCTACAGCTCGCCATACCGTCATTAATCAGGGGAGAACTGACCATGACCACCCTTACGCTACAGCAGGCCTTTGAAGCCTGTCAGAAGAACGAAACCGCCTGGCTGAACCGTAAAGCCGAACTGGCGGCCGCAGAGCAGGAATATCAGGAACAGGTGCTGGCCGGGGATGACCGTATACCGGACAGAATGCAGACACTGCGCGACATTATCGATGTCAAAAAATGGGAGATAAATCAGGCCGCCGGACGCTATATCCGCTCTCATGAAGCGGTGCAGCGCATCAGTATCCGCAACCGGCTGAATGACTTTATGCAGGCGCACGGGACAGCGCTGGCCGCCACGCTTGCCCCGGAGCTGATGGGACTCAGCCAGCAGCCCGCACTCCTGACCGGCCATGCGCTCGACCGCTCGGCGCATTACCTGAGGGAAGCGCTGTCCGTGTGGCTGAGTACCGGTGAAGAAATTAATTATTCGGCAGAAGACAGCGATATTTTAACGGCCATCGGATTCAGGCCTGACGCGGCTTCGCGGGTGGATAATCAGGAAAAATACACCCCCGCACAGAGTCAGATTTATGCCCGCCGGCGCACGGAACTGGCCGGCAGGTAGCTCCGCAAAAAATCCCCGAAAATACCGCTATTTTTCCCGAATTAAGCCATGCATCCACAGGATGCATGGTTTTGCATGCGCTTTCCCGTCCCGTCACTCCCTTCGCAGCCCTGTCCCGGCGCGGCCTGAGCCTGCCCATGCACCTGCATGAAAACCGACCCACGAAGCGGGCAGGCGAGGCGGGGAAAGCACTGCGCGCCAGCGGTAAAGTATTTATTTAATGATATTTAATTTCGCGGCCCTGAGCGCGTCGCTGCGCTGCGCGGGCTCTTAGGTGTATCGATGGGGAGGGTGCAGAGTTTTGACAGCGTGGCGAGCCTCTGAGGCTGTCAGTCGAGTAGTAAGCAAAAGCCACTTGGATACGCCGAAAAGCAGTCATTCCGGCGTTCATTGTATCGCTTCTAAAGCTCCTATTCCCCTGACGTATTCGGGGCTGAGCCTCGCAATGCAACTGCATTAAAACCCATACTTAAAGAGGTAGACGTGGCGTGGTAAAGCACTACGTGCATTTATTGAGTAACAAATAAATCTCATGCAATGAGAATCTCTCTAATTCTGTTAATTATATCTGCTTTCCTAATGAAATTATTTGACTCAACATATTCACTCATTAATGAAGTTAATTCTCCATCGTTTACATATTCATCCGAAACGCCAAGTCTATGAAAGAATCGGTTAAGCTTACAAACTTTCATTGTATTGATTCCCTTTAAAGTTTTATCTATATATATTCTTGCTCCGACTTTGTGAATATGCTCATACCAATCATCGAAATGTGGGTGAACAATGATAAAAGCACCACTTGAACGTGGGTACATTGCTATTTCAGGGTTGTTTAAAACCTCATGATCTTCATTGATGACTTCTTGCGCCCTTTTTATTTCGTTACAGTCAGCGCAAATTACGCAAAGATTTTTTGGGGTAAACATATAATCGACTTTTTTTGATTTAGGAATTATATGTTCAACAGTGCAATTGGCTGCGGCTTGTAAAGACAATGGATTTTTACAGAAAGCACAAAGCCCTCTTTGTTGGATTCGATAGAACTCTCTTATTTGACTTTTAATAATTGTAAAATCATCATGATACCAAGATATATGCGAGAACCCATCCTGCCTTTTGATAGACTCAATGATTGCTAGCTGTTCATCAGTATAAGAATACTCATCATTAATATCAGCCATAAATCACCTTCATGCTTTCTAGGGCAGTAATCAAATCATAGTTTGGATCTTTTTCTTCTAGATTGTATTTAAAACCAGAAAGCCTTTTTAATGTCTTTTCATCATCTTTATCGAATGATTTATTGGCTCTGATTTTAGCAAATAGATTTATTGCTGTTCTTAGGATATATTCATTTTGAAAGCCTGGAAACTCAAACAGCTCCGCTAATTGATAATCAGAAGAACGATTGTTGTAATCTTTTGCATTTATTATTTCAGATTCAGTCATAGGTAAAATATAGCAATTTGAAGACTTTAAGTTTGATATCACCAAAGGAGAATGTGTGGCGATTATAAACTTACAATTATAGAACCCTTCAAACGTATTCATTAATAAGTTAATATAACGTTGCTGCCATTCTGGATGCAAACTAATTTCAGGCTCATCAATCAATATAATTGAATTATCAGTTATATTTGCTGCAATACCCAAAAGTGAAAGCAATATACACTGTTCCCCAGAGCTTGCTCTTCGCAATGAGATAACTCCTTTGGAGTATTTTTCCATTCTTAGGTCAATTAATTTAACGATACCAAGAGAGATCATCTTAAATATATAATGAAAAAATTCTATATTTCTCATTGAGTTATTGTCATTGAAGTAATCCCTCCCTGGATTTACTGACATCCTAAAGTTATTATTTTTATCACAAATACCTTTAACATATTGAATAAAATCTATGATTTTTTCAAATTCTTGTTGGGTACAATCTAATCTTGTTCTTTTATTTCCATCAAGTATATAGTATTCATCTTCGATTAGCATGTTTTGTCGATGTAAACCCTCTGGATTAATAATCAACTTATATACATACTCAAAATTAGTCGAAAAGCCAATTTCTTCTAACACCATACTAAATCTATTTAAATCTTTAGGAGATGAAATGTATTTAGATATGAAACCTGTTGAAACAGAACTCATTAATGAGAGAACATTATTACTAGCCCCTCCTCTCACCCCTACATATGAGTAAGTCATTGGCTCATATTTTTTTGGAGATCTTATATTCAATGGAAAGCGGTCAAAAGCACTTGTAGAAACGGAAATTAAATTTTTGAAGTGAAGATCCGAAGCGGAAATACTTTTGATAATGTCCAATAATAATTGGCTTTTACCTTCTCCATTCTTTCCTATGATTACAAAGTATTCATTTTCATAAGCACTTAGGATTCTATCCATTAGTATGCTGAGTTTATTCATTTAGTTTGAACCTTCTTTTAAAATTTTATCACTGTACCATTGCATCATGCACTTGCGATTCGATATATAATTTGCATGGTTATAAGTTCCTCGAATATTATTTTTATCCACATGAGCCAACTGGCTCTCAATCCAAGCGCTATCAAATCCTTGCTCATGGAGAATTGTAGAGAGAGTATGCCGAAAACCGTGTCCAGTAACTTTACCACCATAGCCAATACGCTTGATAACCTGGTTTATACTCGCTTCACTCATCGGTTTGTTCGGATCATTCCGCCCCGGAAAAACATAATGATAGTTCCCTGTCATGATCTTCAGTTCATTAAGTAAATCTAACGCCTGAGTCGACAATGGCACAAGATGTGACCTGCGCATTTTCATCCTTTCAGCAGGAATTTCCCAGATAGCGTTATCTAGATCAAATTCTGACCACAATGCAGCACGCAATTCGATGGTTCTCACACCCGTAATCATGAGTAATTTAGTAGCAATCTGGACAAGCCGACTCCCTGTGTAACTGTCTAAGGCACGTAGAAAATCTGGTAGCTCATCAGCTTTTAGGAACGGGAAATGATTGGATTGATGTACTTCGAGGGCGCTCGAGAGATCTGCTGCAGGATTAAACTCAGCTCTCCCAGTAGCTATGGCATAACGAAACACTTCTGAACAACGCTGTCGCACTTTGCGCATCTTCTCTAAGGCCCCGCGTTTTTCAATTTTACGCAGCACATTAAGCAGTTCGAGCGGTTTTATTTCACCGATGGGTCTTGTCCCTACATACGGGAAAATGTCGTTCTGAAACGCTTCCATGATATCTGACGCATATCCTGCCGACCATTTGGCGGACTTCATCTGATGCCACTCTGTAGCTATCTTTTTAAACGCACTTTCGGATTCCGTTTGCAATGCGATCTTCTGCTCTTTTCGAACTTCACTCGGGTTCTTTCCTTCCGCGACAAGTTTCCGGGCATCATCGCGACGAGAGCGAGCATCGGCAAGGGTAATCGTCGGATACACACCAAGCGAGATCATTTTGGGCTTACCGGCATAGCGATAGCGGAACCGCCAGCTTTTGCTTCCATTAGGCTCTATAAGCAATGACAAGCCTTGCCCATCTCCAAGTGTATAGGCTTTAGCTTCAGGCTTAGCGCGGCGAATCTGCATATCATTTAAAGGCATGTGTATAGGAATCCAAGACCGAACAGGAACATATACACAATCCTATACACATTCAGTATCGGATTCTACTGGATGGTTACGGACAATGACGGACTAAAAATCAGTAAAATCTTTATAAATCATGGTGTTTATGGATGAATACGGACGTTTGGGGAAGTTGAGATGGTGCCGATAATAGGAGTCGAACCTACGACCTTCGCATTACGAATGCGCTGCTCTACCAACTGAGCTATATCGGCCCTGCAAGAGGTGTTCACGAGCGTGAATCACGAGGCAAAAGGTTAGAACTTAGCGGGCGATGCGTCAATAGCCAGTGGAATCAACTGCCTATTTTTGCATCGCCCGTTCTCATTTACGCACGAATGGTATCGTCGCCGAAACCAATCCACTTATAAGTGGTTAACGCTTCCAGCCCCATCGGGCCGCGGGCGTGCAGCTTCTGGGTGCTGACCGCCACCTCCGCGCCAAGGCCGAACTGGCCGCCGTCGGTGAAGCGCGTGGAGGCGTTCACGTAGACGGCGGAAGAGTCCACTTCATTGATAAAGCGGTTGGCGTTACGCAGGGTGCGGGTCAGGATGGCGTCGGAGTGCTGGGTGCCATGTTCCCGAATATGGGCGATAGCCTCATCCATATCAGCCACCACTTTGACGTTCAGATCCAGCGACAGATACTCATCGTCATACTGCTCCGCTTTCACCGGCTCGACCTTCGCCGGGCCGTTCTGCAGCGCGGGCAGGGCGGAAGGGGCGGCGTGCAGGGTGACGCCGCTCTCGGCCATCTGCTTGCTCAACGCCGGCAGGAAGGTGTCGGCGATGTTGCGGTGCACCAGCAGCGTTTCCACGGTATTGCAGGTGCTCGGCCGCTGGGTCTTGGCATTGACGATGATCTTCAGCGCAGGGGCGATCTCGGCGGTTTCATCAACGAAAATATGGCACACGCCAATCCCGCCGGTGATCACCGGGATCGTTGACTGCTCGCGGCACAGCTTGTGCAGGCCAGCGCCGCCGCGGGGGATCAGCATATCGATGTATTTATCCATCTTCAGCATTTCGCCCACCAGCGCGCGATCCGGGCTCTCAATGGCCTGTACCGCGGCGGCCGGCAGACCGCACTCCTGCAGCGCCTGCTGGATCACCTTCACCGTGGCGGCGTTGGTGCGCCAGGTCTCTTTCCCGCCGCGCAGGATCGCTGCGTTGCCGGTTTTCAGACACAGGGAGGCGACGTCGACCGTCACGTTGGGTCGCGCTTCATAAATCACGCCAATCACCCCCAGCGGGACGCGGCGACGTTCAATACGCAGACCGCTGTCCAGTAGCCCGCCGTCGATCACCTGGCCGACCGGATCGGCCAGATTGCACACCTGGCGCACATCGCTGGCGATGCCGCTCAGGCGCGCCGGGGTCAGCGCGAGGCGATCAAGCATCGCTTCACTCAGGCCATTGGCGCGAGCTTCGGCTAAATCTTCCGCGTTGGCGCGCAGAATATCGTCGGTCTGCGCTTCCAGATAATCGGCGATCTTTTCCAGTACCTGGTTCTTTTCCCGGCTGGAGAGTAACGCCAGCTGCCAGGAGGCCGCTTTGGCGGCAATGCCCATTTGTTCCAGCATTTTCAGCTCCTTAACGGATGATCATATCATCGCGGTGGACGGCCACCGGGCCGTATTCGTAGCCCAGAATGGCATCGATTTGCTGCGAGTGCTGGCCGGCGATAAGGCGCAGCGCGTCGCTGTTGTAGCGGCTGACGCCGTGAGCGATATCGCGTCCTTCGCTATTGCGGATGCGGATCACTTCGCCGCGGGAGAAGTTGCCGCTGACGATTTTGATGCCTTTTGGCAACAGCGAGCTGCCTCTTTCGAGGATCGCCTGAGTCGCGCCCGCATCGACGGTCAGTTCACCGGCTGGCGGGGCGCCGAAGATCCAGCGCTTACGGTTCTCCAGCGGAGACTCCTGCGCGTGGAAGCAGGTGCCCACCGGCAGGCCTTCCATCGCATGGCCGATGACGTCCGGGCGGTTGCCGGCGGCGATAATGGTATCAATCCCCGCGCGGCAGGCGACATCCGCGGCCTGCAGCTTGGTGCCCATGCCGCCGGTGCCGAGTCCGGAGACGCTGTCGCCGGCGATGGCGCGCAGCGCGTCGTCGATGCCGTAGACGTCTTTAATCAGCTCCGCCTGCGGGTTGCTACGCGGGTCGGCGGTGAACAGGCCTGGCTGGTCGGTTAACAGCAGCAGCTTATCCGCCCCGGCGAGGATCGCGGCCAGTGCGGAGAGATTGTCGTTATCGCCCACTTTGATTTCCGCGGTGGCGACGGCGTCGTTTTCGTTAATGACCGGGACGATGCTGTTATCCAGCAGTGCGCGCAGAGTGTCGCGGGCGTTGAGGAACCGTTCTCTGTCTTCCATGTCGGCGCGGGTCAGCAGCATCTGGCCAACGTGAATGCCATAGATAGAAAACAGCTGTTCCCACAGCTGGATCAGACGGCTTTGTCCCACCGCCGCCAGCAGCTGCTTGGAGGCGATGGTGGCGGGCAGTTCCGGGTAACCAAGGTGCTCGCGCCCGGCGGCAATGGCCCCGGAGGTCACGATGACAATACGGTGTCCCATGGCGTGCAGCTGTGCGCACTGGCGCACGAGCTCAACGATATGGGCGCGGTTCAGGCGGCGGGACCCGCCTGTTAAAACACTGGTGCCCAGTTTTACCACCAGCGTCTGGCTTTCACTCATGATTCTCTGCCGTTCAAAAGGAATATCGATATCGAGCTGATGTTGTAGCAGGAGTCGGCCCGCTTGCCAACACCCGGGGCGGCGGGCGCGCCATTTTATTGCGCGGGATCGGGCATTCTGGAGAGGGGATGTGACAAAAATATGTCAGATACATTTAAATACTCTTTTTTATAAAAAGTTCCACCTTGTCATAAATATTTAATCTCCCGGCGTTAAAAAACCTCCTGTTTTTGATGGGCGAGCGCCCGCAATTGAATAGCGCGTATAAATAAATCACCAGGACTGAATAATGAAAAAGAGTACTCTGGCATTAATGATGATGGGCTTTGTGGCTTCAACAGCGACGCAGGCAGCGGAAGTTTATAACAAGAACGCGAACAAACTGGATGTGTACGGCAAGATCAAAGCCATGCACTACTTCAGCGATTATGACAGCAAAGATGGCGATCAGACTTACGTGCGTTTCGGTATTAAAGGCGAAACGCAGATTAACGACGACCTGACCGGCTATGGCCGTTGGGAATCTGAATTCTCCGGTAACAAAACCGAGAGCGATTCCAGCCAGAAAACCCGTCTGGCGTTCGCCGGGGTGAAGCTGAAGAACTACGGCTCCTTCGATTACGGTCGTAACCTTGGCGCCCTGTACGACGTGGAAGCCTGGACCGATATGTTCCCGGAATTCGGCGGCGATTCCTCTGCCCAGACCGATAACTTTATGACCAAACGCGCCAGCGGCCTGGCGACCTACCGCAATACCGATTTCTTCGGTCTGGTGGATGGTCTGGATATGACCCTGCAGTACCAGGGTAAAAACGAAGGCCGTGAAGCGAAGAAACAGAACGGCGACGGCGTTGGCACCTCATTAAGCTATGATTTCGGCGGCAGCGACTTCGCCGTCAGCGCGGCCTACACCAGCTCCGACCGTACCAACGATCAGAACCTGCTGGCCCGCGGCCAGGGTTCGAAAGCGGAAGCCTGGGCGACCGGCCTGAAATATGACGCCAACAATATCTACCTGGCGACCATGTATTCTGAGACCCGCAAAATGACCCCGATCAGCGGCGGTTTTGCCAACAAAGCGCAGAACTTTGAAGCGGTGGCGCAGTATCAGTTCGACTTCGGTCTGCGTCCGTCCCTCGGCTATGTGCTGTCGAAAGGGAAGGATATCGAAGGGGTGGGTAGCGAAGATCTGGTTAACTACATTGACGTGGGCCTGACCTACTACTTCAACAAAAACATGAACGCCTTCGTGGATTACAAAATCAACCAGCTGAAAAGCGATAACAAACTCGGCATCAACGATGACGACATCGTCGCGCTGGGTATGACCTACCAGTTCTGATTGACCGCAGAACCACCCGCCGCAGCCCTGGCTGCGGCTTTTTTTTTAGCGGCGATTCTTCGCCAGATGCAGGGTGTCGCTGTTCATGGTGATCTGCGCGTTATACTCCTTCGGCAAACGGCGCGCCTGGTAGAACGCCGACTCCCAGTAAGGGTTGTCCAGCGAAGAGCGCATCACGCCCTGGCTGCTCGAGGCGTGAAGGAAATTATGATCGGTATCGTAAAAGCCAACGTGCATCCCGGCCCGGGTGCGGAAGAAAACCAGATCGCCGGGACGTAAATCGCGCTTATTGACCCGCACGCCCATGTGCAGCAGCTCGCGGGTGGTGATCCGCTCCATCGGCAGGTTAAAGCGATCCTTCAACGTGCGCCAGACGAAACCCGAGCAGTCGACGCCGCTTTGTTCAGTACCGCCCCATTCATAGGGGGTTCCCTGCCAGGTGTGCATCTGATCATGCAGGGCCGCCACCACCGGGATCAGATCGTCCGATCCGCTATCAATGGTCATATCCGCATGAGATTTTGTGTTCTTTGCCTGTTTCGGTGAGGAGGAGCATCCTGCCAACAACAAAAAAGGAATTAAAAAGAGAGCATGCGTCAGTTTTGGCTTCATATCGTTATTTTCGAAGTAGCAAGCAGACTGCTTTGTTTTATAGCCGATTAAAAAGAACGGCTGAATAAGCCGAGGCCGCCTTTACGTTTATTTACGATTAAAAATAAACAACCAGTCGAGAGATCAGCCATAAAAGGCAGTTGTCACTTCCGAACGGCCTGTGCCAGGATTCTGATTAAACATTTCACGAGGCATTCCATGACGCATTACGCCATCTCTGGTGAGACTTTGCCCGGCGCCGCTTTTGACGCGGGGTGGATGACGTCTGCGCCTCATCATTGCTTCACCACGCTCTGCCCACCGCCTCCCCCTCCAGACCGGGTTGTTTTCGACGCTTAACGCCGTCTTTAGCAGGCGCTTACCTGCCGGTATGACGCTTGATACCTTGTGTTTGACGTTCTGGAGCATGCTATGCACGTTCGCTATTCTCTGCTCGCCTCGCAGGCGACAACGGCCATTTTTGTGCTGCTGTGGGGCAGCGCGGCCATCTTCACCCGCTGGGGACTGGACAACGCTTCGCCGATGGCGCTGCTGGTCTTTCGTTTTCTGATTGCCCTGGTCGCGCTGGCGCCGCTGGCCATCGTCCGTCGGCGCTGGCTACCCGCGCCGGGCACCCGCCTGCAGACAGCGGCCACCGGCCTGATGCTGATTGGCGGCTATTCGGTCTGTTACTTCGAGGCGATGGCTAACGGTGTGACGCCGGGACTTATCGCCACCATCATGGGGATCCAGCCCATCCTTACGCTTTGCGTGGTGGAGCGTCGCCTGCAGGGGCGGCGGCTGTCAGGACTGCTGATTGCCCTGGCGGGGCTGGTGCTGCTGGTGTGGCGCAGCCTGGCGGCCTCGCCGATGGCGATGGTGGGGATCCTGTTTGCGCTGGCGGCTCTGCTGCTGATGACCTTTGGCGCGCTGTGGCAAAAGCGCAGCCGTCAGGCGCCGGCGGATGTCCTGCCGCTGCAGTACGCCGTCAGTCTGGGGCTGTGCCTGCTGATTGCCCCGGTCAGCGGCTTCCGGTTTACCGTTAACGCCGGGTTGATTATTCCGGTGCTGTTTCTCGGGCTGCTGATTTCGGTGGTCGCCCAGCTGCTGCTGTATCGTCTGCTGAGCGCGGGAAATATTGTCAATGTCACCAGCCTCTTTTATCTGGTGCCAGTGATCACGGCGCTACTGGATTATCTGCTGCTGGGCAACCGGCTGCCAGCGGCGGCGATGGTCGGTATGGTGGCGATCATCGGTGGGATCGTGCTGGTGTTCCGCACCGCGAAGGTCCGCGCCGGCTGATGGCGAGCCGGGCGCTTTGGCGTCCGGTTCATTTTCCTGTCATCTTTTTTACGCATGCTCCCGGCAGCTTATTTTGACCAGTAAGGGAAAGTACCATGGGCAACACGCTGACGATTTTTGATCTCGATAACACCCTGATACAGGGCGATAGCAGTACGGTCTGGAGCCAGTTTATGGTTCGCGAAGGGCTGGCGACGCAGAAGGGGTATCTTGCCCGCGAGGCGCGGCTAATGGCGGATTATGACCGGGGAGAGATGAATATCGCCGATTATGTGGCCCTGATCCAGGCGCCGCTGGCCGGAATACCGAAGTCGGACGTTGACGCGCTGGTGGCCCGCTGCGTGCGCGAGGCGATCCTGCCCCGGGTCTATCCGCAGGCGTGGGAGCTCATTCGTCGTCTGCGGGCCGAGGGGGAGCAGATGCTGATTATCTCCGCCTCGGTTAGCCTGCTGGTGCAGGCGGTGGCCGCCGCGCTGGAGATTGATCAGGCGCTGGGCATTGACGTGGAGATGGTCGACGGCGGCTACAGCGGGGTCATTGCCGGGATCCCCAGCTATCAGCAGGGGAAGGTGGCGCGTCTGGCGCAGTGGCGCGAGACGCATCCGCAGTATGACGGCGAGGTGACTTTCTATACCGATTCCATTAACGATCTGCCGCTGTGCCTGCATGCGGATCGCGTGCGGCTGGTCAATCCCTGTCCGCAGCTGCAGGCGGCGGGTGCCGGATATGGCTGGCCGGTGCTGAGCTGGCGGCTGGAATAGCGGAGCGGATAAATATTTCTTCGGGTTCAGCCGTTCCAGGCCGGATAAGCCCTGTAGGCCGGGTAAGGCGCCAGCCGCCACCCGGCGAAATATCGGCGCAACCGGAAATGTCCCTGCTCGCGCTACGCTTAGCAGGGCTACCACTCCTGTGTTATTTCCGGGCACATTGCGCTCCCAATATTTTTTCTGCGCTATGTCACTCATGGCGCAGGGAG
>OCPI01000134.1_pt1 | contig 46698 bp, 42 predicted proteins | sample 1476291 | NCBI WGS metagenome assembly OCPI01 (sample SAMEA2580054, study PRJEB22360) | human gut metagenome | reverse complement strand
CCGCCAGTGGCTCACGCCCGCGGCCAAACCTGGGGGAACAGCGGGGAATCCAGCGGGTCGCCGTCCCGCAGGGTCAGCTCGGGGAACGGTGGCGACGTCACGCCGCCGCGATCGGCAAACGCGGCGTCATCCCCCACCCAACGGGCGGAGAAGACCCGTCGCGCCCGCGCGCCGGGGTTGCCGCGGGCGCCATGGACGGTGCGGAAATGGAAGGCCACCGCATCCCCCGGCTCCAGCGCCCAGCTGACGATATCGTATTCGTCCTCATGGGCGTCGATATCCGGCAGGGTGCTGAACCGGGTGTGCTCGTAAAGCTTAGTGCCATTGAAACGGGTAGGACTGTACTCCTCCTCCCAGCGATGCGACCCGCGAATGCAGCGCAGCGAGGTGGCCTCCGCCACCGGGTCCAGCGGGATCCAGAAGCTGACGTTCTGTCTGCCGGAGACGCAATAGTAAGGCTGGTCATGATGCCAGGGAGTCACCGTGCTGCCTCCGGCCGGTTTGACCAGCGTATGTTCATGGAAAAATTTCGCCGTCTGCGACTGCATCAGCGCCGCCGCGATCTCGGCGGCCGCTGACTGAAAGACAAACTCGCTAAACGCCGGGATCCGCGACCAGTTGCAGTAGTCCTGAAAAAAAGGCGGCGAACCATCTTTGGGGATCACCGTGCGCGCATGACCATACTCGCTGGGGCTGGCCATCAGCGCCGTGACCCCCTCGGCGAGGCGATCGACCCAGGGGGTAAAGACGCCTTTTAATAACACCGCGCCATCCGCCTGCCAGCGGTCGATGGTCGCTTGATCGATGTGGGGAGAGTGTTGATTGTGCATCGCTTGGGTTCCTGTGTTGAGGGATCAGGTGGGCGGTTCCGCCGATTCGGCACGCATCCACGCGCAAAGCTGTCTCAGCATCGTCATACAGCGCTCGGTCTGCGCGATGCTGATGTACTCATCGGCCTTATGGCCCTGGGCCATGCTGCCCGGTCCGCAGACCAGGGTCGCGACGCCCATCTCATCGAACAGCCCCCCTTCGGTGCCGAACGCCACGGTGGAGAAGCGGTCGCTGCCGCACCACTGCGCCAGCCAGCGGGCGAAGTCGGACTGCGGATCGCTGAGCAGCGGCGGATAGTGGCTTAACAGCTGGAACTGGATGTCGCTCCCGCTGCCTACCCGGCGCATCTCCGGCAGCAGCTGGCGACGGGCGTAGGCCGCCAGCGCCTCGGTGACCGCTTCGGGACGCATCCCCGGCAGGTAGCGGATCTCAAAATCAAAGCGGCAGGACTGCGGAACAATGTTCAGCGCGGCCCCACCCTGAATGGTGCCCACCTGCAGCGTGCTGAAGGGCGGCGAAAAGCGGCTGTCCTGCTGCCGGGCCAGACGCACGCCCAGCCGATCCAGGTGGTTGATCAGCCTGGCCGCGTAGCGGATGGCGTTCACCCCCTGCGGGGCATAGGCCGAATGGCAGGCCTGCCCCTCGATGCAGCAGCGCATGGCCAGTTTGCCTTTATGACCGAACACCGGCTGCATCTCTGTCGGCTCGCCGATGAGGCACAGCGCCGGTTTCTCCGGCGAGGCCTGCAGAAAATCCACCAGGCTGCGCACACCGAGACAGCCGACCTCTTCGTCATAGGAGAAGGCCAGATGCAGTGGCATGCGCAGCGGCGCCGCCAGAAAGTCATCCACTGCCGCCAGCACGCAGGCGAGAAACCCCTTCATATCGGCGCTGCCGCGGCCATAGTAGCGGCCATCGCGCTCGGTCAGGCTGAAAGGCGGAACGCTCCAGGCCTGGCCGTCCACCGGGACCACGTCGGTGTGGCCCGAGAGCATCACCCCACCGCCGCCGGACGGCCCCAGCCGGGCGTAGAGATTGGCCTTACCGCCCCACGGGTCATAAAAGCGGCGGGACGCCACGCCGCGGGCAGCGAGAAAATCGGCGATCCAGTCGATCATCGCCAGGTTCGAATGGCGGCTGGTGGTGTCAAAAGCCAGCAGCGCGGCGAGGATGTTATTCATCGCCGGGGACGCCATAGGCGGGCGCATCGCGAGGGTCGAGCGCCCGGGTAATATAGGCGTCCATTTGCGGCTCCCAGGCCAGCCACAGTTGCTCAAGGGCCGCCAGCGGATCCGTCTCCGCCCAGTCAATACGCAGATCGACCACCGGCCACGGGTAATCGTCCACCACCTTCACCGCCGCCGAGTGGACCGGGCCGGCCTCGCCCCCGGCGGCAATCCCCGCGCGCAGCCCGGCCAGCAGCCGGCTGGCCAGTTCACCGCTCGCCGTCTCGAAGGCGGCCACCATCGCGGCGATCACCTCGTGACTGGCCAGCATGTTGCCCGCCGCCACGCAGTTATCTCCCGCCAGGGTGCCACCGATCCCGAGAGTATGTTCTCCGCTGAACGCCGCCACTTCACCGTTGGCATCAATCGCCGCGACCTGGCGATATTCGCGGAAGCGGTCCTCCGCCAGGGCCAGGTTCAGAGCCTGCTCAACGGAGGCCCCCGCCTCAAGCGCACCAAGAATATGCGGCCCCAGCGACGGTAAGGTTATGTTCTGACTGGCGACTGCGCCGACGCCGGGCAATAGCCACGGACAGCGCGATCCCACGGCCATGCTCGACGAACTAATGGCAATGCCCAACTGACCTGATTCCGGGCAGCGGGCGCTAATAGAGAGAGTCATTCTGCTGCCTCCCCCTGCCAGTCGTCAGGGATCACCGCCGTAACGTCAATCTCCATCAGCCACTGCGGCTGAGCGAGGGCCGACACCACCACCCCGGTGGAGATGGGAAAGACGCCTTTTAACCATTTGCCCACCTCCTGATAGACCGGCTCGCGATAGCGGGGATCGATCAGATAAGTGGTGGTCTTGACGATATGCGAGAGGTCGCTTCCTGCCTCTTTCAGCAACTGTTCAACATTCTTCATTGCCTGCTCCGCCTGCGCCCGCGGGTCGCCGAGGCCAATCAGATTGCCGGCGAAATCGGTGCCAACCTGGCCGCGAACGTAGACGGTATTGCCGGCCCGCACCGCCTGGCACAGATCGTTGTTCAGCGCCTGGTTCGGGTAGGTCTCTTTGGTGTTAAACATGCGAATACGGGTATGAGTTGGCATCAAAGCACTCCTTAAGGAAAACGGTTAACAGGACGGCTGGTAACGCTGGTACTGGCGCTGAATGGCGATCTGGTCGGCAATATATTTGGCATCGTGCCAGACGCCCCAGATAAAGGTGGACCCGCGCCGCGAGAGCCAAGGCAGGCCGAGGAAATAGACGCCCGGCTCCGTCGATACGCCGCGGTGATGCTGTGGCCGCTGTGCGTCATCGAAGGCGTTGACCTTCAGCCAGCGATAGTCGGTGGTGTAGCCCGTCGCCCAGATGATGGTGCCGATCCCGGCCTCAGCCAGATTGAGACTGAGCAGCGGGTCGGTAACGCAGGCCGGATCGGGCAGAAATTCGCGGGCGGAGGGCTCTTCGGGCAGGTCCATACCGTTGCGGGCCACCCACGCGTCCGCGGCGTCGAGCAGCGCAAGGTAGGAGGCATCGCCGCGGCGGATATTCTCCGCCAGGTCGTGGTGAAACAGTGCTTTGTCACCGTCAAAGCCACGGGTCTGCCCCACTAACGTGACCCCCTGATGCGCCAGCTGGCGAAAATCGACGGTATGGCCGCCGCGCGCGCCGCTCACCGCGATAGTGACATGCTCTTTACCCGGCGCATTGGCCGCGGCATCCCACATTCCCAGCACCCCGAGCCACCAGCAAAAATCGCGCTGACGATAGCGACGCGGCGGGCGGTCGTGCGCTCCCACCGACAGCCACACCGCGCGTCCGGCTCGCTGTAGCTCATCGGCAATCTGCACGCCGGAGGAGCCTGCGCCAATCACCAGCACACCGCCCTCCGGCAGCTGCTGCGGGTTAAAATAGTGCGCGGAGTGGAGCTGCTGAATAGCCTGACTCTGTGGGGCGATGGCCGGGATCACTGGCCGCTGAAACGGCCCGGTGGCCGCCACGATCCGCTGCGCTTCAATCACCCCCTGCGAGGTGTCGATACGAAAGCCCGGCCGTCCGACGAGGCGTTCGGCGCTGAAAACCTCCACCCCGGTACGGATCGGCGCATTGAAGCTGCGGGCATAGGCGGCAAAATAGTCTGCCACCTGCTCTTTGCCGACAAAGCTGTCTGCCGGGCAGTCCGGGAACACCATGCCCGGGAACCGATCGTGCCAGGCCGGGCCGTTGGCGACCAGCGAATCCCAGCGTCCGCTGCGCCAGGCCTGGGCAATACCCTGCTTTTCCAGCACCAGGTGGGGGATATCCAGCCGGGTCAGATGCTCGCTCATGGCGACGCCCGCCTGCCCCGCGCCCACCACCAGGGTATCGATCTCGGTAATCTGTTCAGTCATTTCGCTATCCTTCAAGCACAGTTGCCGACGACGTCGCCGGAATTGACGGCTTTCAGGTTATTTAACTGTGACGAATTGGTAAAATATTATAAAACGATCGACTGAATAGAATTTTACGAGGCTGAGTGACGACAAAAAATAATGCCTGCCGGATCGACAGGCGTTATTTCAGGCGTGAGTTGGGGTTAATTCGATGCTGCGACAATAATCCATAAACAGTTGCGTCGGCCGCGTGGGCTCATTATTCGCGAGATGCGCCATAATTAAGGTCGAGGCGGGCATCTCGTCGGCAATATCCCGCTGCACCACTCTTTCGCCATCGTAGGTCATATCGCAGCAGGGCCGGGTGACCAGCACCGAAAAACCCAACCCCTGACCCACCATACAGCGCACCATTTCAATGGAGGGGGAACTGTAAGCCACTTCCGGGTGATAACCCTTTTCCTTAAAGATGGAGATAAAATAATTTTTACTGGGGACCGCATCGAGGAGGATCATCGGCTCGCGGCTCAGCTCCTGCAGCGTCACCTGCGCCTTCTGCGCCAGCGGATGCGCGGCGGGCAGCAGCGCGTAGGGTTTATGCGGGGCATTGAGCCGCTCTTTATTGATCGAATGGCCGAGCTCCAGATCGTAAACCAGCGCCAGGTCGAAGCGGCCGCGGTGCAGGCCATGCATCAGCTCATGCTGTTCGCCGTCGTACAGATGCAGGGTGATTTCCGGATAGCATTTCTTAAACCCGGCCACCAGCTTCGGCATATACAGCGGAGCCACCGATTCGAAGCAACCGATGGAGATCATGCCAGAAACCAGCTCGTTATCCGCTCGCGAATTCTGTTCGAACTCCCAGGACAGGCGCAGCAGCTCTTTCGCTTTATCGTAGATCCGCCGACCGCTGGAGGTGAGCGAAACGCCCTGCGCATGGTGGCGAATAAACAGCTGCTGGTCGAAGGTGCTCTCCAGATTCTTGATGGCAATCGAAATCGACGGCTGCGCAATGTGCAGCTGGCGGGAGGCCTCGGCGATACTCTCCGTCTCCACCACGGTGACGAAATATTTGAGCTGCTTCAGGGTAAATCGGTTCATAGCATCACCATTGATAAAATATGGTCCGGCGCACACGGGGAATAGTTTTCCTCTAAGTCCCAAGCAATCCGCGTGCCACCCCCGGAAAAGAGCGGCGCATTGCCCGACAAGGGGCGACAATATTTATTATTGCTCTACGCCCGCGTGGTTTATTTCCACCATTGCACCATCATGCGCCACGCTGCACGCCAGACTGGCAGCATCTGCCCCAGTTTCGCGCAAAATAACCTGTCTGCGCAAAATAGCGTTATTGAATTACAGTCATTGTTTTTAAATTGTTTACGCAAAGTATCTTAACAATCACTTTAAATTCCATATCGTTAATATCGCTGTATAGTTTTTTTAAACTTAAAGGCCAAAAATTTACTAATTGCCTCTGAAAGCATCCTGCCAGCATAGTGTATTCGCACGATGAATACCGGTGGCTCCCCATTACGGCACAGCCGAGCCACTTTCATTTTTGATAATTATGACGAGTGAAATAGCCCATGACGTTTAACTGGAACTACATGTTAAGCCTGCTCAGCGATGCCGATTTTTGGTGGGCCACCTGGACCGTCATTAAATTAAGTCTGCTGACCTGGGGCTGCAGTATTGTGCTCGGATTTATTCTGGCGCTGGCCAAACAGTCGCCGCGCGGCTGGTTATCCACCCCAGCCCGGCTGTATATCTGGTTATTTCGCAGTATGCCGCTGCTGGTCCTGCTGATTTTTGTCTACAACATGCCGCAGGCGCTGCCCTCCTTCGCCCCGGTGCTGAACGATCCCTTCTGGGCCGGCCTGCTGGCGATGGTCCTCAGCGAAGCGGCTTATATCGCCGAGATCCACCGCGGCGGATTGCTCTCCATCCCTCGCGGGCAGAGCGAAGCCGCGCGGGCCCTGGGGTTGCGCTACGCCGGGATCCAGTGGCGGGTGATCATCCCCCAGGCGCTGCGCGTCGCCCTGCCGGCGCTGGCCAATGAATATATCGCCATCGTGAAGCTCAGTTCGCTGGTGTCGGTGATCTCCCTGACCGAAATATTGATGGTCGGCCAGCAGCTCTACTCGCAGAACTTTCTGGTCATGGAGACGATGACGGCCGTGGCGTTTTATTACATCTTTATCGTCACGGTGTTCGATTTTCTGCTGAAACGGCTGGAGAACTACCTTGACGTGACCCAGCGCAATACCGCTCGTCCGGTAGATGCCGAGATGCAGCGGCTGGCCAGCGCCCACCGCCCGGCGATGGCGCGCAGCGTCGCCCAGAGTCATGAGCCGGCGCTGCAGGCCTCTAAGCTGCATAAGGCCTACAACAACGTCGAAGTGCTGGGGGCGGTGAGCCTGCAGATCCAGCCCGGCGAGGTGGTCTCGGTCATCGGTCCGTCAGGCTCGGGGAAAACCACCCTCATTCGCCTGCTGAACGGTCTTGAGCAGATCGATAACGGCGAAATTCAGATTAACGGCCAACCCTTTATTCACCTCGACCGTCAGGGGCAGCAGAAGCCGCGCTTTATGGAGAATGCCGAACATCGCCTGAACATCGGCATGGTGTTCCAGAGCTTTAACCTGTTCCCGCATCTGACCGTGTTCGGCAATCTGCTGCTGGCCCCGCGCTATCACCATCTGGCAAGTGACGCGGAGCTGCGCCAGCACGCCTGCGAACTGCTGCACAAAGTGGGCATGCTGGAGCACGCCTGGAAGTATCCACACCAGCTCTCCGGCGGACAGCAGCAGCGGGTGGCGATCGCCCGCGCCCTGATGATGCGTCCGCAGATCATGCTGTTCGATGAGCCCACCTCGGCGCTGGATCCGGAAAAAGTGAATGAAGTGCTGCAGGTTATCGAATCCCTGGCCCACGAAGGCATCACCATGGTCATCGTCACCCACGAGATGAACTTCGCCTTCAAAGTGTCCGACCGGATCGTGTTTATGGAGAAAGGCCGGGTGGTGTGCGATGACACGCCGCAGGCGATGCGTAGCGGGCAACACCCGCGGGTCGAGGCCTTTCTCAAAGATGTTTCTCTGGCTTAACTATCGGAACGTGAAGAGGAAAAACTATGATTGCGCAGTGGCAAATTGATCAGTTTCATCAGCAGGGTTTTCTGGTGGTCGAAGAGGTGCTTTCCAGCGCCGACATCGCCGCCCTGCAGAGCGATTTCGACGGCTGGGTCGAGGAGAGCCGCGGTCACGCGACGGTGTGGGGAGAAACCCTCGACGGGCGGCCGCGCTTCGATATCGAGCGCGATCATGCTCCTGACCATCCGTCGCTGCGCCGGGTCGCCTCCCCGACGGAGATCTCCGAGGCCTATCGCCATACTGCGCTGAACTCGCGGATGGCGACCATCGCCGCGCAGCTGATCGGCGGCAGCGGCACCCGCTTTCATCACAGCAAAATTAACTCCAAGCTGCCGCACACCGCCACCGAGGTGAAATGGCATCAGGATTTCCTTTTCACCCCGCACAGCAATGACGACATCATCACCGCCCTGCTGATGGTCAGCGAGGTGACGCCAGAGAATGGCCCGCTCAACGTGGTGCCGGGCAGTCATCAGGGGCCGCTGTGGTCCCACTGGCAGGAGGGGCGCTTCACGGGGGCGGTGGATGATGAGGTGGTGGCGACGCACTGCCAGCAGCCGCAGGCCTGTTTTGGCCCGGCGGGCTCAGTCTGCTTTATGCATACCCGCCTGCTGCACGCCTCCAGTCCCAACGAAACCGCCCTGCCGCGCACCCTGTTCATCAGCGTCTACGCCGCGGAGGATGCGCTACCCTACGGCGAAAACCCGCTGCCGAGCCGCCATGCCGGCCAACTGGTCGCGGGAGAAGAGAGCGGTCTGGTGCGCAGCACCAATAACCAGCTTCGTCTGCCGCAGAAGCCGCGCGGCGCTTCGTTTTTTGTTCAGCAGGCCGGCGCCGATCGCGCCAGCATGTAATTTGCCCACACTCCGGAGGTTTTATGACACGCATTTTCGCACCACGCCCGCTGACCCTGCTGCTCTGCGCAGCGGCTGCTCTGACATCCTTTAGCGCACTGGCCTTTCAGCAAAGCGGTAAGATCACCGCCGGTTCGGACATGACCTTTTTTCCTTACGAGTACATGGAAAACAATAAGCCAGCCGGTTTTGACATCGAGCTGCTCGATGGTCTGGCGAAGACTATGGGCCGTGAAGCAGTGAATATCGATACCCGCTTCCCCAACCTGATCCCCGGGCTGCAGGGTGGGCGCTTCGATATCACCAACTCGTCGATGTACATTACCGCCGAACGCCTGAAGGTGATCGATATGGTGCCGTACCTGAAAAGTGGGGAAGCGATCCTCGCCCGCAAAGGCGGCGACTACCAGCCTAAGACCCCGGAAGACTTCTGCGGGCATAAAATCGGCTCGATGGGCGCCACCTCGTGGCTGGCGCAATTGCAGAAGCTTTCCGCCGACTACTGCGTGAAGAAGGGGTTGAAGCCGATTGCGCTGAGCGTTTATACCACCGACCCGCAGACCACCCAGGCGCTGTTGTCGCGCGCGGTGGATGCGCAGATCACCGACGCCGCCGTGGCGCGCGGGGTGGTGGAAAAACTGGGTGACCGGGTGGTTATCTCCTCTGACACGCTGATCTATCCGGTGCTGAACGGCTTTGGCGTTAAAAAAGGCAATACTGAGGTGAAAACCGCCCTCGAAGAGGCGCTGAAAAAATACAGCGCGACGCCGGAATATGCCGCCCTGCTGAAGAAATATCACTTCCAGGCGCCGACGGCGGACGATCTGCAGACCCTGATGCCGAAAGCGGAGTAATGCCCATGCGCGATTCCGATGAAGAGCAGATCCGCATCGACCTGGCGGCCACCTTTCGCATCATTGCCCATCTTGGCATGCATGAGGCGGTGGCCAACCATTTCAGCGCCGCGCTCTCCGCCGACGGGAAAACGTTTTTACTCAACCCGAAGTGGAAACACTTTTCGCGCATCCGCGCCAGCGATCTGCTGGTGCTGAACGCCGATGATGAACGTTGCGCCGCGCGCCCTGACGTCGATGCCACCGCGTGGGCTATTCACGGGCAGATCCATCAGCGGCTCCCGGACGTGCGGGTGGTGCTGCATCTGCACCCGGTGTACACCACCAGCCTCGCCTGTCTGGCGACGCCGCAGATCCTGCCCATCGACCAGAACACGGCCCGCTATTTTAACCGGGTCGCCGTCGATACGCTGTACGGCGGGATGGCGGACAACGCGGCAGAAGGCGCCCGGCTGGCGGGCCTGCTGGCGGACAAACGCCGCCTGCTGATGGGGAATCACGGGGTGCTGGTGACCGCCCCGACCATCGGCGAGGCGTTCGATGATATCTGGACCCTGGAGCGCGCCTGTCAGATCCTGATCACCGCCTGGTCCACCGGCCAGCCGCTGAAGGTTCTGTCAGACGCGGTAGCGGAAAAAACGGCCCAGGACTGGGAGAAGATTGCCGATTTCTCGCGGCAGCATTTTGCCGAAATGAAGCAGTTAATGATCGACCTCGATCCCTCCCTGGTGGACTAACCCCAAGCCTGCCCGGGTCAGCCCGGGCCGTCGCTGGCTGCCGCCAGCAGCGGCACGATGATATCGCTGAGCGGTGTCGGAATGCCGTGCTGACGTCCGCGACGCTGCACCACGCCGTTACGAATATCCCACTCCAGCGGTCGGCCATTCAGGCGATCGATCATAATAGAGGTGCTTAAGTCGGCAGGCGCCCGGTGAAAGCCGGCGATAATCTCCTCCGGCACGCTGTCGCCCAGGGCGGCCCCTTCCGCCCGCGCCACCTGCAGACATTCGCGCAGATAAGCCAGTCCGAGGGCAGTGATGTCTTCCCGGGCAAACATCCCGGCGCGGCGTCCGGTCAGCACCATCAGCCCGGCGACGGCGTTCTGCAACAGTTTACGCCAGGCCACGGTGGTAAAATCCGCCGCCAGGTCCACCGCGCAGCGGGTCCCCGCCAGCGCCTGCTGCACTCGCTCTGCCCCCGGCAGATCCGGGAGGGTCAGGCGCGGTGTGGCGCGCAGCCAGACAGAGGCATCGGCATCGCGCTGCGCCGGAAACCAGACCACCGAGGGCAACACCGTCGCGCCGCCGGTCAAGGGAGCAAACTGCTGGCGCTGCTCGACGCCGTTTTGCAGCACGCACACCACGGTGTCCGCGGAACACAGGGCCGTCAGCCAGGGGGCGATGGCCTCCGTCTGGGTGGTTTTCACCGCGACAAAGACCAGGTCGAAGGGGGCGGCTATCGCCGTTGGGTCGGTGTGCACCGGGCCGGGCACCACGATCTCGCCCTCGTCAGTGCGCAGCACCAGCGCCGAATGGGCGGTACGCCCGCAGACCATCGGCGCCCTCCCCACCTCAAACAGGGCGGCGGCGATAGTCGTGCCGATGGCGCCGGGACCAATAAGTGCAACCTTAGGAAATGCTGTCATGCCGAAGACCTCCTGGTGATTCACCGCCCTGGTTGGGCAAAGATTGCCCTCCACAGTAGCGAGAAAGACCGGAGGTCGGCAAGCGGCGCGTCGGGAAAAGCCATTCGCTTTCCCCGACAGCGGTCTAGTAACGCACGCAAACGGATTTGGTTTCGCACCAGCCGTCGAGCCAGTCAGGGCCGAAATCGCGGCCGGTACCAGACTGCTTCATGCCGCCGAAAGGCAGGTTGGCGTCAATCAGGGTATGGCTGTTGACCCATACCGTCCCAGCCTGCAGACGGTCGGTGTAGTTCAGGGCCTGGGTTAGATCGCGGGTCCAGACGCTGGCGGTCAGGCCAAAATCGCTGTCGTTGGCCAGACGCAGCGCCTCCTCGCCGTCGGCCACCCGCACCAGGTTCACCACCGGGCCAAACACCTCCTCACGGGTGAGGCGCAGCCCGGCGTCGGGGTTAACCACCAGCGTCGGCGGAATATAATACCCCCCCGCATCCGGTCCGGCGCTGCCGCTGATGAGCTCTGCCTTCTGCTGGCGAGCCTCTTCGAGGTAGGCCGCCACCTTGTCGCAGTGGGCCCGGGAGACCACCGGGTTGATCTGCGCCGTCTCCTGCATCCCCGGCCCCACCTGCAGCGATTTTACCGCCTGCTCGAAACCTCTGACCAGGGTGTCAAACAGCGGCGCTTCGATGTAGATCCGCGAGCTGGCGGCGCAGACCTGCCCCTGATTGAGGAAGCTACCGGTCATCAGCCCCTCAATAACCCACTGGGGATCGGCATCTTTGAGCACAATCGCCGGGTTCTTGCCGCCCAGCTCCAGCGTCACGCGAGTCAGGCGGTCGGCGGCCACGCGGGCGATCTGTTTCCCGGTCGCCGTCGAGCCGGTAAAGCTGACCTTCGCTACCTGCGGATGGGCGGTCAGCGCCGCGCCGCAGCCCGCGCCGCTGCCGGTGACCACGTTGAATACCCCGTCAGGTATGCCCGCCAGGGTCGCCAGCTCCGCCACCCGCAGCAGGGTCAGCGGGGTGGTTTCAGAAGGTTTGATGACGATCGAACAGCCTGCCGCCAGGGCCGGCATGACCTTCCACATGCCGATCATCAGCGGGAAATTCCACGGGACGATGCCCGCCACCACCCCGACCGGCTCTTTTTTGGTCCACGCCTGGTAACGCGCCCCTTGCGGGAACGGGATCGACACGTCCAGCGTCCGGCCGCTGATCTTGGTGGTCAGCCCCGCGGTGTAGCGCATCCAGTTCAGGGTGCAGCCGACCTCAAAGGCGCGAGAGATCGCAATGGATTTGCCCTGCTCAAGGGTTTCCAGTTGCGCCAGCTCTTCGCCGTGCTGCTCCACCAGGTCGGCAAAACGCAGCAGGATGCGTTCACGGTCGGCCGGGGTGCGCCCGGCCCAGCGGCGATCGACAAAAGCGCGCCAGGCGGACATTACCGCCCGGTCAACATCCGCCGGGCTGGCGTCGGCGGTGGTGGCAATCGCCTGCCCGGTGGCCGGATCCCAGACGGTTAACCGGTTTTCGCTCTGCGCGGCGCAGGGAGCGCCGTCGATATACAGGCCATGCTGACGGTCTAAAAACTGCTGGACGCTGGCAAGCAGCGCTATCTGAGAGGTGGACATACCCTTTCCTTATTCTTCGCGGATAGTGCTTTCAGTCTATGTCCGGTTGGCGGCTGGCGCTTTTTTCTCTGTGACATTCGTTTGCGCCGCTGTGACAGTCGCCGCAAATCCGCGGCTTACCCTGGCAGAAATGTGCCGCAGGTAATAGTTCTTTCATATACCCGCCATCGCGGCCTTGCCTGAGGCGGCATAAATGCAACAATGCGGAAACATTGTTATTACAGGAGAAGGGCGAATGATGACCACGGCAGAGGGGGGGCTGGCGTACCAGCGCTGGCTGGCGACGATCAATCAGGTCTGCGGCCATTTCGCCGCCCGGCCGCTGGAGGGGCGCTTCCACGGCGAAATTGACGCCCGCTACGCCGGTAACCTCAAGGTCAGCACGGTCACCGCCGCCGGCGTTAATCTCTACCGCACACACAATGAGATAAAACGCGATAACGACGCCTGGTTCTACACCGTATTTCAGCTTGCCGGCGAAGCCATCATCGAACAGGACGATCGCCAGGTGACGCTGGCGGCAGGCGATATCACGTTAATCGACGCCGCCCGCCCCTGCTCGATTGTCTGGCAGCAGACCTCGCGTCAGGCCTCCCTGCTGCTGCCGCGCCAGCGGGTGGCGCCCACAGGCGACATCGCCACCGCCTGCCGGCTGGACAAATCCCTGCCAATGGTGCAGCTCAGCCAGCGACTGTTGCTGGAAAGCATGGGCGGCACGACACTCTCCGCCAGCGAGAGTGAAGCGGCGCTGGAGGCGATCGCCTGCCTGTTGCGCCCGGTGCTGCATCAGCGCGAGCCTGCCCCTTCCCGGCGGGAAAAGCAGTTTCAAAAGATTATTGCCTTAATCGATGCGTCCATTCAGTCGGAGCATTTGCGCCCGGAGTGGCTGGCCAGCGAGACGGGGATGTCGGTACGCAGCCTGTACCGGCTGTTTGCCGACAAAGGGCTGGTGGTGGCGCAGTATATTAAGAACCGGCGGTTGGATCTGTGCGCCCGGGCGCTACAGAATGCCCATGACGACGAAAAGCTGGCGGGGATCGGCTACCGCTGGGGCTTCAGCGACCACAGCCATTTCTCCACCGCCTTTAAGCAGCGCTTTGGCGTCTCGCCGGGCGAATACCGCAAGCGCTGCCGCTGATCATTTACGCCGCCACTGGCCGTTCAGCCCCTGGACGTACTCCCCGGGCTGAGCCCGGGCCACCAGCTTCTGCCCGGCCATTTTCGCCACTTCATCTACCGGCAGATTGTTGTCATCCGCCAGCTGCTGGTAGCTTTCGCTGCGCGCGGCATTGATCTGCTTCACCAGCGCTAAGGTCTCTTTATCCTGGCGCAGCGGCGCCAGATAGCCGTTCAGCGTTTCCCCCACCCGCCCCTGCTGCCGCGCTTCGCTCAGGGTCAACGCCAGCGCGGGCGCGCTGAGTAAGGTCAGCGCCAGCGCTGCGCTTAACAGTCGTTTTCTCATCGTCGCCTCAGAACAGATCGCTGCGGGATTTCAGCAGATTTTCCACATCCTTATCGACCTTGATATGGATCTCATGCTCAATTTTGACATTCATATTAATAGTGATGGGCTCTTTCGATGCCGCAATTTCGATACGCGGCGTACAGCCGGCGAGCAGCATCGGCGCCACCATGGCCAGTAGCAACTTATTCATTTAGGTTCCTTACATGTCTTACCGTCCGTACAGCGCCGCACGGGCAGCATGGCATTCTGTTCGAGCCACGCCTGTAAATTGTCGCCGAAGCGTAAACTGCGCCACAGGTCGAAAATATTCTCTTCATGAGCGTAGTTTAAATGCACGGTACTGCTTTTCCCGTCCACCCGGCTGGTACCGTTGATGGTGGCCTTAAGCGTCAATACGCCCAGATTGTCGAGGTTAATCCGCGTCCACGAGCGGGAGATCTCCATATAGCGCAGCCAGTTAATCGCCGCCCCGGCGGAGACATTGTCCGCCACCAGCGCATCGGCAGTGTCTTTATCCAGCCGCAGGGTCATCGGCCCGTCATTACGCAGCCAGCCGTCGTGGATGATCCATTGGTTGTTTTCCAGCCACAGCGGCAGCGCGCCGCTCACCGCCCCGGACATGGCGAACTGCTTCACCTTGACGGCGCTGGTGAGTTCGCTGCTGGAGATATGCTGCAGGCGGATCAGCGCCGGGTCGCGCTGCGGCATGCGCAGCTGCAGCAGCGTCAGCTTACCGCCTAACAGATCGACGCTGACGTCGCTGAGCTGCAGCGGATTGGCCTCACTCCACGGCCAGGTGCCCTGCAGGTCCGCCGTCAGATTGCGCGCGGTAACCTGGTTGACGATTTCGCCAATACGCAGGGAGACCGGACGACGGGTGCCCAGCTGCCAGTGGCCGTCGCTGAAACGGAATGGCAGCACGAAGTCGACACCGTTAATCTGGTTATCCGGCATCCAGGCGCTGCCGCCCTTCAGCACGCCGTGGCCGCCCGCCTCAAATCCCTGCCCGGCTGCCGCCGAAAAGGCCACCTGCGCATAGAGACTCCCTTCCCGCAGGTTCATCTTCCAGTCCGGTGGCACCAGCGGCTGGAACACCGTCAGCGACTGTTTTGGCCACCACGCCTGGCCGCGCAGCCGTTCGCCATCCCAGCGCCCGGTCAGCCGCACCGGGCCAATGGTATCGGCGTGCAGGGCGCCGGTGAACTGGAACCACGTCGGGTCCCGGCCGTCGAGGGCAAATTTCAGCGTTGACGCCGGGAGATAGCTGCCGCCGGAGAAGGTGGTTTTGGCCGCGTCCAGCGACAGCGCGCCGGTCAGCCGCGGGTGCTGGGCATCACGCAGCCAGCGGATCGGCTGCTCGAGCGTCAGACGCGGCGTACTGACCCGCATCGTGCCGTACTCGAGCTTATCGAAGCCGGTGGAGAGGCTGCTCAGGGTAATAGCATTGTCGCGCCACTCCCCGCTGCCCTTCACATCCCAGCGCGCCTGCATCGGGGTGAAGTGTCCCTCACCCCAGTAGCGCCATTGCCAGCGGCCGCTGTCGGGCAGAAAATCGCTCGCCTGACCGTCCAGATGCAGCGTAAAGTCGCCCATCTGCTGCTCATGGGCGCGGAGGATCGCCTGCAGGCGGCCATCGACGCCCTGCTGGGTCACTTTCACCCCCGCCAGCGGCCAGCGAATTTCATCAATATTCAGCGCATCGATCACTCGTCCGCGCGAACGCAGCAGCGCCCCGGGATGAAACGCCAGCTGCGGGCTGACCAGCGACCCGCTGAGCTGCGCCGGCAGCGCCGCGTAGAAGATCATCTCCCCCAGCTTGGCCTCGCCGGTGAGCCGCAGCGGCATGTCGCTGTTATCCATGCTTAGCTTGCCCGGACCGATATTCAGCACCGCGTTGCCTTTGCCGGCATGCCCCTCGGTGAGGACATTTAAGCGACCGCTGACGGTCATCTGCTCGGTCCCCTGCTGCCAGTTACCCACCGACAATGCGACGCGCCCGCTGAGCGGATAGTTCTGGTAGCGGGTGCGCCAGCGGCCGTCGCTGATGGTGATCCGCTCCGGGGTGATCTCCCACGGCAGGTCCAGGATCGGCTCTACCTCGCCGCGCGGCGTCACCAGCAGCTGGCCGCGATTGTGCTGCCACTCGAGCTCGGCATCGATCCATTCCGCGGTTTGTGGAAATTCAAAGGTGCCCTGCATCTGGCCGTCGACCGGCAGACCATCCGGTACCAGCGGCAGGTGGAAGGTTCCCACCAGCTTCACCGGCGGCTGATCGTCAGTCAGCCGGGCGCTGAACTGGCTGACGGTGAGGGCCTGGCCGCGCAGGCGCGCCTGCAGACTCAGTTCCTTACCGGCAAAGCCGATGTCCTGCTGCGCTGGCGTCAACGACATCACCAGCCGCCCCTGCCATTTCTCCCACGGCGACAGCCGCAGGTTATCAATCGTTAACCAACTGTAGGGCAACATCGATTGCCATTCGGCGAGGGTGCGCGGCGATCCCGGCGTGGGCTCGCTGGCCGGCAGTTTGCTCAGACAAGCGCTGTTGATGTCCAGCTGGCCAATATGCAGCCGCCAGCGGCTGGGACGCGAAAGGCGGGTATCGGTCACCCGGGCGAGTTCACAGTCGCCCACCAGATAGCGCAGATCGGGGATCAGCAGAGCCGACCGCGTCAGACGCGGGCTCTCCTGCAACGAGATACGAGTGCCCACAGGCAGCCAGATGCCCGCCAGCGTCGGCACCCAGTGGGTCAGCGTCAACAGCAGCGTTAGCGGCAATAACACCAGCACTAACACCAGCGCGATGGCGGCTTTATATTTACCCTTCATGGGCAGTTAATATCCTGATTCAACATAAGTAAAAGCCGAATGGCGCCCATTGTGACACGTTCGACCAGTGAGTGAAAGTTTGCGACCTGTTAAAGCATAGTTGCCAGCCGGACTCGCGGCGCGGCGATCGGCCGTCATCATTTAGCTTTTGTTTAAGCAGCGCCTGCCACACTCCAGCCAGACAGAAATGGCTTGCGGGAGAAACCGTGTCGTTAATTATCTCGCTCATTGAGAGCGCACAGGGCCACTATCCATTGGTATTACTAATGGTTTTCCTGCTTACCTTCACTAAATCCTGCGCGCTGGTGTCGCTGGCGATCCCGGGCACCTCCGGTCTGCTGCTGTTGGGGACATTCGCTTCCGCCAGCCTCGGTCATTTCCTGTTAATGTGGTCCAGCGCCAGCCTCGGCGCCATCGGCGGATTCTGGCTCTCGTGGTGGTTAGGCGTTCGCTATCGTCACCGCCTCACACAGTTACGCTGGCTCACCGCCGAGCGGCTGGCCCGCAGCCGACTCTTTTTTCAGCGCCGCGGGCTGTGGGCGGTCTTTTTCAGTCGCTTCCTCTCTCCCCTGCGCGCCACCCTGCCCCTGGTCAGCGGCGCCAGCGGCCTGCCGCTGTGGTCGTTTCAGCTGGCTAACGTCAGCTCCGGTCTGCTGTGGCCGTTTCTGCTGCTCTCCCCCGGCGCTTTAAGCCTCAGTTTGTGGTGAAAAAACTTTGTCTTTCAAAGAGATTCCGCAAATCCGCGATATGCTCTAGAATTAGCATAAGCACCTGACACTTAAACTATTTTTTAATAATTGTACGATTATTTTAAATATGCTACCGTGACGTTATAATCACTGGAGAAAAGTCTTATGAAAATCGCGGTTTACAGTACGAAGCAGTACGATAAAAAGTACCTGCAGCACGTGAATGATACCTACGGCTTTGAACTGGAATTCTTCGACTTCCTGCTGACAGCGAAGACCGCCAAAACCGCCAACGGTTGCGAAGCGGTGTGTATCTTCGTCAATGACGACGGCAGCCGCCCGGTGCTGGAAGAGCTGAAGGCCCACGGCGTGAAGTATATCGCTCTGCGCTGCGCCGGATTTAACAACGTCGACCTCGAGGCGGCAAAGGAGCTTGGCCTGCGCGTGGTCCGCGTCCCGGCGTACTCGCCGGAAGCCGTCGCTGAGCATGCGATCGGTATGATGATGTCGCTCAACCGTCGCATCCACCGCGCCTATCAGCGTACCCGTGATGCCAACTTCTCCCTCGAAGGCCTCACCGGTTTCACCATGTACGGTAAAACCGCCGGGGTGATCGGCACCGGGAAAATTGGCGTGGCGATGCTGCGGATCCTCAAAGGTTTCGGCATGCGCCTGCTGGCGTTCGACCCGTACCCAAGCGCCGCCGCGCTGGAGCTGGGGGTGGAATATGTCGACCTCGCTACACTGTACAAGGAGTCGGACGTGATCTCCCTGCACTGCCCGCTGACCGACGAAAACTACCATCTGCTCAATCGCGAGGCGTTTGACCAGATGAAGGACGGGGTGATGGTGATTAACACCAGCCGCGGCGCGCTGATCGACTCCCAGGCGGCCATCGACGCCCTGAAGCACCAGAAAATTGGCGCGCTGGGGCTGGATGTTTATGAGAACGAACGCGATCTGTTCTTTGAAGACAAATCCAACGATGTGATCCAGGACGACGTTTTCCGCCGCCTCTCCGCCTGTCACAACGTGCTGTTCACCGGCCACCAGGCGTTCCTCACCGCTGAGGCGCTGATCAGCATTTCGGAGACCACCCTGGGCAACCTGCAGCAGGTCGCCAACGGCGAAACCTGCCCGAACGCCATCGTCTGATTCCTTTCCCTTTTGTGCTCCTCTCCCGGGGGGAGCACATTCAGATAATCCCCACAGATCCCCGCTGCGATACCGTTACACTGGCTTGGTTTTATTAGAAATGTGAATGTTTTGGAGTGAAAATGAACAAATTGGCGGCGCTACTGGCGGCAGGTATGCTGTTGTCCGGCTGTGTCTATAACAGTAAGGTGTCCACCGGCGCGGAACAGCTGCAGCATCATCGCTTCGTGCTGACCAGCGTCAACGGCCAGGCGGTCAGCTCCGGCGACCGGCCGCTGGAGCTGAGCTTCGGCGAGAAGATGGCTATTACGGGCAAGATGTATGTTTCGGGCAATATGTGCAACGGTTTTAGCGGGGAAGGCAAGGTGTCGGACGGCGAGCTGAAGGTGAAGTCGCTGGCGATGACCCGGATGCTGTGCCACGATGCCCAGCTTAATACCCTTGACGCGACGATCGGCAAGATGTTGCGCGAAGGCGCGCAGGTCGATCTGACGGAAAACCAGTGGACGCTGGCGCCCGCCGACCAGACGCTGGTCTATAAGCTCGCCGACCTGATGCATTAGCCGGCCTTGAGGTGCCGCTGACGCTGCCCCGCGATGGGGCCGCCGTTAGTAGCCGCAGCTGCCGCCCGCCAGCGCCTGCTCGCTGCAGCGTTTGCCGTTCGGCAGCGCGCACATGCCAATCGCCGAACCATCGAGCTGACGAGCCACCGATAACGAGCCGCCTATCATGGCGCAGTTGGCCTGACCGGCGTCGCTCATCGCCGCCCGCATGCCTGGCGTGACGTGCGCCGCCGTGGCCTGCTGAACGGGTTCACTACTGCACGCCGACAGCAACAGCGCCGCACAACCAACTAATATCGCAGCTCGCATTCTCTCTCCCCTCGGAAACGTCTTAAAAAAGCAAACCCCAGAATAATAGGCAGCGTGGCGGGCGGCGTCGAGGGGGGAAGTACGTATTTATGCGCCTCATTAACATTTTCTAGCAAATTTTCGCCGAAAGCTTGATCTGCTCCGGCCTGGTCGCCGGGCGCACGTGACTCGACACTCGGCAGGAAGCCATTTTCTCCGCGAACCATGCAAAATATTGATCTGGTCACGGGTGGCCGGCGCATTGAGGACACAAATGCAAAAATGGCCGCGCCAACGGTTTGCTAAACTACCCCTTATATAATTACAGGGCGCGTCGCGGTTTCACGTGTCCATTCTTTTGCGCAATGTAAGGGTGTCTTCATATGATTACGATTGATGGTAATGGCGCGGTCGCTTCCGTCGCGTTTCGCACCAGTGAAGTTATCGCCATCTACCCGATCACGCCCAGTTCAACGATGGCGGAACAGGCCGACGCCTGGGCCGGCAATGGGCTGAAAAACGTCTGGGGCGATGTTCCCCGCGTGGTCGAAATGCAGTCGGAGGCAGGCGCCATTGGCGCCGTACATGGCGCGCTGCAGACCGGCGCCCTCTCCACCTCCTTTACCTCATCGCAGGGTCTGCTGCTGATGATCCCCACGCTGTACAAACTGGCCGGCCAGCTGATGCCGTTTGTGCTGCACGTCGCCGCCCGCACCGTCGCCACCCACGCGCTATCGATCTTCGGCGATCATTCCGACGTCATGGCCGTGCGGCAGACCGGTTGCGCCATGCTGTGCGCCAGCAGCGTCCAGGAGGCGCAGGATTTTGCGCTGATCTCGCATATCGCCACCCTGCAAAGCCGGGTGCCGTTTATTCATTTCTTTGATGGTTTCCGCACCTCGCACGAAATCAACAAAATCGCCCCGCTGGCGGATGACACCATTCGCGCCCTGCTACCGCAGGATAAAATCGCCGAGCATCGCCAGCGCGCGCTCAATCCGGAACACCCGGTGATCCGCGGAACCTCGGCCAACCCCGACACTTACTTCCAGTCCCGGGAGGCCACCAATCCGTGGTACGACGCGGTCTATAACCATGTTGAGACGGCGATGAACGACTTCGCCGCCGCCACCGGCCGTCAGTACAAACCGTTTGAGTTTTACGGCCACCCGCAGGCAGAGCGCGTGATCGTCATTATGGGTTCGGCCATCGGTACCTGCGAAGAGGTGGTTGATGAACTGCTGAGCCGCGGCGAGAAAGTCGGCGTGCTGAAAGTGCGCCTCTATCGCCCGTTCTCCGCCGCCCACCTGCTGGCAGCGCTGCCGGAAAGCGCCCGGGCGGTAGCGGTGCTCGATCGCACCAAAGAGCCTGGCGCGCTTGCCGAGCCGCTGTATCTCGATGTGATGACCGCCCTGGCGGAAGCCTTTAACCGCGGCGAGCGCGAGACGCTGCCGCGCACCATCGGCGGCCGCTATGGCCTCTCCTCCAAGGAGTTCGGCCCGGAATGCGTGCTGGCGGTATTTAGTGAACTGCAGTCCGCTCAGCCGAAGCCGCGCTTTACCGTCGGTATCTATGATGACGTGACCAATCTGTCGCTGCCGCTGGGAGAAAATACCCTGCCCGCAGAGGCCAAGCTCGAGGCCCTGTTCTACGGTCTCGGCAGCGATGGCAGCGTGTCAGCCACCAAAAACAACATCAAAATCATCGGCAACTCGACCCCGTGGTTCTCACAGGGCTATTTTGTCTATGACTCGAAGAAAGCGGGCGGCCTCACCGTCTCGCATCTGCGCGTGAGCGAAAAACCGATTCGTTCTTCGTATCTGATTTCGCAGGCTGATTTCGTCGGCTGCCACCAGCTACAGTTTATCGATAAATACCAGATGGCCGAGCGGCTGAAGCCCGGCGGTATTTTCCTGCTCAACACGCCGTACAGCGCCGATGAGGTCTGGTCTCGCCTGCCGCAGGAAGTCCAGGCCACCCTGAATCAGAAAAAAGCGCGTTTTTACGTGGTCAACGCGGCGAAAATCGCCCGCGAGTGCAGCCTCGGCGCGCGCATTAATACCGTGATGCAGATGGCGTTCTTCCATCTCACCCGCATCCTGCCGGGCGACAGCGCGCTGGCGGAACTGCAGGCAGCCATCGCCAAAAGCTACAGCAGCAAAGGCCAGGAGCTGGTGGAACGCAACTGGCAGGCGCTGGCCCTGGCCCGGGAATCGCTGGCGGAAGTGCCGCTCCCGCCAGCGAACGCCAGCAGTCCGAACCGCCCGCCGGTGGTCTCCGACGCCGCGCCGGATTTCGTCAAAACGGTCACCGCCGCGATGCTGGCCGGCCTCGGCGATGCGCTGCCGGTCTCCGCCCTGCCGCCGGACGGCACCTGGCCCATGGGCACCACGCGCTGGGAGAAACGCAATATCGCCGAAGAGATCCCCATCTGGAAGGAAGCGCTGTGTACGCAGTGCAACCACTGCGTCGCCGCCTGCCCGCACTCGGCGATCCGCGCCAAAGTGGTCGCGCCGGAAGAGATGGAGAACGCCCCTGCCAGTCTGCACTCGCTGGACGTCAAATCCCGCGATATGCGCGGACAAAAATACGTTCTGCAGGTCGCCCCGGAAGACTGCACCGGCTGCAACCTGTGCGTTGAAGTGTGCCCGGCGAAAGATCGCCAGAACCCGGAGATCAAGGCTATCAATATGATGTCGCGCCTGGAGCATGTGGAAGAGGAGAAGGTCAATTACGATTACTTCCTCAACCTGCCGGAAATCGACCGCACAAAACTGGAGCGGATAGATATTCGCACCTCGCAGCTGATCAGCCCGCTGTTTGAATACTCCGGTGCCTGCTCCGGCTGTGGCGAAACGCCGTATATCAAACTGCTGACCCAGCTGTATGGCGATCGGATGTTGATTGCCAATGCTACCGGCTGCTCCTCCATTTACGGCGGCAACCTGCCCTCGACGCCGTATACGACCGACGCCAACGGCCGCGGCCCGGCATGGGCCAACTCGCTGTTTGAGGATAACGCTGAATTCGGGCTCGGCTTCCGCTTAACCGTCGACCAGCACCGTCAGCGCGTGATGCGCCTGCTAAGCGAATTTGCCGACAAACTGCCGGCAGAGTTGAACGCGGCGCTGCATGCCGAGGCGACGCCGGAAGTACGCCGCGAACAGGTGGCGGCCCTGCGCCAGGCGCTGGCCGGCGTGGACGGCGCTGAAGAGCTGCTGACCGATGCTGACGCGCTGGTGGAGAAATCCGTCTGGCTGATCGGTGGCGACGGCTGGGCCTACGATATTGGCTTCGGCGGTCTGGATCATGTGCTGAGCCTGACGGAAAACGTCAACATTCTGGTGCTGGATACCCAGTGTTACTCCAACACCGGCGGCCAGGCGTCAAAAGCCACCCCGCTGGGGGCAGTCACCAAGTTTGGCGAACACGGTAAACGCAAGGCGCGCAAAGATCTGGGCGTCAGCATGATGATGTACGGTCATGTCTATGTGGCGCAGATTTCGCTGGGCGCGCAGCTGAACCAGACGGTGAAAGCGATTCAGGAAGCGGAAGCCTATCCGGGACCGTCGCTGATCATCGCCTACAGTCCTTGCGAAGAGCACGGCTACGATCTGGCGCTCAGCCACGATCAGATGCGTCAGCTGACCGCCACTGGATTCTGGCCGCTCTACCGCTTCGACCCGCGTCGCGCCGACGAAGGCAAACTGCCGCTGGCGCTGGATTCTCGTCCGCCGTCCGACGCGCTGGCCGAGACGCTGCTCAACGAGCAACGCTTCCGTCGCCTGAACGCCCAGCAGCCGGAGGTGGCGGAGCAGTTGTGGAAAGACGCCGCCGCCGATCTGCAGAAACGGTATGACTTCCTCGCCCAGCTGGCCGGCAAAGCGGAGAAATCACCGAGCGAAGGCTAAGGTTATTTTCCATCCTGCAGCCATAAAAAAAGCCCGAACATGTTGTTCGGGCTTGTCGTTTTACCGATAAACAAAATCATTCCGCAGAATGAGACGGCAACAATAAATAATTGGCATGACAATAAAGGCATATAACGTGCGAATAATACGTGATTACCCTGGGCATGTATAATTTTTATTTTGTATATTATCCACGGATATATTCAGCATAATTATCACCATTTCTTTGGTATTATTTATTTTAGATTTTACTTATATCGTAACAATTGAGTCTTACCATATCTCAGACCGCTCCTTTAGCATGAGTTCACTTCCTTCCCGGAAGCTAAAACATAAAAACAGTTAAAGGAATTTCTTCATGAAAAGAAAAGTACTGGCCCTCGTTATTCCGGCTTTATTAGCCGCCGGTGCCGTCCATGCGGCGGAAATTTATAATAAAGACGGAAATAAATTAGATCTCTATGGCAAGGTAGACGGTCTGCACTATTTCTCCAGCGACTCGAAAAAAGACGGCGATCAAACTTATTTGCGTTTCGGCTTTAAAGGCGAAACCCAGATCAACGATATGCTTACCGGCTATGGTCAGTGGGAATATAACGTTCAGGCCAACAACACCGAGAGCTCCAGCGATCAGGCGTGGACCCGTCTGGCATTCGCGGGTATCAAAGTGGGTGATTACGGCTCCTTCGACTACGGTCGTAACTACGGCGTGCTGTACGACGTCGAAGGCTGGACCGATATGCTGCCGGAGTTCGGCGGCGACTCCTACACCTATGCGGATAACTTTATGGCAGGCCGCGCCAACGGCGTCGCGACCTACCGCAACAGCGATTTCTTTGGCCTGGTGGAGGGTCTGAACTTTGCCCTGCAGTATCAGGGTAAAAACGAAGGTCAGAACGCGCAGGATATCAACGTCGGCACCAATAACCGCAGCAGCGACAGCGATGTTCGCTTCGACAATGGCGATGGCTTCGGTCTCTCCACCTCTTATGACTTCGGCATGGGCATCAGCGCGGCAGCGGCCTACACCTCTTCTGACCGTACCAACGATCAGATGACCCAGACCAACGCCCGCGGCGATAAAGCCGAAGCCTGGACCGCCGGCCTGAAGTACGACGCCAACGATATCTACCTGGCGACCATGTACTCAGAAACCCGCAATATGACCCCGTACGGCAATGACGGCGTGGCCAATAAAACGCAAAACTTCGAAGTCACCGCGCAGTATCAGTTCGACTTCGGCCTGCGTCCGGCCATCTCCTACCTGCAGTCCAAAGGCAAAGATCTCTATAATAACGGCCGCTACGCCGATAAAGATCTGGTCAAATATATGGACGTTGGCGCTACCTATTACTTCAACCGTAATATGTCTACCTACGTTGATTACAAAATCAACCTGCTGGATGACAACGACAGCTTCTACAAAGACAACGGTATCTCTACCGACAACATCGTCGCCCTGGGCCTGGTTTACCAGTTCTGATGCGCCAGCCCGCCGGTTCCGGCGGGCTTCTTCCTCCCGCCGTACAGTAGATAAAACAAAACAATATATCCCGCTGGTTAAAATAGCCGTCCATTTAGTGATATAGTCGTGCTCAGTCAGTGCTTGCCCGAGGACGTCCACCATGCATCATCACCCGGTAAAATCATCCCGAATTATCTCTGTCGCCTACGATGACGCCTCCGCCACACTGGAAATCTATTTTTATCACCAGCCGCCGTTGCAATATACCGGCGTGCCACCGCGTATTTTCCGTGACTTTTTACAGGTGGTGTCAAAAGGTCGATTTTATGACGGCGTGATCAAAGGGAAATTCCCCGAACGCAAGCCACGTTAATGTCAAAGTGTGACCACGGTCATGATACAAAACGTGCTCTAATGCCGTACAATGTGAGGGGATACTTAAACAGGAGGTTTTTATGAGCAGAATGATTCTTGTCCCTATCGATATCTCTGATAAAGAATTTACTGAACGCATTATCAGTCACGTTGAATCGGAAGCACGGATTGACGACGCCGAGGTCCATTTCCTCTCCGTGATCCCTTCCCTGCCCTATTATGCCTCACTGGGAATGGCTTACGCCGCCGAACTGCCGGGTATGGATGAGCTGCGCGAAGGAACGGAAACGCAGCTTAAAGAGATCGCCAAACAATTTTCCATCCCGGAAGATCGGATGCATTTTCACGTCGCCGAAGGGTCGCCAAAAGATAAGATCCTCGCGCTGGCCAAGTCGCTACCCGCCGACCTGGTGATCATCGCGTCGCACCGGCCAGATATCACCACCTATCTGCTGGGCTCCAACGCCGCCGCGGTGGTCCGCCACGCCGAGTGCTCAGTCCTGGTGGTGCGTTAACGCCACAGCCCGCCGCCCGGCGGGCTTTTTATTTCCGCTTACACCGCCTCCGCCTGCCTGCCCGCAGCGGAAAGTGCCGGAAAGATGCTGACATTCTGGCCCTGAGTCCATACTCGATATTTTCATCTGCCAGGTGGTTTGGATTCCCTGTCCAGCAAAATACAGAGTCCTCCTCCCGGCTTCGCATCCGGATCGATAAATTTCAGAGCCTGGAGTACACGACCAGCATCGACCTGACGCATATCACCAACCTGACGGAGCGACTGAACAGCCGTTGCCGCTGAGGCAGCATACGTCTAACCAAAAACATCCAGTTCAGTGAGTACATCGACATTGCCACCCTCTTTCTCGCCCAGGCGCGCGCACAATGGACGCTTTATGCTGCTGCACAATCTCAACTTTCTTCAACAGACGCTGACCAATTGAGTAAGCGGTCTTTTCGCTATAGCCAGCCCTGATTGCAGCCTGTGTGGCGGTGTTGTCCTTCAGGTATTCCGCGACAAATAAGCGTTGTTGAGCAGTAAGACCATCATCGTCCACTAGCTCTTCTGCGCATTTTTCCTTTTGCGCAGTGCGCACTTTTTTTCTGCTCAGTTTGCGCAGAAGGCTTCTTTATGTATCGGCGGGCGGTAGTGTAGTTCAGTCCCTGCGCTTCACACCAATCCTTCGGTGATACGCCGGTTGAGGTATGATCGGACAGAAACCGTTGCTGAAGCTCGCCCCCAGTCCGGTTATGCCATGGATTATTCCTATTTAACGTGAGGGAGAAAAAGGAATTACTGATTCTCCATAAAATATTCACTTTTATGTTTTGGAATTAAGGCTCTTTAGTTAAGGAGTTATTATGAAAAGAATTATGCTTGCTGTTTTTATGATCTGTGGTGCGCTGTCTCTTTCTGGATGTATTTTGCCTCCGGGAGGTCCAGGTGGTGGTCATGGTGGTGGGCCTGGAGGCGGATTCTCGCATGGTCCGGGTTTGCGTTAATACCAGCAGGCCCTTTACAGGGCCTTTTCGCATCAGGCTGTACGGTATCAGGCGAGCCCCCTGACGCCACCACATCTTTCGTGGTGTTGTACAAATCGACGATTGAGTCGATAAGAGCCGAGAACTAGACCATGATGCTGGTCCACACGTCACCCAGCGTATCGGCCGCCGCCTGCAGGGTCGCCATTACCAGCGCTTTCTTTGCCGCGCCGGCTGCTCTGAGGTTGGCGTAAGCCTTTTCAACCTTGTCAGCAACATTGTGCTGAACGGATTTTTCTGTTTCATCGCTGATACACGGTGAGGTGGTTCGGGAGATTTCCGCACTGGCGCGGGAGAAGGCGTTGACGGATGTTTTTTTGTTCTCTGTCGGCATCGGCTTTTTTGCCAGCAAAGAAGCAGCCAGCGAAGCCCCGCCGCTATCTCTGTCCACAAGATTTTTCTCCTGAGAAACGATGCGGCCCGTCATGCCGCTGATGATAATAACTCCGCCGACAGTCGCCTTCCCCCGCAGTCCGATATACTTTTTCAGCCCCGGATATCGTCAGCGGGAGGACGTTGCGAGTGCATGCAAATAGTTTTGTTATCCTTTAATTACAATAGCGTTAATTTAACATTGCACGATTATTGCACCAGCGCAGTTAACGCTATAAATCGCATTGGAGGTTAGACCCTGCGGGCCAGTGGTAACGACAACATCCGACGCCACAGGGGCGTTACTTCGATCTCAATGTACCGGTTTCAGATAGCCGGAGGTTTTCGCCTGGTCAAGCCCCCAGGGTAAATGATTTGATTTTGTTGACCGGTGCGATTGTCGGAATCGAATCGCCACAGTCATAAAAAAACCCGCTCTGGAGGGCGGGTAAAAAGTAAGTATCAGACGAGCGGCGGACCAGAATACTCCTGACTGTCCGAGCTACCGATTTACCAGGATGCATTCATTTTTTACCTGTTACTTACCAGAAAACATAGTAGGAATAAGACAAGGGGGACCTACTGGACCTACTATCAATGCCACTTTACAGGTGTGGTGCCGGTTGCCTCCCGGTGAGTCTTTGGACAGCCTCCGTGACTCGCGGACTTTTCAACACGTAGCACTTGCTGTTTCCGCCCCTCCGCACAGGGGGATTCACCACGGAAATATATAAAACACTGACACCCACAACGTCAATATATTACTGACGCTCATCCCATAGATTATCTATTAGCGCTGAAATAACATAATCACATCAAATATGATTAATACAATTTAACCTTTATAAACATCAAAATTAAAATTAAGAGCAGGAAGCAAATAAAAGAATAATTAATTAAACACTGATAAGATTCTTCATGTCAAAGACACCAAAAGATGCCATTTACAGCATGTTATGTTTTTCTTTTAAATGACCAGTACCGGCACACCGCGCCCACAAACACAACCGTCGCAGCATATACTTACCGTTCATGCCGAGCACCCGGCCCAGGTTTTTCAGCACGACTGTCCAGGCCGTTTCAAGCACCTCATCACCCGCATCGGTATTGGCGACCACCAGCGTTTTGGTGCAAGGGACTTTGCACCTTCGAATCACTCAGCAAGCCTGATTCAGTCACGGCTTTTTTCGGCTCGTACACAGGTTTCCCGGGCGGAAGCTTATCGTCTGCGTGCAGCGCCAGAACGGGAACGCATCGGCCAGGGCAAAACCGTTGAGAATCCATTCCCCGAACAGCGCCCATATGGTTTTATAAACCGGTGCTCCCCTGCGCTCTTATCGCTTTGCGGTCCAAGGTCTGGCCGGAACCACATCAGCGGCAGCGAGCATTTGTCTTCCCCTTGCCGTCACAGGCTTCACACTTAGCACTGACATTTGTGGCCCTTATGGCAAGTGAACGAGGCCAAAGCCCGAATATGTGGAAATTCGCCGTCTATTCTGGTGTGCGGCATGGTGAGCTGGCGGCTCTGGCATGGGAAGATGTCGATCTGGATAAGGGCGTGATACACGTTAGCCGCAATCTGACAGCAAACGGCATGTTCGGCCCACCAAAAACAGCGGCAGGAAACCGGACGATACAATTGCTCGGCCCTGCCCTGGACGCGCTGAAAGCGCAGCATGAACTGACGGCTGGCTATCCGGTATCCACCACCACGTTTTACCACAGAGAATACGGCTCAAGCGAGGAACAGAATTTGCGATTTGTTTTCATGCCGCGGAGACGGAAAGGCGAGCAAAAACCCTGCTACTCGCACAGCAGTATAGGCAGCAGATGGGAAGCTGCAGTAAAACGCGCTGGCATTCGCCGCAGGAATCCGTACCATACGCGGCATACTTTTGCCTGCTGGCTCCTGACGGCTGGCGCAAACCCGTCTTTTATAGCCAATCAGATGGGGCATGAAAACGCGCAAATGGTGTACGACGTTTATAGTACATGGATAGAAGAGATGAACGGCGACCAGGTTTCTATGTTGAATTCCCGGCTTGGGCTTTAACACATTTTGCCCCCTATATGCCCCTTTTTAGATTTTGAGAATGTTAATAATGCAAGAAAATCAAGAACTTACAAAGAAAGAGAAATACAACATCGATAAGCTGCAGAAACGTCTGCGCCGCAACGTCGGTGAGGCGATTGCCGACTTCAATATGATTGAAGAGGGCGACCGCATTATGGTTTGTCTTTCTGGCGGCAAGGACAGCTATACCATGCTGGAGATCCTGCGTAATCTGCAGAAAAGCGCGCCCATCTCCTTCTCGCTGGTGGCGGTGAACCTCGATCAGAAACAGCCTGGGTTCCCGGAGCATATTCTGCCGGCGTATCTTGAGCAGCTGGGCGTGGAATACAAGATTGTCGAAGAGAATACCTACGGCATCGTCAAAGAGAAGATCCCGGAAGGGAAAACCACCTGCTCGCTGTGCTCTCGCCTGCGTCGCGGCATCCTCTACCGTACCGCCACCGAGCTCGGGGCGACCAAGATCGCCCTCGGCCATCATCGCGATGACATCCTGCAGACGCTGTTCCTGAATATGTTCTACGGCGGAAAAATGAAAGGGATGCCGCCGAAGCTAATGAGCGACGACGGCAAACACATCGTCATCCGCCCGCTGGCGTACTGCCGCGAAAAGGACATCGAGCGCTTCTCCCAGGCCAAAGGCTTCCCGATTATTCCGTGCAACCTGTGCGGTTCGCAGCCAAATCTGCAGCGTCAGGTGATCGCCGATATGCTCCGCGACTGGGATAAGCGTTATCCTGGGCGCATTGAAACCATGTTCAGCGCGATGCAGAACGTGGTGCCTTCACATCTGAGCGATGTCAATCTGTTTGATTTTAAAGGCATCACCCACGGCTCCGAGGTGGTGGACGGTGGCGATCTGGCGTTTGACCGGGAGGATATTCCCCTGCAGCCTGCCGGCTGGCAGCCGGAAGAAGAAGACGCTCGTCTCGATGAACTGCGTCTGAACGTGGTGGAAGTGAAGTAACCCTCACGCGTCTCAGGCAGCCGCCTGAGACGCACTAACCTGCCCTTACTTCAGCAGTCGAACGCGGCAGGCTTTGCCCTTAATCTTGCCATTTTGTAACTGCTTATACGCCTTCTGCGCCATATTCTGGCGGATCGCCACATAGACATGAGCCGGATGGACGGTAATTTTGCCGATATCGGCACCGTCAAAACCCATATCCCCGGTCAGGGCTCCCAGCACATCTCCCGGGCGCATTTTCGCCTTTTTACCGCCGTCAATACACAGCGTGGCCATCTCCGCCGTCAGCGGTGCGATGGTGTTGCCCTTCGGCGCCGGCAGCCAGTTCAGGGAGAGCTGCAGCATGTCGGCCAGGATCGTGGCGCGCTGCGCCTCTTCCGGCGCACAGAAGCTGATGGCCAGCCCTTGTTCGCCGGCGCGGGCGGTACGGCCGATGCGGTGAACATGCACCTCCGGATCCCAGGCCAGCTCGAAGTTCACCACCAGCGCGAGGGATTTGATGTCGAGGCCGCGGGCGGCGACGTCGGTCGCCACCAGAACCCGGACGCTGCCGTTGGCGAAGCGCACCAGCGTCTGATCGCGGTCGCGCTGCTCGAGATCACCATGCAGGGACAAGGCGCTCTGCCCGGCGGCGTTGAGCGCATCGCAGACCGCCTGGCAATCGCGTTTGGTGTTACAGAACACCACGCAGGATGCAGGCTGATGCTGGCTGAGCAGGCGCTGCAGCAGGGCAATCTTACCGTGGCGGGAAACTTCAAAGAACTGCTGTTCAATCGCCGGGAGCGCATCGACAGTGTCGATCTCAATTGTCTGCGGATTGCGCTGCACCCGGCCGCTGATCGCCGCGATTGCCGCCGGCCAGGTGGCGGAAAACAGCAGGGTCTGCCGGTCAGCCGGCGCGAAGCGGATCACCTCGTCGATGGCGTCGCTGAAGCCCATATCGAGCATGCGGTCCGCTTCATCCATCACCAGCGTCTGCAGCGCGTCAAGGGAGACGGTCCCCTTCTGCAGATGATCGAGCAGACGGCCCGGGGTGGCGACGATGATATGCGGGGCGTGCTGGAGTGAATCTCGCTGGGCGCCAAAGGGCTGCCCGCCGCAGAGCATCAGAATCTTGATGTTCGGCAGGCAGCGCGCCAGGCGACGCAGCTCGCCGGCAACCTGATCGGCCAGCTCGCGGGTCGGACACAGGACCAGCGACTGGGTTTCAAAGCGCGCCGGATCGATATGCTGCAGCAGACCCAGCCCAAATGCGGCCGTTTTTCCGCTGCCGGTTTTTGCCTGCACGCGCACATCTTTCCCCGCAAGGATCGCCGGCAGGGCGGCGGCCTGAACCGGGGTCATCGACAGATAACCCAGCTCATTAAGGTTGGCTAATTGGGCGGCAGGTAAAACAGTCAGGGTAGAAAAAGCGGTCACAATGTATTCTCGTATTAAAGGACGGACAATCTGCAGGCGCGTATCCTCGCAGATCTCCGCGCCTGATGCGACAATTTAATCGGCTCTTCGTCAGGCGGCGGATCGGGCTGCGGCTGCGGACGCGGTCGTGGGTCGGGTAAAGGAGCCGGATCGTTCGGCTCGGGTGAGATGGGGATAGACTGGGCTGTCAGCCCTGAAGCGTAATGCATAGAGGCCTCCCGGAGAGTAATACGGGCGTACCCGCAGGCTTAACGGCCTGAAGACCGTCGGGTGTCTTAGTAAGCGTAGAAGCTGGTCCGGAGAGCGCAAAAAAAAAGCCGACTCAACAAAGTCGGCGTCGTACGAATCAATTGTGCTATGCAGTAATTCAAAAAAGGAAGTAAGACAATATGGAGCGCAACGCCCATCGCTTGACGTTGCATTCACCTGCGAGAGAGATATTGCCCTGAATGGGTAGGTGGTTTATTGATTTCGCTCAAACATTGCCGGGTTTTCCCGGCAATGCGGCCGCTAAAAGGCGATTCTTTACAACCATTTACTGCGATGTAACCACCACGCAACACCACCGATGACAACAACTAACATCAGGCAGAAGAGGCTAAACCCCAGATGCCAGCTGTTTCCCGGGATCCCGCCAAGGTTGACGCCGAACAGGCCGGTTAAAAAGGTGCTGGGCAGAAACACCATCGCCATCAACGACATCGTGTAGGTCCGCCGCGCCAGCGACTCCTGCATAATCTGGGCGATCTCGTCGCTCATGATCGCCGTCCGGGCGATACAGCTGTCGATCTCATCCAGACCGCGCCCCAGCCGCTCAGCGATATCCTGCATCCGCCGCCGCTGATCGTCACTCATCCACAGCAGCCGCTCGCTGGCCAGTCGGGCGTAAACGTCGCGCTGCGGCGCCATATAGCGGCGCATCACAATCAGTTGCTTACGCAGCAGCGCGAGAAAACCCCGCGGTGGCACCTGTTGGTCAAGCAGGTCATCTTCCAGGTCGATAATGCGGTCGTGCAGCTGTTCGATAAACTCGCTGGCATGATCGGTCAGCGCATCGCAGACTTCCACCAGCCAGCTGCCGCCGTCCGTCGGGCCATTGCCCTCCTTCAGGTCACCCAGCACATCGTCCAGCGCCAGCACCTTGCGCTGACGGGTGGAGACGATCAGCCGCTCGTCCATATACAGACGCATCGCCACCAGCTGGTCGGGACGCTCATCGGTACTGCCGTTAATGCAGCGCAGGGTGATCAGCGCCCCGTCGCCGATCCGCGTCACCCGTGGCCGGGTGCTCTCCCCCGCCAGGGCGTCACGCACGTTGTTGGGCAGCAACGGGGTGGCCGCCAGCCAGTCGGCGCTGTCGCTGTGGGTATAATTCAGATGCAGCCAGCAGGGCTTGTCTTTGTCGATAATATCGTTATCGGTGAGCGGCTTCACGCCCCCCTGCCCGTCGAGCACCCACGCGAAGATCGCGTCCGGTATTTGCAACTCCGAGCCTTTAATCGCGTCCACTCAACCTCCGTTAATCCATACCTGTCACATTGCGCGCACTCTCTATAAGGTACGCGAAAGCGCGCTTTTTCGCTTTTTATTGCCCGGTAAGTAGGGCTAATAGCTTCATTAAAAAGCGCTTTCGCCCCGGGTCGCGCTGCACTCCTCATTTAACGTTAAAGCGTAGTGAAATCAAGTTCTTCCCGTTTTGCCGATCTCACTGCGTTTTTTTGCGGTTTATTTTGTCACTCATTGCTGTATTATGCTGTTTATTGCGTTAATTTGCGGAGTCGCTTGCCATGCATAAGCTCGCCAGACAAAAACACATCCTCGACAGGCTGAGTGAAAACGGCCAGCTAAGCATCAGCGAACTGGTCGAAGGGCTCCAGGTCTCCGCCGATACCATTCGCCGGGATCTGAGCGAACTGGAAAAACAGGGTGTCCTGCAGAAAAGCCACGGCGGCGCCATCGCTCTTAACGTCCCGGCGATGACGCGCCAGGGTCGAAACGCCCTGCTCCCCCAGACCAAGCAGCGCCTGGGTCAGCAGGTCGCCGCGCGCATCCCCCTCGGCTCGACGCTGTTTCTCGACGCCGGAAGCACGGTGCTGGCGGTCGCCGCTCAGCTTAAAGGGCCGATGACCGTGATCACGCCTTCGCTGGATATCGCCCAGCTGTTTAGCGACCGTACCGATATCCAGCTGATCCTGCTTGGCGGCCAGTGGGACAGTGAACAGCGGCTGTTCGCCGGCAGCGCTACGCTGTCGCTGGTCGCCCGCTACCGGGCCGACATCGCCATTCTCGGCGCCTGCGCGCTTCATGCCGGCCTGGGGCTGAGCGCCAGCCAGGAGGCCGATGCTGACGTGAAGCGCGCCATGCTGGCCGCCAGCGCAGAGCACTGGCTGGTGGCAGACCATACCAAAGTCAACCATTGCGAGCCGTGGCTGGTGGCCGGGCTCAGCGATATTCACCATCTTTTTCTTGATCGTCCCTGGGCTGAGCTGGGGGATGACCCCGCCCTCTCTGTACACATTGCTGACGCTTAACCGCGTGGAGAACCTGATGAGTAACAACACAATAAATATCGCCCTGATTGGCTATGGCTTCGTCGGTAAGACCTTCCACGCGCCGCTTATCCGTTCAGTGCCGGGTCTGAATCTGGCGTTCGTCGCCTCGCGCGATGAAGAGAAAGTCAAACGCGACCTGCCGGATGTCACGGTCATCGCTTCCCCGGAGGCAGCGGTTCAGCATCCGGATGTCGATCTGGTGGTCATCGCCTCCCCCAACGCCACCCACGCGCCGCTGGCCCGCCTGGCGCTGAACGCCGGCAAGCATGTGGTGGTGGACAAACCTTTTACCCTCGATATGCAGGAAGCCCGGGAGCTGATCGCCCTGGCTGAGGAGAAACAGCGCCTGCTCTCGGTCTTCCATAACCGCCGCTGGGACAGCGACTACCTGGGGATCCGTCAGGTCATTGAGCAGGGCGCCATTGGCACGGTGAAACACTTCGAGTCGCATTTTGACCGCTTCCGTCCGGAAGTTCGCGTCCGCTGGCGTGAGCAGAACGTCCCGGGCAGTGGTTTATGGTTCGATCTGGGGCCCCACCTGATCGACCAGGCGCTGCAGCTGTTTGGTTTGCCGCAGTCGGTACAAGGCAATATCGCCACCCTGCGCGACGGCGCGGAGATCAACGACTGGGCGCATGTGGTATTAAACTACCCGGCGCATAAAGCGATCCTGCACTGCAGCATGCTGGTCGCGGGCGGCTCCTCGCGCTTCACCGTGCACGGCGATAAAGGCAGCGTTGTCAAACCGCGGGCCGACCAGCAGGAGAGCCAGTTGCTGGCGGGCGTGGCGCCGGGAAGCGCCGGCTGGGGCGAGGATAACGATGCGCTGGTTGTCTATGACGCCTCGCTGCAGACCCACTCTCAGGCCACTCCGCAGGGCGATCAGCGCCAGTACTATATGCAGATCCGCGACGCGCTGAAGGGTCAGATCGCCAATCCGGTGCCGCCGGTTGAAGCGCTGGCGGTAATGGCCGTTCTGGAAGCGGCGGTGCGCGCTGCAGAAAGCGGCATGGTGCAGACCCTGGACCTGACCGACGACGAGCGCAACGCGCTGCGCTAATCCTGCCTGCTCTCCGGTTATCTGCGCATCCCGCAGGTAACCGGTTCCTCCGATCCATTTCAGAAAAAATCACTACTCGTCCGCAATCTAACCCTCCTTTATCCTGCTTTATAGCGCAAAGCACCGCTGGAAATTTCAGCCAATTGGGAGGAGGATAGAGAGCAGTTCGATCGTGATGAGAAAAGGGTTGCTGACGCTGTGGACGCCGCGACCGTATTAATGGACAGGAGAAGCTCATGTACTACACGTTAGGAGATACCACTCTCCATTTTTATCGCTATCAGTGCAAATTTTACGTCGCCCACTGGGACGGGGGTAACGTGATGGACGAAAAATTTAAACCGTTTATCGAACAGATCACTGAGAAGACCGGGCTGGATGCGAAACGCGTCGAGACCGCTGCGCGCGATTATTTTACCAACGTGGATTAACATGCAACCTGGTGCTGTAGGGCGTGGGTGCAGGCTGGCGCGATGAACGCGCATGCTAACCCACGCTTTCGCCGCCAGGTGTTTCTCTCCTGGCGGCTTCCCTTCCCCGTCGGCCTTAAACCGTGGACAGTTTGGCCAGAATGGCGGCGAAGGCATCATTGACGTCATCACCGGCGAGCAGTTTTTTACGCAACGTGAAGCTTCTGCCGCTGGAACGGATCCGTAGCCGAACTTTCGCATCATTATTCCCGCGCTCAGCCAGCACAACGTCACCTAACGGAATAACGTAGGTATCGGCATAGAGCCCCGGTGTAAATATCATCGACTCGCCGCTCACGCCAATCACCACCCGATTCTGCAGACGATAGCCATTGCACAGCGCAACAATGCCGGCGGCAATGAATACCCCGCCAATACCCATGCCAATCATTAAGATAATAATGCCGGCGATGAGCGCCAGCGCCCCCTGCGGATAAAAACCGGATGCATTAAAGGTTAATAGCTGGTGATTATCGTCGCGGCCCATCGTCCCGGTTGTTGACCGCCACGGGGTAAAACCGGCGTTAATCCGCGTTTGAAAGCTGAACATACAGCCAACCAGAAAGATCATGCTGGCGGGCACCATCACGATACCGCCAATAAACGCCAGCACGATGGCCAGATAAGGATAGCGGCCCGACAACATAATACTGACGGCCTGAACCACCACGGCGATAAACAGAGCGAGCACCAGCCAGGACCACATGCTGTCCGCCCGATGATGAAAGTTCAGCTGTCCTTCATCGAGTAATAAATTTCGCGCGACAAAACAGATAATAATATTGACGAACAGGCCTATCCAGACCAGTTTATGAACATGCTTCATCCCATACTCCATTATGTATTTTACTATTCCATTCGGTGGCATTATAAAATAAACCTGAATGCCGTCGGGATATTACCAAAGCGCCACGCAAGATCAATAAAAAGCATGTTCATGTCATCTATTCCCAGATTAACATGTCCGGTTATCATTTATAGGAATTATAAAATCCACTAGAAGTATTGACGTTATTTTCACGATGAGAATATCACCCTGCCGCCCGGCAGGGTGTTGGCGATTAACCTTCTTTCATCGCCACCAGCGCCGGGGCGCTTTTCTTCCGCAGCAGATAGCCTGCGGCGAGGATCAGCAGCCATACCGGGATCAGGCAGACGGAGATGCGGATGTCGGGAGTCAGATACATCACCACGAGGATCCCGGCGAGAAACAGCAGGCACAGCCAGTTAGTCAGGGGATAGCCGAGGCTTTGGAAGGCCGTTACCTTCCCGGCCCGCTGCATAGCGCGACGAAACTTGAGATGGGTGATGCAGATCATCGCCCAGTTAATCACCAGGGCCGCCACCACCAGCGCCATCAGCAGGCCAAACGCTTTACCAGGCATCACATAGTTAATCACCACGCAAAGCGCCGTGGCGACGGCAGATACCGCCAGCGCGGTCAACGGGATCCCCCGGCGGTTAACCCGCAGCAGCGCCCGCGGAGCATTGCCCTGCTGAGCCAGGCCGAACAGCATCCGGCTGTTGCAGTACACACAGCTGTTGTAGACCGACAGCGCGGCGGTGAGCACCACCAGATTGAGAGCGTTGGCCACAATATTGCTGTCAATGGCATGAAAGATCAGCACAAAGGGGCTACCCCCCTCCACGACGTTACGCCAGGGATAGAGTGACAGCAGGACCGCCAGCGAACCCACATAAAACAGCAGAATACGGTAGATCACCTGGTTGGTGGCTTTGGGAATGGTTTTATGCGGTTCGTCGGCTTCCGCCGCGGTGATCCCCACCAGCTCAAGGCCGCCGAAGGAGAACATGATTACCGCCATCGCCATTACTAAGCCCGTGATACCGTTAGGGAAAAATCCCCCGTCCTGCCACAGGTTGGCCACCGTCGCCGCCGGGCCGCCGTGGCCGCTAAATAACAGATAGCTGCCAAAGGCGATCATGCTGATGATGGCGGCCACTTTGACAATCGAGAACCAAAACTCCAGCTCGCCATACACTTTGACATTCGTCAGGTTGATGGCGTTGATCGCCACGAAGAAGATCGCCGCCGACAGCCAGGCGGGTACTTCCGGCCACCAGTACTGAATATAGATCCCCACCGCCGTCAGCTCCGCCATGCTCACCAGCACATACAACACCCAGTAATTCCAGCCGGACATAAACCCGGCGAAAGGCCCCCAGTAGCGGTTGGCGAAATGGCTGAACGACCCCGCCACCGGCTCCTCTACCACCATCTCGCCAAGTTGTCGCATGATGAAGAAGGCGATCGCTCCGGCGATGGCGTAGCCCAGCAGGACCGAGGGGCCTGCCATACGGATCGTCTGCGCGATACCTAAAAACAGTCCGGTGCCGACCGCGCCCCCGAGGGCGATCAACTGGATGTGGCGGTTTTTTAACCCACGTTTTAACTGATGCTCTTGCTGCGTTGTCATCTCTGACCTGCCCCTGTCTGTAAAAAAGTCACCTTCGGCGATAGCAACTTTCAGGCCAGGGCGCAGCATCCCGCCATAAGAGCAAGAGCAATATATTGAATTTTATTAAAATATTATTTATCCGTCTGCTCTGGGGCGTGAGTCATGCGCCGCCAGGCCAAACATAACGCGCAATAAACCGCCTGAAATCGCACATATCATGAGAAAAATAGCCTCCTCATGCATAAAGCTGACCCGTTTTGGTGCGCCGGCGTCGCCGCCCTGTCGTCAGACTTCACGGCGGGCAAAAAGCTGTTAGGCTGTTAACCACTCTGACGTTCCACTAGTGGCCACCATGTACAACATCGACGACTATGATTTGAAAATTCTCACCCTGCTGCAGGCCAATGGCCGTTTGACCAATCAGGAACTGAGCGATCTCATCGGCCTGTCCGCCTCCCAGTGTTCACGGCGCCGCATCGCCCTTGAACAGGCGCAGCTTATCCTCGGCTATCATGCGCGGCTGGCGCCGGATGCTGCCGGGCAGGAAATGCTGGGCCTGATAGAAGTGCGCTTGCTGAATCACACCCCACAATGCGTGGAGAGCTTTCACCAGATGCTCAGTGAAGTGGACGCCATCCTGGACGCCTGGAAAACCACCGGCGACGCCGATTATCTGCTGCGGGTGACGGTCCCGGACCTGCCCGGTCTGAGCCATTTGATCAGCCATATTCTGGCGCAAAACAAAGGGGTCGCCCACCTGAAAACCGCGGTGATACTCAACCGCCTTAAAGAGAATGGCCAGCTGATGCCGGGCCCGGATCCGCTGCGCTGAATCAGGGCATGATGCCCTGCGCTGGTGCAAACGCAGGGTTAGTCAATGCATCACAGCGTGATAATTTGCACGGTTTGCGCAATGTAATGCAGAAAATCGCATGAGTCGTGCAATTTTCTCTTTTTGGCATAACAATACGTTAGGCTGAATAGCGCCTGTTTTTTCCGCAAACGATCGCCCGGCCCCCTCCTCTGGTGCGATTTTTGCAAACAAGGACTTATCCTTGTTAACGAAAAGATAGTGCTTATTTATGGATAATATCCTTTCCCCCGAAAAACTGACCCACACCTGGCTGGAGGATACCCTGGCGCTGCTGTTCGGCACGCTGATGATCTCCTTTGGCATTATTTTATTTCGCCAGGCCGGCGCCCTGACCGGCGGAACGGCAGGTATGGCCTTTCTGATCCACTATGCCACCCACCTGCCGTTTGGCGTGGTCTTCTTCGTCATTAACCTGCCTTTCTATTGGCTCTCCGTCCGGCGGATGGGCGCCGCCTTCACGCTGAAAACCTTCTGCGCGGTCGGACTGGTGTCCCTGTTCTCTGACCTGCACGGTTACTTTATCCATGTCGATCGCCTGAACCCCTATTACGCCACTCTCTTCGGCAACATCATGGTCGGCATTGGCTTTGTGGTGCTGTTTCGCCATAAAGCGAGCCTCGGCGGCGTTAATATTCTGGCCCTCTATCTGCAGGACAAAAGCGGCATCCGCGCCGGTAAATTCCAGATGGTGGTTGACGCCTGCATCGTCACCGCCTCGCTGTGGGTAGTAAGCCTGCCGATGCTGCTGGTCTCTATCCTCGGCGCCGTGATTTTGAATTCGATTATCGCCATGAACCACCGTCCCGGACGCTACGCGGTGTAATGGCTTCACCTTTGACGGTCATTTCAGGAGTAACCACTGTGTTTCAGAACGTTGACGCCTATGCGGGCGATCCTATCCTGTCGCTGATGGAAGCCTTTCAACAGGATCCCCGGGCAGACAAAGTTAACCTCAGCATCGGGCTGTACTATAACGAGCAGGCCATTATTCCCCAGCTGGAGGCGGTCCATCAGGCCGCTGACCGGCTGCAGAGTCAGCAGCAAAAGGCCAGCCTTTATCTGCCGATGGAGGGGCTGGCGCCCTATCGCCGTGCGGTCCAGACCCTGCTGTTTGGCGACAATCATCCGGCGTTGCGTGCCGGACGCATCGCCACCATCCAGACGCTGGGGGGCTCCGGCGCGCTGAAGGTGGGCGCTGATTTCCTCAAGCGCTACTTCCCCGACTCCGCGGTCTGGGTCAGCGATCCAACCTGGGAGAACCACGTTGCCATCTTTGCCGGCGCCGGCTTTGAGGTACATACCTATCCCTGGTTCGACAGCGCCACCCGCGGGGTGAATTTCCCCGCTATGCTCGCCTCCCTCCAGCAACTGCCGCCGCGCAGCATTGTGCTGCTTCACCCTTGCTGCCATAACCCGACGGGGGCCGATCTCACCCGCGAGCAGTGGGATCGCGTGATTGAGGTGCTGATCGGCAGGGAGCTGATCCCATTCCTTGATATCGCCTACCAGGGCTTCGGCCGCGGACTGGACGAGGATGCCTATGCCATTCGCGCCATCGCCAGCGCCGGGCTGACGGCGCTGGTCAGCAACTCGTTTTCCAAGATATTTTCGCTGTATGGCGAGCGGGTTGGCGGCCTGTCAGTGGTCTGCGACAATGCCGATATCGCCGGGCGCGTGCTGGGCCAGCTGAAAGCCACCGTGCGGCGCAACTACTCCAGCCCGCCGGGGTTTGGCGCCCAGGTGGTATCGCAGGTGCTCAACGCTCCCGCGCTGAACGCCTTGTGGCAGGAAGAAGTGGAAGCCATGCGCACCCGCATCAGCGCCATGCGCGTCGCGCTGGTGACGGCCCTTCAGGCCGCCCAGCCGGAGGGTGATTTTTCCTATCTGCTGACCCAGCGCGGCATGTTCAGTTATACCGGCTTTAGCACCCGGCAGGTGGACATCCTGCGTGAAGAGTACGGCATTTACCTGATCGCCAGCGGTCGGGTCTGCGTGGCCGGGCTCAACCACGGGAATATTGCGCGAGTCGCCCATGCCTTTGCCGCGGTCTCCACGCGCTAAGCCGCTGTCCCGCGAACCGCGGTTACCCCGGGGCGGGACGACGGTTATTCGCGACGCAGTCGGCGAGCCAGGCGGGTGCCCAGCGTCTGAATGAGCTGGACAATCACAATCAGCACCAGGGCGGTGGTGAGGGTGGCAAAGGCGTCGAAGCGCTGATAGCCATAGGTGATCGCCAGGTCGCCAATTCCGCCGCCGCCCACCGTTCCTGCCATGGCGGTCGCACCAAGCAGGCCGATGGTCGCCGTGGTAAGGGCCAGAATCAGCGACGCTGCCGCCTCCGGCAGCATAAAATGCCAGACCGTCTGCAGGGGGGTCGCGCCCATCGCATCCGCGGCTTCGAGGATCCCCTCATCCACCTCCAGCAGTGAGCTCTCCACCAGCCGGGCAATGTACGGGGCGACAAAAACGATCAGCGGCACGATGGCCCCCGCGGTGCCGATAGTGGTGCCCACCAGCAGTCGGGTAAAGGGCAGGATCACAATCAGCAAAATGATAAACGGCAGCGAACGCAGCACGTTAATCAGCGGATTCAACGCCTGATGCACCACCGGGTTGGCCACGATGCCGCCGGGACGGCAAACCACCAGCACAATCCCTAACGGTACGCCGATCAGCGCGCCAAAGCCCAGCGAGACGGCGACCATAATCAGCGTGTCATGCAGCGCCAGCAGAAACTGATCGCCGGTAATGGCGGTATCAATAAGATCAAACATGGGTGATTTTCACTCCTGCATCGGCCAGATGGGTGATGGCGCGGTCGGTTTCGTCAGGCTCGCCGAGGAGTTGCACAATCATAAATCCCAGAATCCGGCCCTGAACTTCAGACATGCTGGCAAACAGGATATTCACCTCGACAGCATACTCGCGGATCAGGTGGTTAATGATCGGCTGCTGCGCCGTCGCGCCGATAAATTCGAGGCGTATAGCCCGGGCGCCGTTATCGCGCTGCAGGAGCGACGCCACCCGCTGCGGCAGACGATCGTGCACCACCGACTGCACGAAACTGGCCGTTACCGGATGCTGCGGCTGGGCAAAGAGGTCGAAAACCGTCCCCTGCTCAACGATACGGCCCGCCTGCATCACCGCCACCTTGTGACAGATTTTCTGGATCACCGACATCTCATGGGTGATCAGTACGATGGTGATGCCATAGCGGCGATTAATCTCCTGCAAGAGCAGTAAGATCTGCACCGTGGTGTGAGGATCGAGCGCCGAGGTGGCTTCATCGCACAGCAGCACCGACGGGTTGGTGGCGAGCGCCCGGGCAATACCGACCCGCTGCTTTTGTCCACCCGACAGCTCATTAGGGTAGCAGTGGATTTTGTCGCTCAGATCGACGAACGCCAGCAGTTCCGCCACCCGCGCCTGGATAAAGGCCTTGTCGCGGCCTTGTAAAATCAGCGGGATGGCGATGTTATGGAAAACGGTTTTCGAATTCAGCAGATTAAAATTCTGAAAGATCATGCCGATATCTTTTTTGATGGCCTGCAGGCGCTGGCCGCTGCAGGCCTGTAGCGGCTCGCCGTTTAACAGCACCTCGCCCTCGCCAGGCGTTTCCAGACGATTAATCAGCCGTAATAAGGTGCTTTTTCCTGCCCCGCTGTAGCCAATAATGCCGAAAATATCGCCTCGTTCAATGCTGAGATTAATATCCTGCAGGGCCAGAACCGGATGTCCTTTCCTGGAAAAGCTTTTACTGACGTGGCGAAACTCTATCATCGCGTTATTCATTTTAAATAATCAGGAAGCAGGTAACCATCATACTGCGGATGGCTGAGAATATATTTTTTGAAATCGGCAGAGTGGTAGCCATCGATAATATCTTTGGCAAACTGCGCCTTCTGATTTTTACCGGCGACGGTCACGACATTAATAAAATGGCTGGTGGCTGCCTCCAGCTTTAATGCCGAGGTCAGGGACATACCGCTGGAGACGGCGAAATTGCCCTGAATCAGGCCATAGTCGACATCCGGCAGAGCGCGAACCTGCTGGGCATTATCCATCTCTTTAAGGACAATTTTGTACGGATTGTCAACGATATTGCGCTGCGAAAAAGTGGCGGGGTCGCTGTCCGGTTTGACCTTCACCCAGCCCAGACTCTGTAACACCAGCACCGCGCGATATTCGTTCGACGGCTGGTTCGGTACCGACACGACGGTCCCTGCCGCCGGCGTCCCCAGGGTGGTCAGTTTACCGCCGTACAGCCCCATCGGCGGCGTGGGGACCTGCACAATGCCCACGTTATCGATCCCCAGCCGCTCATTAATTGCTTTCAGATATACCGGATGCTGCATAATATTCGCTTCGATATCCCCGCGGGCTACTGCGTCATTCACCTGAATACCGTCGCTGAAATCCTTATATTCGATTTTATATCCTTTACTCAATAAATAGGGCGCAACGCCTTTCTCAAATTGTTCTTTGTACGGCCCGGGGTTAAAGCCGACGCGAATAAGATGTTCGTCGGCGGCGGCATAAAAAGAGGTGGCCGACAACAGGGCGAGAGTCATCCCGAGCGCAACTGACTTGTTCATAAGGTATTTTCCTGGAAGGTTGGCGATATTGAGCGATTAAATCACAGCCGACTGTGGGTTGTAAGCCAGAACGCCGGATTTCCTTTTGCTAATTCCTCATTAACTTTTGCTATATCGACATATCCTAAAAACAAGAATCCTTTGCGTTTTTTGTTATTTAGCCAGGCGCAATAAATCCCTTAAAGATGGCTAATTATTCGTGACTTAAACCGGGAATGTTATGCCTGATTTTACTGCTTCGCCGCTGGTGGACGCGCTGGAAGAGAATCTGTTCAGCCTGCTGGAAAAACTGGCCGCGGAGGTCAACACCGAAGCGCTACCGCTGATCGATCTTTCCAGCGGCAGTCCGGATCAACCCACCCCGCCGGAAGTGATTGACTCGCTGCAGAGCGCCATTCATCGTCGTGAAAACCATGGCTACCCGTCGTTCTGGGGCAAACCACAGGTCCGCGAGGCGATCGCCCAGTTCTACCGCCGGCAGTATGATGTGGAACTCGATCCGCACAGCGAAGTCGCCGTGTTTCAGGGTTCGCATATCGGCATTGGCGGCATCCCGCGGGCGCTGCTCAGCCCCGGTCAATATCTGATCTCCACCGATCCCTGCTATCCAATTTACCGCTCGGCGGCGCTGCAGTCCCAGGCCGCGTTTTATGGCCTGCCGCTCAGGGCGGAGAACCATTTCCTGCCGGATTTTAACGACCTCCCCCGGGAGGTGGCTGACAAGGCCGGGCTGGTGGTGCTTAACTACCCGCATAATCCAACCGGCGCCCTCGCCACGCCGGCGCTGTTCGCCAGCGCTCTGCAATTTGCCCGTCGTCACCAGGTGCCGATCCTCCATGATTTTGCCTATGCGGCCATCGGCAGCGCAGCCAGCGATGCGCCGCTGAGCCTCTTCTCCCAGCCCGACGCGAAAGCATGGGGAGTGGAAACCTATACTTTTTCCAAGACCTTTAATATGGCCGGCTGGCGCTTCGGCTTCGCGGTCGGCAACGCCTCGATTATCCGGGCGTTTAAAAAGCTGCACACCCATAGCTACAGCACGGTGTTTGGCGCGATTCAGGATGCGGCGATCGCCGCGCTCAACCTGCCAGCTGAACGGATTGCGCAGCTGACGGCGGTCTATCATCAACGTCGGGAGTGGGTTCTGCGTCGACTGGCTGCGCTGCGCTGGCCGGCGCGTGCCGCACAAGGCACTTTCTTCCTCTGGCTCGGCGTGCCGCCCGGCTACCGTTCGCAGGAGTTTGCCCGCCTGCTGCTGCAGGAAGCGCATATTCTGGTGGCGCCGGGCACTGGTTTTGGCGAAGGGGGTGAAGGGTTTATTCGCATCAGCCTCACGGCAGGCGACGACGCGCTGAGCAACGCGCTGGACCGTCTCGCCCGGCTGGCGCTGTTTTAGTCCGCCGCCGGGGGAAGTGAAAACACGTAACCCAGGCCGCCGGGGGTTACTCCGCTGAGGAGTCCATCACCGACAGCACAATTTTGCCCTGCAGACGACCTTGCACCGCTCGCTCGTGCGCCATCTGCGCCTGCGCAAGGGGGAAAACGCTGTCAATCGCCACCCGGATGACCCCGGCGTCCAGCAGGTCGGCAAGCCGGGCGAGCTGCGCGCCGCTGGAGCGTACCTGGGTAGTGGAGACCGTCACTCCGCGCTGTCGCGCCTCTTCCGCCCCGGCAAAACCGAGCGGAAAGACCGGGTACAGCGCGCCGCCGGGCCGCAGGGTACGCAGAAAACGGCCGCTGGCCGGCCCGCCCGGCGCATCAATGACCAGATCCAGGTCACGCACCGCCTCCTCAACCGCAGTGGTCGTATAGTCGATAACGGCATCGGCGCCGAGCTGACGTAAAAAGGCTTCATGGCGGCCCGCGGCGACGGCAATCACCTCGGCGCCCTGCCACTTCGCCAGCTGTACGGCGAAATGACCAACGCCGCCCGCCGCACCGTTGACCAGAACGCGTTTACCCGCCAGCGGCACCGGCCGATGCGGCCCCGGCTGCAGCGGATTCGCCACCTCATGCCCGGGATCGATCATGAACTGCCAGGCGGTGAGGAGCGACATCGGCACCGCGGCGGCCTGCTGATGGCTCAGGGTTAGGGGTTTGCGGGCCAGGTCGCTGACCGGCACGCTAACGTACTCGGCGTAAGCGCGGCTGCCCCCTGCCGCCCCTTCGGGAAAACGCGCCATGGCGTACACTTCGTCGCCGACCGCCACCTCCCGGACGTCATCCGCCCGCGCCACCACCACCCCGGAGAGATCGGTCCCGAGGATCAAGGGAAAGCGGACCTCGGGCCGCCATTCCGGGGGCAGCTGTTGATAGCCATCGCGCAGATAGCTGTCCGGTGGGTTCACGCCCACCGCGTGCACCTGCACCAGCACCTCGCCAGCCTGCAACACCGGCAGTGGCGCATCGTCATAGCTCAGGACTTCCGGCCCGCCAAAGGCGTGCTGTTGAACAGCCTTCATCATCTGCGTCGACATCGCTTTCTCCTCATATGGAAATGCGTTATATTTAACGGAGCACTGTTCCGAATATATGGAGCAGTGCTCCGATTGTCAAGGAACGCCAATGAGAGCTGATGCCAGAAAAAATTATGATCTGTTGATCGACGTGGCCCGGGAAGTGTTTGTGGAGCAAGGCGCCGAGGCCTCGCTGCGCGATATCGCCCGCCGGGCGGGCGTCGGAATGGGAACCCTCTACCGCCACTTTCCCAACCGCGACAGCCTGCTGGAAGCCCTGCTCCGCAGCCGCTTTGCGGCGCTAACCGCCCGGGCTGAGTCGCTTCTGCTCGCCGCCGATCCTGCCGCGGCGCTGCTGGAATGGCTGGCCGAGAGCGTGGCGTTTACCCATCAGCATCGCGGGATCATCGCCCCGCTGATGAGCGCCATCGACGATCCTGAGTCCGCCCTGCACAGCGCCTGCGTTGCCCTGCGCGCCGCCGGTACGTCGCTGCTGACCCGCGCGCAGCAGGCCGGCCAGGCACGGCCAGATCTCAGCGGAGACGAACTGTTCGATCTGATTGCCGCGCTTGCCTGGCTGCGGGAGCAGCCCTCCCATGCCCCGCGCGCAGAGCGGATTTTAGCGGTGCTGGCCGACGCGATCCTGACTGCCGCCTAG